>Ga0163153_10002141_pt1 | contig 29546 bp, 14 predicted proteins | sample OliLakLV19MP6IB1_FD_148629 | JGI IMG/M metagenome (GOLD analysis project Ga0163153, IMG submission 148629) | Freshwater microbial mat bacterial communities from Lake Vanda, McMurdo Dry Valleys, Antarctica - Oligotrophic Lake LV.19.MP6.IB-1 | ecosystem: Environmental > Aquatic > Freshwater >...
GCATCCACCCTGACCCAGCCTGATCCATCATGGGGAACTCCCCCACGGTTAACCCCGTCATATCGCGCACGGTTCACCAGCCTATGATGGCCTCGCAATGAAAGATAACAGCTAACGGAATAGTCACGATGCAACTCAAGCAAGACTCCAGAGCCGACATGATGCCCGCTCTCATCAGCCCTGACCTTCAGGCTCTAGCCGGCTCCACCTCCCCGTTTCGTTATCTCGCCGAGCTATCCCGCCCGTTCGTGAGCGCATTCAAGGGGATCCGCTTTGAAGGTTTGTTCGGAGCGACTGAAGGCTCCATAGATCCAGTTTCCAAAGAGAGCAAACGCGTCGCTTACGAGATTAAGCAATCCTTTGGGATTAAAGGATTCGTGCTCAACCTGACTGGTTCACCGGCTCTGGCCGCCGGGTTGCCCGCGTGCTGGGATGCGGTCCGTCCTTGTCTGGAAACGCCCGAACTCGAGGATGCCACCGCACAAATCTTGTCCGAAGCCTCCCGTCTCGCGGAAGATTTGGGAGATACCAATCACAAGTCGCCTTTGCGATTGAGCCACGATGAGGCCTCTCAACTCCAGGTGGGGCTTGATTTCTATCGCTTTCTCCTGCCCAAAATGATGGTTCTCACCTCAGCTCTTCGTCTGGCCTGCGACGAGGAATTGATCAAGCGAGGAATGGTCGAAGGGCGCGCTCCGGAAAAAGCAGATGCGCGAGAGGATGGCCTGCAGGGTCTCTTTCAAGACATCAAAGGAATCCTCTCCATCGCTCATAGCCGAGCGTCCGTCGCAATGCCTCGGGCCTGGGCAAAGTATCTGACCGCCGCTTCCGCGCAGCTAAGGCCGTTAATTCAGGGAGAGAATTACCACCGCGCCTCCGATCAACTGCACAATATTTCCTGCCAGTTGGCGCCCGGTTTTCTGGAGCGGATTAGCGTTTTGGAACTGGGCAGTCTCGAAACCGTCGCCAAACAAGTGGCCAGGCTCGAAACCCTTTTGCCGTCGCTCGTCATCAGCATCGTTCTGCTGGAGCTCTACCTTCGTCCAGCAGACTGCCTGCTTCTCGCCCGCCCTTTGCCTGCAAATCCGGGTCCGCCAGCGAGTCGCGAAACGGCGCCGAAGCGCCAGGTGACACAACAACCGGTGCTGGAGTTGTCGCCCGGCACGCCTTGTCGAGCTTAGTGGATCGCTGCTCCTCCGCTCTCGGCTCCTAAACGCCGCACCACACTAAATGATTATCTCAAATTACAGCTGCGGGACTGGCAGAGAGTGGCTTGGCCGGCTCTGCGGAGGGTTCGGTTGCGGCCTGCTTGCGCTGGCCATCGTTTGCTCTCTGGAGACGATTGCATGCGCCGCAGTTCCAGCCACGGTGCGCCTGAACGAATTTCTCGCGTCAAACGTGAGCGCGAGTGGATTGGCCGATGAAGATGGACTCCAGGGCGATTGGATCGAAATCGTCAATGGCTCGGCCGCACCCGTCAATCTGGCGGGCTGGTCATTGACCGATGAACAGGATAATCCTGACAAATGGATCTTCCCCGTCATCACCGTCAATCCCGGACAATACAGGATCATCTTCGCGTCCGGAAAGGACCGTCGTACGACCTCGGGAAACCTTCATACGAACTTCAAACTGAAGCTAACTGGGGATTACCTCGGCCTGTTCAACCTGGCCCAAAGCGCGACCGCCATCAGCGAAATATCGCCAGGCTACCCCGAGCAACGTCCCGACTATTCCTTCGGATCGGATGTCGCCGGGAATTGGGTTTACTTTCAAACGCCCACACCGGGAGCGGCGAACAACAGCGCCTCCATCGAGGCGATTGTCCAGGACGTCTCGTTCAATGTGAACGGCGGAGTCTTCAACAGCCCCTTCGGCTTGGTGCTGAGTTCAGCCACCGCCGGCAGCACCATTCGCTACACCATTGACGGCAGCGAACCCACCGCCAGCTCGGGAACTCTGTACGGCAATCCTCTGACCATCAGCGCGACGCGGTTCATTCGGGCCGCCGCCTTCAAATCAGGGGCCTTGCCCGCCAAAACGAAATCGCGGACTTACCTGTTCACCTCCGACGCCGGAATTCTCTCGCTGCCCATCCTGAGCATTGGCATCAGGCCCAACGATTGGCTCGGTCAGTCCGGGATAATTGGAATCCAAGGCGGAGTTTACGATCCGATTGACTGCTGCTTCTCCAGTTGGCGGCGGACGAGTGCCAGTGACTATTTTAATCCCGCCGAGGTAGGTCTGCCCTGGGAACGCGCTGTGTCGCTGGAGATGCTTCCCTGGCAGGGCGAGCAGGGCTTCAGCGAGATCTGCGGCATCCGCGTCCACGGCAGCGAGTCCAGTCGCCCGACCTATCATCCCACCAGCAAGTTTTCCTACAATCTGTTTTTCCGGGGAACCCACGGCGAAGGCACGCTCGATTATCCCTTGATGCCTCAATCGAGCGTGAGGACGTTCGACAGTCTGGTCCTGCGGGCCGGTCACAATGACCTCGTGGAGTTTGGCGGGAACTTTGTCACCGATGAGCTGATGCGGCGGTTGTATTCGGACATGGGACAGGTGAGCCCCAGAGGCACCTTCGTCAATCTGCTCATCAATGGAACGTACAAAGGATATTACAACCTCACCGAGCGGGTCGATGACGAGTGGGCCAGATTTTGGTATGGGGGCGTTAACCGTTGGGACGTGATTGGTCCGTACTCGGTCGCGCAGGATGGGGACACCATCGAATGGTACTCGATGCTGGAGTTTGTTCTCAATCACGACCTGGCCGTTGCCAGCAACTACCAGGAAATGCAGCGATGGCTGGACATGGTGAATTTCGCCGACTACCTGCTTCTCAACATCTACGCCGACGCGCGGGACTGGACGCAGAACAATTGGCGCGCGATGCGGGAGAAGGCGGGCGGCGGGAAGTTTCGATTCACGATTTGGGACGTCGAAGCGGCGCTGGGTCTGGGAGATGATCCGGTTACCTCCAACAACATCACCAACCCCGAAGAGCTCGGCAATACGGGAACCGATTTCTACAACAGCCCGGTGGAGATCGCGCTTTTGTACCGGAGACTGCGGGCGAATCCGGAGTTCAGGCTCCTGTTCGCAGACCGGGTGCAGAAGCATTTTTTCAACAACGGTGCCTTGGCCAAGGCTCGAATCACAAACCGGTTTCAGGAACTTCGGCAGACGATGGCCACCGTGATACCGGCCATGCTCACTGACATTCCCGACCGTTGGGTGCCGCAGCGCGAAGCGATCGTGATGCAGCAGTTGGCCAACGTCGCCTTGCGCTCGACGGTGTCAGCCCCGTCCTTCAATCAGCACGGCGGAAATGTTTCCGCAGGCTTCGTGGTGACGGTGAGTGCCGCCGCCGGGACAATCTATTACACCGTCGATGGCACCGACCCACGGGTGCCGTTTAGCTCGGCCACCTCACCCAGCGCCAAGGATTACTCGGGCGGGATTTCCTTGAGTCAAAGCACCGTCGTCAAGGCGCGGGCCAGAAGCGGCGGAACTTGGAGCGCCTTGGTCCAGGCTGAGTTCGACATCGCCGCCCTCGGCCTGCCGCTGCGAATCACCGAGATCATGTACAACCCGACCGGGGGGGATACCTACGAGTTCATCGAGATCAAGAATGTGGGAAGCACCACCGTGGACCTGAGCGGAATGAGCGTTGACGGGATCGGCTTTGTGTTTCCGCTCGGCGCGACCATCGATGCAGGTTCGACAATAGTCCTGGGCCCGGCTTTGAATCCAACGGCCTTTGCCGCGCGTTATCCCGGAGTTTTTGTTTTCGGAACCTTCACCGGAACTCTGTCCAACGGCGGCGAGCGGCTGGCGTTGCAGGATCGGAACGGCCAGACCATCACTTCCGTCAACTACGACGATGAAAGCGGCTGGCCGGTTTCGCCCGATGGCCGAGGCTATTCCCTGGAGTTCATCGATCCTACTCGCGATCCGAATTACCCGGCCAATTGGCGGGCCAGTCCCAATCCAGGAGGAACACCGGGAAGCGGCGCCGTCGGCAGCCCGGCACCCGTCGTCCGGATCAACGAGATCATGGCCGAAAACACTTCCGCCGTGGCCAATGGTTCGAGTTACCCGGATTGGATCGAATTGTATAACGCCGGCGGATCACCCGTCGCGCTGGCGGGCTGGAGCCTGAGTGATGATGGAAATCCCAGGAGATTTGTCTTCCCGGCAGGGAGCAGCATCCCGCCCAACGGCTATCTGGTGATTTGGTGTGATGCACTGACCAGCGAGCCTGGACTCCATACCGGCTTTGGCCTGGATCTCGATGGGGAGAGCGTTTTCCTGTATGACACCGCCACCAATCGGGTGGATGCGATTGGCTATGGATTGCAGATTCCCAATTATACCGTCGGAATCAGTTCGGGTGCCTGGCGACTGAATCTCCCCACCCCAGGCAGCGCAAACGTCGCCGCCACGTTGGGCTCGCCGGCCGGTCTGGTGATCAATGAGTGGCTGGCCAATGCCGCGCCGGGCGCGGATGACTGGCTGGAACTCTACAATCCCGACGCGACCCGGCCGGTTGCGCTGACCGGCTTGTTTCTGGCGACCAGCAATTCGCTGTTCCAGATCACGTCTCTCTCCTTTGTGGCTCCGGGCGGACATGCACAGCTCTGGGCGGACGAGAAGACGGGTCCCGGCCACGTCGATTTCAAGCTCGCTGCTGAAGCAGGAGCCATAGTCATTTTCAACGCCAGCGGTGCAGAAATTGATCGGGTGAGGTATGGGCCGCAGCAAGAGAACGTCTCTCAAGGATTACTGCCGGATGGGAGCGCCTCGATTGTTTTATTCCCCTCGGCCACGCCGGGCTTCAGCAATTCCCTGCCTCCTTACACCGGCCCGGTTCTGAACGAAGTGCTGGCACGCAACCGGACCGGACCGGTGGATTCGCTTGGCCGCCGCGCTCAATGCATCGAGCTGTACAACCCCGGTGGCGCTGCGGTTGATCTTGGCGGAATGAAGCTGGGCGTCGGGCTCCGCAAAGCCGATCATTGGACCTTCCCGGCCGGCGTGACAATTCCGGCCAATGGCTATCGTGTCGTCTGGTTCGATGCGTCGAGACCCGGCTCCACGACGGGCGCGACCGATCTGAATTCGGGCCTTTTCTTGAGCGGAAATGGCGGCGGAGTTTATCTCTTCAACAGTGCCGGCCAACTCGTGGACAAGGTCGAGTTCGGCTTCCAGGTCCGGGACCGCTCCCTGGGCCGAAGCGGAGGGCAATGGCGGCTGCTGTCGGCTCCGTCCCTCGCTTCCGTCAACTCTGCGCCGGCCACCCTTGGAACCACCACCAGCTTGCGCATCAATGAGTGGATGGCGCAGGCCACCAATGGCAGCGATTGGTTTGAGCTCTACAATACGAGTTCGCTGCCGGTGCAGTTGAGCGCGCTCATCCTCACGGATGACCCTTCCATCCTCGGGGCGGGCAAGTCTCCCATCAGGCCGTTGAGTTTTATTGATGCTCTGGGCTGGGTGAAGTGCATCGCGGACGGTGATCCGGGCAAGGGCGCCAACCATCTCAATTTCAATCTCTCCAGCGAGGGCGAGACCTTGCGTCTCTACGACGCCAATCTCGTCACGATTGACAACATTTTTTATGGGCTCCAGTTGCCCGGGGTTTCCCAAGGGCGCTATCCCGATGCCGGGGCCAATGCCAACAGCTTCACCACGCCAAGCCCCGGCGAGATCAATTCCCTCGATAGCGACAACGATAGGATGCCGAACGCCTGGGAGACAGCCAACGCGCTCAGCAACAGCAACGCGGCCGACGCGGCGCAAGATCCCGATGGGGATGGTTTCAGCAACTACGCGGAATACTTGAGCGGCACCAATCCGCAGGACAATCAGAGTTACCTCGCTGTCGATTCGGATTCTGCCGCCAACCGAATCCACCACATCCGCTTCCGGGCGGCGGCCAACCGGTCCTATTCGGTGCTCTATCGCGGTTCCGCCACGAGTGGGACGTGGTTGAAGCTCTCGGATCTCGAATCGCAGCCGGACACGACTGCGGTGGTGTTTGCCGATCCAATAGCCCTCGGCAGTTCGACGCGATTCTACCGACTCGTCACGCCTTCAATCCCATAACCAGCCATCATGAACCGAAGCGCTCTATTTCTCGCTGCCGCCCTGGGGCTCACCGCAACCTCCAGCCGGGGCGACGACGTGGTCATCAGCGAAATCATGTATCATCCGTCCTCCGAGAATCCCCAGGAGGAGTACGTCGAGTTGCTCAACACCGGGACCACCAATGCGGTTCTCAACGGCTGGCGTTTCAAGAGCGGCATTCAATTCAGCTTCACGAACGTAACCCTCCTGCCCGGCGCATACCTCGTCGTGGCTGCGGACCTTGCCGTGTTTCGCAACAAATATCCCACGGTGAACAACGTGGTGGGCGGTTGGCTGGGACGCCTCAGCAATAGCGATGAGGAGATTGAACTGGAGGATGCCCTCGGCAAGGAAGTGGACAGTCCTCACTACGCCAACGAAGGCGATTGGGGCATCCGGCAGCGCGGCCCGCTCGATCACAATCATCAGGGTTGGAAATGGGTCGCGGCGCACGATGGAGGCGGGAAATCTCTCGAGCTGATCAATCCCTTGTTGCCGAACAAGCACGGCCAGAATTGGGCTTCAAGCATCACGGTTCAGGGAACTCCAGGCCGGGTGAACTCGGTTTCGCGGGCCAACATTGCTCCGCTTATCTTCCAGGTGAGCCACTATCCCGTCATTCCCAAGTCATCTGATTCCGTTGCGGTCACCGCCCGGTTCCTGGACGAGAGCACCACTGGCATCACCGCATCGTTGCGTCATCGCGTGGACGGAGCCGCCAGTTTCAGCACGTCCGCCATGTTGGATGACGGTGCCCATGGCGATGGGCTGGCTGGTGATGGATTCTACGGCGCGGTAATGATCGCTCAAGGCGATGGCGCCATCGTCGAGTTCTACGTGGAGGTGACCGATGCGGAGGGGAATGCGCGCACCTGGCCGGCTCCCGTGCAGCCTGCCGGAACACAGTCGGCCAACCTGCTCTACCAGGTCCGCGACACCATTCACACCGGCCAGCAGCCTCTCTATTTGCTGATCATGAAAGAGGCCGAAAGAGCGGAGCTCGACTATATCGGCGACACCCTGCCCGATGCGCTCAGTGACGCGGAGATGAACGGGACGTTCATCAGCGTGGACGAACTGGGGACCGCGTTGCAGTACACGGTCGGGTTTAGAAACCGCGGGCACGGTGGCCGGACCGCGCGGCCGAACAATTACCATGTGAACTTTCCGAACAATCGGCAGTGGAAAGGAGTCCGGGCGATCAATCTCAACACGCAGTTTACCCACGCCCAGCTCGCCGGAAGCATCCTGTTCCGCAAATCCGGGATTTCCGCAGCGGCGGCCCAGGCGGTCCAAGTTCGCGTCAACAATGCCAACCTCGCCAATGCCGGATCTCCGCAGTTCGGCTCCTACGTGGCGATTGAATCTCTCAACAGCGATTTCGCCAAAAACCATTTCCCGAATGACTCCGCCGGAAACCTGTATCGGGCCAGCGCGGCCGAATCTCCCTCCACGGCCGAAGCTGACCTCGCCTATCGCGGCGCCAATCCGAACGCCTACACCAACACCTACTTCAAGGAGACGAACAAGAGTGAAAGAGATTGGGCGGATGTCGTTCAACTCACGAGGGTGCTGACCGAGACCCCGGACAATCTGTACCTGCAGGAAGTGAAACGCGTGGTCGAGGCCAATCAATGGCTCCGATTCTTCGCCATGAATGCCCTCCTCGATAATAACGAAACCGGGATCTACATGGGCTATGGCGACGACTATTCGATGTACCGAGGGGTTGAGGACCAGCGCTTTCTCCTGCTGCCTCACGATTTGGATACGATCATGGGCCAAGGCAGCGAGCCAGGCACCATCACCGCCGGTATTTTCCGCGCGGCCGATCTGCCGGGCGTCGAGCGCTTCCTGAAGGGGCCGGAATTCCTCCCGCTCTACTACGCGCATCTTCGCGGGATGATCGAGACCACCTTCTCCACCGGGCAACTCCAACCCATGCTGGATGAGGCTTTGGGCAGCTTCGTTCCCCTCGCGACCATCAGCCAGATGAAGAACTTCACCACCGCTCGCAACGTCCATGTGCTCTCGCTTCTTCCGCATTTGATCTCGGTGACGGACTCATGGAAGCACAACCAGTCGGGTGCCGACTTGGGAACCGGATGGCGGGAGGTCGGGTACAACGACAGCTCATGGCCATCCGGGCCGGGATTGCTCTACAACGAAACCGCTTCCCTGCCCGCGCCCACGGGGACTCCTCTGGCTCTCGGCATTACGACCTACTACTTCCGAAGTCAATTTGTCCTGAATCCAGTTTTCTCCAATGCCACCGCAGGACTGACCATCAAGCTGGCGACGGTGATCGATGATGGCGCCGTGTTTTACCTGAACGGAGTGGAAGTCTTCCGACTGGCGATGCCGGAGGGCGCGATCAATTACTCAACTCTGTCATCCCGCGCCGTCGGCGATGCCCTCTGGGAAGGATCCTTTACCATTCCCACAAGCCATCTGGTGATCGGAACCAATCTCTTCGCCGTGGAGGTTCACCAGACCGACCCGACCAGCAGCGACGTCGTCTTTGGCCTGACCCTCGACGTGGCGATCGAGCCGATCAGCACCGTTCCCAGCGCCATCGTTCTCAACGAGGTCATGGCGAACAATGTGAGTTACCTCGATCAGAGCGGCGCACCCTCCGACTGGATCGAACTCTATAACCGCTCTCCCAACCAGGTGGACCTTTCGGCTGCTTCCCTCTCCGACAACATCAACCTTCCGCGCAAATGGACTTTTCCGCCCTCCACTTTCATCCCGGCGAATGGTTTCCTGACCGTTCGCTGCAACTCCGCACTCCCCGTTTCGTCGGACAACACAGGGTTTTCCCTCAAAATCTCGGGGGACCAAGTTTACTTTTTCGACAACCCTGCCAATGGCGCGCGCCTCCTCGATTCAATCACGTTCGGACTGCAAGTCGCGGATCTTGCCATCGGCCGAGTTCCCAACGGGTCTCCCATTTGGATGCTGACCGGCCCGACCAAAGGCTCCGGAAACAGTTCAGTCCCCCTTGGGAATCCAGCCTCCTTAAAAATCAACGAATGGATGGCCGCCCCGGCTACTGGAGACGATTGGTTTGAATTGTGCAACCCGGCAGCCTCTCCGGTCAGCCTCGGTGGGTTGTTCTTTAGCGACAGCCTGGTCAACCGCACTGAGTCCAGAATCCCAGATCTCTCTTTCATCGGAGCGGGAGCGCAAGGGTTTCAAGAGTTCAAGGCGGATGGCAACGGCTCCAAGGGAGCTGACCATGTCAGTTTCAAGCTCAGCAGCACGGGTGAAACGATTGCGCTCTTTATGGCCGGCGGAACCGTGATCGACAGCATCACGTTCGGTTCGCCTTCAGTTCCTCAGCAACCCGATGTTTCGCAGGGGCGATATCTGGATGCCTCGCCAAAAGTCATGTCCTTCCACGGATCACCAACTCCGGGCAGAAGTAATTCCCTGGCCCAGAGGCAACAGATCACACGCTCCGGCAACGATGTGCTGATTCACTTCTACGGACACGCCGCCAGTTCCTACTCCGTGCAATACCGCGGCTCCGTTTCCAGCGGAACGTGGGTCAGGTTGCAAAACGTATTTCCCGTGGTCAGCGGACCAGTCGCCGTCACGGACACGCTGCCCTCCGGCAGCCAAGCACGCTTCTACCGCCTCGTCACACCGGCAATCCCCTAACCTATGAACCTCCTCAGCCTGACCGCCAGCGCGCGGGATCCAGCTCTCCTTGCCCTCGCGATGCTCGGCAGCCTGGCGACCTGCCTCATGGGCAGTCCATCGCCCAACACGCAATTCACCGTCGAGATTCTCAACCCAAACTCAGCGACGAGGACGCTGATTGAAACCAACGCTTCGTGGCGCTTTTTCAAGGGTACCAGCGCTCCAAACGCAGGATGGGATACAGCGGACGAATCATTTCTGGGCTCGGCCTGGGGAACAAGCCAGGCGGGTTTCGGCTACGGCGATGGCGACGATCTCACCCTCCTCGCCGACATGCAGAACGGCTATTCGTCGCTCTATCTGCGAAAGAGTTTTTCCTCCGAGTTGGTGCTCGATCCACGGCGGCTCAAACTCCGCATCGACTATGATGATGGTTTCGTCGCCTATCTGGACGGGAAGGAGTTCGCGCGCGTCAATGCCCCCGGCGAACCGGGGCAACGACCATCGTACAACAGTCTGGCCACCGCTTCCCATGAAGCTTCCCGCAGTCCCGGTGGCAATCCCGTGGAGACCTGGAATTTCGGGCCGGATGTCCCTGCGCTCTTTCCCCATGCGTCCGAAGGCGGTGTTCTCGTGCCGCATGTCCTGGCCATTCACGGTCTGAACCGGTCGGCCGGCGATGACGGTTTTTCCCTTATTCCCGCCCTCTATCTGGAAAAGTTCTTCACCGAGGTATCCGGCAGCTCTCTACTATTGGCGGGCCGAATCAATCTCGTGGGAGCCACTTCGGTGCGGCTCAACGGCGAATTTGCGGTCATTGATTTTCAGGCCAAGACCTGGTCTGGAACCCACGCGTTAAGGCCGGGGATGAATCGAGTGACAATCGATGCGCGGGACTGTGACGGCCGCGTTCTGGCCTCGCAGACGAAAGATGTCCTGACCAAAGGAACGCCGAGATTGGTCGGCGGAACTTTGTCCAGCAATGCCTCGTGGGATTCTGCCAACGGAGTAGTCGAGTTAACCGATAGTGTGACTGTTGCTGCCGGGGTTGCTTTGACCATTGCTCCCGGAACAACCGTTTTGTTCCGGCCAGGCACCTCGCTAATCACAACGAGCGGGGCCATCAGCGTCAACGGCACGTCGAACAGCCCGGTCTATTTCCTGCCCGCCGACGGTGAGACGCCTTGGAACGGTCTCGGGGCCAGCGGAGCCAGCGCTTCCTTGACGCTCAAATTCGCCGAGGTGGTAGCCGGCGGGATCTATATGACCAACAGCGCGATCATGCTGGTCGAGGATTCAACCATTCGCGATTTCAGTTATACCCCCGAAGGCTTCGAGCACTACATCGCCTACGCCCTCGGCAACTGCCTGCTCACCGCGCGCCGGTCTGTTTTCAGCAGATACTACACGATGGCCTTCGGCGGAAAGACCACGTTGCACATTGAGGACTGCCTTTTCGAGTCCTCTGAGCATGACTTCTTCAAGCCGCAGGATACTCCCGCAGATTCCTATGTCCGCCGCTGCACCTTCGCTCACAGCTCGGTCGCCGGCACCGACGGCGTTGACACGGGAGCCAGCGCCACCTTCACGGTGGAGAATTGCTTGTTCTACGACATCCCGGACAAAGCCATTTCCATTGAGGCATCCAAGGTCACGGTCAGGAACTGCCTTCTGTATGGCGTGGGCACGGGTGTGGCCGTCAAAGATAATTCCACTGCCATTGTCCTCAACAACACGATCGCCAACTCCACCTACGGAATCGCCGTCTACCTGAAAAACGCCGGCGCCGATTTTGCCCACGCAGCCGTCACCAACAACATCGTCTGGGGCAACAGCACCAACATTCTGCTGCGCAATCCCGATGATGGTTCCACTTCTCCGAATGCGACCATCACGGTCCGATCTAGTGACGTTGGGGGCGGTTATTCGGGCACGGGCAATATCAATGGCGATCCACGTTTCACCATCCCGGCCAACGGTGATTTTCGATTGGTGGCAGGATCACCCGCGTTGGGTACAGGTCTGGGCGGAGTTAACATGGGCGCACCGTATCCGGCCGGCTTCAGCCAGCCGCCCAAAGTGTATCAACAACCGATCAGCCACACTGCCGATCCGGGCAGCACTGTGATCCTTCGCGTCGCGGCGGTGGGAAGTCCTCCCCTCTTCTACCAATGGAGCTTCAATGGCGCGGACATTCCCGGCGGCACTTCGCCCTCGCTGACGTTGGCCAGTTTTGCCGGCGCGCGCGAAGGACGATACCAGGCGCGGGTGACAAACGCCGGTGGCTCAACAGACAGCGCCCCTGCCCTGTCGTTGCTGAACAATCCCATGCGGATTCAATACGGTGCTGGAGATTGCAGATGGGATTTGCGACTCACCGGTCCCGCCGGCCAGACCTTCATTCTCCAAAAGTCCCGCGACCTCGTGAATTGGACTCCCGTTGTGACCAACACCGCAGCGACCGGTATCGTTGAGTTGCACGGTGCAGGGTCGTTGACTGATCCGACCCGTTTCTATCGCACGGCTTCCGTCCCCTGACACGGGCTTACCCGTGGATGCTTTGCGAGGTGAAAGTGTCGTATTCCAACAGCTCCAGATGACGGTTCACTTTGATCGCGGCCAATGTCGCGGCCGCGGCTGAGGCGACGAGGAATCCAATTCCATACCATTGCTCGCCGGAGGAAATGCTCCAGGCGGTGACGGTGCCGTTGACCAGCGCAAAGAGGAAGCAACAGACCATCGCAGTTTGAAGCTTGCCGAGGTAGAAGAGGATCGTCATTTGCGAGAGGAACAGGACCAACAGGAACACGCCCAGGATGGTTATCTGAAAGGAGCCGCCCTGCACCGCGCCAAGCCCCACCGCAGGCAAAATGCGATCCGCAAAGATGATGAGCAACAGGGTGACGCAGCCCTGGATCTTGATGAGCTGCGTGAAGCCCGCTCGCAAGGCCGTGACCATGCCTTCCTTCGCCTCGGTGATTTGATCGAAGGTTCCCTTGCCCAGCACTCGCTGGACGAACTGTTCATAGTGGGTGGCGAAATTGGTTTCCAAGGTTAACAAGAATACGGCCATCCCCGGCACGATGGTAAGGAAGCTCAAGTACACGACCTGATCGTAATCCGGGGACGAATAGAGAATCCCGGACACCTGCTTGCGATCCGGAGAGATGAACCAGAAGAGGATTTTGTCGATCCAGATTCCCAGATTGTAGAACAGGCCGCAGAGAGCGAGGGAGCTGTATTTCTTGAAGTAACCGAAGATCTCCAGGTTCCTGACTTCCATCTCTCCGATCTCTTTGAAGGTTATCCGGAGCAGCAGGAGCAGCAGGACGAAATGCCCTGTGACCATTCCGAGCATGGTGGCCGATGGACCCAGCCAGAGAGTAAATGCCCAGGATGCGAGGAAACTGATCGCGTAGCCGGACAAAAAGGAAAGCAGGACGCCGTGATAGTTTTTGCTGGCGGTCAAAGCCACCGTCATGACCCAGATCGAAGTCACCAGCATAAACAGGCACGCTGCGGAGAGCTGAAACAAGAGGGGCGCGGGAACGAATCCCACGAAGAGGATCAGTCCGATGATGGCGCTCAGGGCCGACGTGCAGGCGAGGGCGGTGATGATGGCTGGGAATATCTTCGCCGTTCGGTGGCTGAAGTATTGGTCGGCGGCGTAACGGGTCAGGACCATCTGGATGGGGCCGGTCAAGATGAGCGACAACGCATAGACATAAGTCACAGCGGCGAACACCAGCTCCATCTGGTTGTCAGACGCCATCCCCCGGCAGACGATGCCCAACAACGCCAGCGACACGATCGACAGCACCCACGGGCCGCTGCTGATCAACGCAGCATAGCCATAGGCGCGAAGCGTGTTCAGGTAGCCAGGCTTGGCCAGTATTTTTCGCAGTTCAAAGCCGATTCCAGCCATAAGTTTATCAAGGTGATCTCTGCGATTGCATCGGGCTCCACGAGTGATCGGTATAGACTTGATGATAGCGGGCCAGCAGCGCCTTCTGCGTGTAGTACCGCTCGGCACGTTGCCTCCCGGCTGCTCCCATGTCCCGCAGCAGCGATGGATTGATGATCAACTTCTCCAACGCTGCCGCAGTTTCTGACGGCGAGCCAACCCGGGTGATGATGCCCGCCGGTCCCAGCGCCTGGTCTTCCGGAGTCCGGCCCTGGATCAATTCCCGGCAGGCGCCGACATCCGTCGCCACCACGGGTATTCCGGCCGAAAAAGCCTCCAGGATCACCAGTGGCAGTCCTTCGCTCAGACTGGTCAGGATCATGACATCAATCTGATCCATGACCTTGACAACATTCTGGCTTCCTAGGAACAGGACGACCTCCTGCAGGCCGAATTCGCTGACCATCGTCCGGCATTCCTCGTAGTACTCCGGGTCTTCATCGGTCGGGCCAATGATCTGAATCACTGCGCCGGGGACGTTCTGGATCAGGATGCGGGCGGAGCGGATCAAAGTTTTAACGTCTTTAATTGTGACCACCCGGCCGATGAAACCGACGTAATGCTTGCCGGACCTGGTCTTCAGGCGCTCCGACCGCTTCTGCAAAGCCTCATCAAAATTGTTCGGATCAATTCCATTGGGGAGCACTTCCATCTTCTTGGGCTCCGCCCCGTAGTCGATCTGCAATGCGGCATTGCCCTGATAAAGAGCGAAGACCAGATCCGCCGAACTGTAGGCGACCCTGGAAAGAAAGAAGAAGAACTCGACCCAGAGCCGTTTGAAAACGCTCAACCCCTCTGAATACCGGAACACAGTATTCTCAGCCTCGTAGATCCAGCCCGCGCGGCTGATTTCGGCAAGCCGCTCGTTGTTATAGATGCCGTGCTCCGTAATCACGTAGGGGGCATTGAATTTGCGGGCCGCGATCGCTCCGATCAATCCGGCATAACCGGTCGTCACGCTGTGGTAAACCCGGGCCCGAGGCAGTTCGGCGCGCCCCAGCAAAAGATGCCAGACTGGGAGCGGCAGAAAGCGTGTCGTCCAAAAGAAATCGATGAATGATTCAGTTGCGGCGAGTTTCTTGTAGAGAAACAGTTGCAGTTCCCAGGCTTCATAATCTTTGCACAAGTTTCCAAACGTGTAGCTCCCTCCGGCTGCATCCAAACATTCGACAAGCTCCCAGAACCTCGCTATCCGGACGGCGTCGCTTTTTTCGGATAAGAACTGGCGCAGCGTTTGATAGAAGTGCTGTGCGACTCTCTCGGGCGTTTTGCGCGGCGTCAGTTCGGTGGAGGAAAGCTTGTCATAAAGAAACACCTCCGACAGGGAAACGACATTCTCAGGCAGCTTGTAGTGAGGCGTTCCTTGCATCGCCTTTTGGTTGCCAAGGTAGAACAGCGAGAAGGTCAAGTCCGGCATCCCTCGGATGATCTGGTCCACCCAGGACGAAACCCCTCCCGCCGCGTAGGGATAGGTTCCTTCCAGGAGCAGGCAAACGTCGCTCAGTTGGTTGGGCTTTGCCGTCATCTTACTCTGGGAGTTTTCGGGTGCCAAAAATTGTATATCTTCATCAGTTGGGGATCTTGGGAGTGGCTTCTTCGAATGGTGGTCAGCATCTCGCTGAGCGACTGCCAGTCACGGCTTTCAAAATGGAGTTCCAATTCCCAGGGCAGGGTCACGTCAGGGCCCGGGGCGAGTTTTTTGAGCGTGACCAAATGGGTTCTGGCCTGGTCGACGTAACGCGCCAGAATGCAAAATTTCAGCAGCAGGCACAGGACTTTCTCGTTGCCTGTCTCCACAGCCAGCGATTGGGAAAGCAGCCCGATCAACCTGTCCAGGTGAGATTTCCTGCCTCCCTCGGTTGCCAGGCCGAGTTCCACGTAATCACGGTATTGCTCGGCGACAAACATGACCCGGTCGAGGTGTTGTTGTGGATTGAAATCCGGGTCCTCCATGTCTTTCAAAGAGCCTTCCAAAGCCTCGGCGATTTGACTCAAAGTATTCCGTGCAAAAATCCGGACCTGCTCATCGCCGTCCTGTTGAGCCAGGCGCAAAATGGGAATGGCTGATTTGAAATCCAATCGTCTCGCCGCGAGGACGGCATTGCGGCGCACTTCAATTGCAGGGCTGCGCAGATGCTCGATGAGCGAGCGCGTCAAGCTGTTTCCCGCGCTTTGCTCCGTGCCGCTGGCGTACTGCCTGTCGCCAAAATGGTAGTCCGGCTCCAGCTTGTGGAAATGATCCAGTTTCAGAATGTATTGGCTGAAAAGCAGGACCAGACCCGGGCCGACAATGGGCAGAGGAGTTGAAAGCCCCAGGATGAGCAGGAGGGATATCCACTTGTCCTTCCGATACGATGGCGGCAACAACAGCAAAATGCCGGGCGCCAATATGGCGCAGGCAACAAAGTGAGATGCTAGGACGACCTGAGTTGAGCGGGCGGGAAAGCAGGCCGAGGTCAGAAGTTCGAAGGCGGCGAAGCATTCCAGCAATCCTCCCAACGCAATGCTAACGAGCAGGCTTGCGCGGCGCGTTCGCATAATCGAGTAATTCCTGCCAGAGATGGTCCCCGCTCTCTGATTCATCCAGCGTGAACACCCGGTGCTCGACCGAGTGGGAGAATTCCGTGTCCTTGCTGAGCTGCGCCAGTGCAGCCGTGACGACTTTTTGAGCGATCCGTTCACCAGTCAATGGAAGAAGAACGGCAAGATTCGGAAAATCAAAGCCGAGTTGCGACGCGAAGTCGCCGGCCCGCACACAAGAGATAATCGCCCGCTCGACGGCCGGCTGGAGCGTCAAGGCCATTTCTGGCAGGCTGAAGAATACCAAGGTCGATGGCAGATGATGAACTTGATAGGAATGGGAAGCGAGGTCCAGGTTGCGTCTCAGGATTTTTTCGCTGAATATTTTGTGTCTTTGAACCCCGTCAACCAATCGAAAGCTTCCATCGGCGGCCTTCTTGACCTGCACGACTTTGCTGGCCCATTTGCAAATGACAGTGATCAAATGAACCGACTTCTGATTGAGCGCGAAAAAGGGCATGCCGGTGATCGCCAGGACAGCCACCGGAACGTCGTCCTTATCCAGAAAAGGAAGGCAGATCAGATACGGTTCAGGCCGGGTGGCGCCGAGCTTCCAGAACTCCGAAATGCTGACCGCCGTCTTCCTTTCGATAGCCAGGAACGCCATTTCAGCCGCGCTGAGGGGCAGCTCCTGTGGCAGGGAGTTCTCATTCCCAATCACCGCCTGACGCAGTAGCTGACGGTTCGGTTCGATCAAGTAAACGGCGGCATCCGCGACATGGGCCTGACGGTTTAGCAACGCCAGCAGCTGCTGATAGAACTGGTCGTCATTGGCCAGATAAAGCTCCCGGATTTCCGTATCCAGAGTTGAGAGCCCTGAGTCGTGCGTGGCGATAATCCGATCGACTTCGCCTTTGGCTTCTCGCAGGAAATAGAGTTCGTTATCCAGCTTTTTGATGCGCTCTTGGAAAGTGTCTTGAAGCTCGGTGAGGCACTTCAGTTTGCCATTGAAGAAATGCTGCATCTCCCCGCAAATCCCTCCGGCCAGCATCAGGCAGGTGTAAGCATAGCGCTCCGAGATTAGCGAAGCGACAGGGTCAACCTTCTGCAACCAAAACTGGCCGGCCACTATGATGGCCACGGACAAGATTCCCGCGCCCATTCCGGGCAGAAACCCAAACCGGCCGCCGATGAGGATGGGCAGCAAAAAGTAAGGCGAAGGGTTTACGTCCAGCCATCCCGGATCGGTGGATGCAAACCAGAAGTTCAGGGAAACCAAAATGGCCGCCAGCACCAGCGCATCAAGGGCCGCCACTCTGGGAATGATGAGTCTCGAAAAAGTCACAGCCCGCCCGGTTCGGTTCAATGCACCCGCCAGTTCAGATGGATGAGGGCTCACGGGGCATTCTTCAGAGGAATTTTGGAAACCAGTTCACGAACAGTCTTCTGGGCTGTGGAGGTCAATGAGGAATGCACATGCCCCACTTTGGAACTGCTGCCTTGCCATAGTGTCCGGCCGTCCGAAACGTTGACCAGACGCAAAGTGATTCCGACGGCCGGATTTGCGCTCAAGTCGGACTTGTAACGGTACTCGTGGACCGTCCCGATGAGGAGATAGCTGGCTTTATTCTCCTGGGCGATTTGCAGGTTGCGCACCTCTTGTTTCGGAGCGGTGTCGTCGGCGGTTTTGCTCAGGATTTCTTCAGTCTGAAAGAGCGGGATGCCATGTTCCAGCAGCGTGCTCCCGGTCAATTGGGTCAGCGCCTGTCCAGCGTGCTCATTGTCAGTTGCGTTCAAGAAGGGTGGCATCACCATCAGAAATTTCCCTTCATTGACGTGAGGTTTCCGTTCGTCGCGCACGACGGTGGAGCAACCTGGCAGGAGTAGGAGCAAGGCGAAGAGCGGTAGTGTTTTCATAAATAAAGTTCCGGCTGTTTTCAAAAGCGACATCGGAAGGCGAGGCTCAGTTCCAATCTCTCGGAGTCCTGATCGCTGGTGCTGGCGCTGGTTGAATACCCCGCACTGAAGAGGACCTCGGTCCTTCGGGTCGGAGCATACGAAAAGCCTGCTTCAAAGCTGTGGCCAAAAGAGGAAAGAGTGAAGGAGTAATCGCTTCCCGCGACCGCATGCCACGTCCACTCCGGGTTGAGCGTCTGGTGCCACGAAAGATAAAGGCCGTGAAGATTAATCGGGGTGACCAAATTCTCCAGGAGATAGAGCCGATCGGCGTCGCTGGTTCCCGGAGCAGTCACACCGGCGACCAGCCCAATGTTTTCACTCGTCTGAGAATAGCCGGTGATCAAACCGCGGTACCCCAGGTGTAATTGAGGGACACCCTCCAGAACGACGCGTTCGAGATTCAGGTCCACGCCGTAGCCGTATCCCAACGTTTCTCCATCGACCAGAAGACGACGGCCTTTCAAATTCAGGTTCGCATGAAGATCTGGATAAAAACGGGTGTTCCACGCGAGGGACAATTCATCCTCCCGGCCATGCAACATCTCCAAAAGCAGGCTGTCCGTGGCCCGCTGATTGGCGTGCCAGGCAAGGGTAAAATCCTCGTCCTGTCCCAGCACGCGGGTGAGATCCGCTCCATAGACGGCCCCCTCGTCTCCGATTCCTCCAAAGACCTTCGTGCGCCATCGGTGGAAATCGCTTTCGACGACCGCCCGAGCGTCGTATCGATCCGTCCGTTGTGGACGCAACAATTCCGCCCGGTTCAATTTAAGATCATCTCGTTCCAGTCCGAGACGCAGCCGATGCGTGGTGGACAACGGCTGGCTCCAATCCAGCACGGAACGGAAGATCAAGCCTGACTGGGAATGGGTGAAGGTTTCTTTCAGGAACAGTTGCGGCAAATGGGTTCGATAAAGTTCATCGAGTTGACTCCGCGCCTCGCGGCGTTCTTCGGGTCGGAGGTTGGGACTCTCACTTGCCTCTTGATAAGAGCGGACTGCCTGCGGCCAATCCCCGGATGTCCAGGCCGCCGCCGCCAGTTCGGCCTCGTAGGGAAAGAACCCGCCTTGGAATCTCTCTGATTTCAGCTTCGTCAGAACCTCGGTCGCTGCGCGATTCTGCCCATCCACCCTGTAAGCCATGGCCAGCAGGAAGTGCGATTGGGCGTCCTCGGGATGAAACTTCACCATCGCGCGGGCGTGTTTGAGTGCGCGGGCGGCATCTTTTCGCTCCACGTAAAATGACGCCAGCAATTGCAATGTTTCCTTGTCGCGGGGGTCGCGATGCAAAATCCTCCCGGCGACAACCTCCACCATTCCCGGCCTGTCCAGCCGCGAGTACAAATGGAGCAGTGCACGCAAATCCTCCACGGAACGTGGTGCGTCCGGCGCGAGCGCCGGCCCGTTCGTGTCGGGGCGGTTGAGATTCGGTTTCACTTTGAATTCCTGAGCATCACTGCTTTTGCGGTCGATGAGCCCGCCGGCCTGTTGCGCTTTAGCTATTCCCCAGAGCAGGGCATGAAGCAGGAAGACCCATGCCAGCCAACTGTAACGGCTCGCCGTGATGACCAGCTTCACGGGGGTGACGATTGCAAGTTAATTTCAGCGGAGGCCAGCGCCTGCCGGTAAGCGCGCTGGGCCGCTGATCGGTTTCCTGCGGAATGACGGATGTCACCGAGGTAACTCCAATCCTGAAACGTGGCTTTCCCGTGTAGCTCCATGGCGCGGCCCTGCAGTCTCTCGGCTTCCTTGTAGTCACCCAAATCCGCATAGACATGGGACGCTTCCCGTAAGATTTCGGGGGTCGGGCTCTTCAGCAATGGTTGCAACACCGCCCGGGCTTCTCTGGCTTTGCCCAGCCTGGTCAGGATGCGGAGATAGTTCAAAGCATAGGCGCTCTCCCCGGGGTGCTGCAGATATAGTTTGTGGTGGATGCTTTCCGCTGCGGCATCGTTTTGGTTCCCTTCATAAATCAGGGATCTCAGGAGCACGATGCTCAACGTATCCAGAAGTTTTTCATCAATCCCAGTTTTCAGGAATGTTTCCGCAGTGGCGTATCTGCCGTTCCCAACCAGCAACTCCAAGTAGAGGCGCAGGGCGTCCAGATCGGTCTTTAGGTTGTGGCTTCCAGCCATGATGGGCAAAGCCCGGCCACCTTCCTTCTTCTCCACCAACAGGACCACAAGCAGGAGACGCAAGGCGTCGTTATTCGGGAAGAGAACCAGCGCGCGCTCCAACACCCCTTGTCGCTTCGCATCGGCGCCGATCAGATTGAAAACATAGGCCAGCTTGATAAAGTCCTCCGGGGCGCCTTGCTTTTTTAGTTCCATCTTCCGGACAAGCGCCTCGCTCAGGCTTTGGAGTTCACCCAGGGACTCGGCCAGGGTGCAGCACTTCAGGATCACGGCAAGATCCTGAGATCGTTTCACCAACTGTCGGTACGACTGGTGTGAGGCATCAAAGTCACCCAGCATGTAGTGAACTTCGGCAAGGTGTCCGCAGACGGCGTCATCCTCCGGTTTCAGTTTATGCAGACTCTTCCAGACGGCCAGAGCACTTTCGTATGCCTGCTGGCGTTGCAGGGTTTTGGCATACTCCTCCATGACTGCGGCATCCTCTGGATTTTTTTGGAGATGATACCGATACAGGGAATAGGCTTCCGGGTATTCCCCATGCTTGGTCAAGAGACGCGCCAGAATGAGCCGGTGTTTGTCCTGTTGGACCTCTCCGCCCAGCCCCCGCAAGAGCTTTATGACATCCTTGTCGCGATAAAGGCCCGGATTGAGGGCAATCACCCGTTCAAGGGCCGCCCCATCCTTTTGCTCCGCCATTTTGAGATAGAGATCAAAGGCGGGGTCGGGGTCGGAATTCCATTCGTAGAGCTGCGCGAGTTGCTTTTGAGTCGCCACATCCTCCGGCGTCAGGAGGATCAGCTTCTGAAGAGCTTCCTTCGCCCAGGGCAAATCATTGGCCGCGATCGAGATTTCTGCGATCAACCGCCACGTCTCGCCATCCGCTGGATTCGCCTGAACATGGCGCCGATACTCTTCCAGCAACTTCCGGCGCTGAACCGAATTGCCGGCAGTGGTCCGCATCAACTGCAACCATTTCAGCCCGGCCGCTCCGTTCTCATGATGGCCCTTGAGCCGGGAGGCGAGTTCAAATGCCTCGCTGTTGCGACCAAGTTCACGCAGGAGGTTGAACTTCAGCTCCACCAGTTCGATGCCCAGCGCGGACGGACCTTTGCCGGACTGCTGTTCAAACTCCTCCATGACTCGTATCGCCTTGTCGGGCCTTGCCGCACCTCGCCATAGTCGCACGGCCTCGACGATGTTTGTCTCGGCGGGCAAAAAGGGACGCAGGCAATACTCATAGCTTTCTGCGGCTACATCCGGCATCCCGGACGCGAGCGCGTCCCTCACCAGTCTCCTGATGAGGACTTGCCGGGAGGTGCTGGGAAGCGTCTTCAGGCGCGGCGCAACCAGTTTCAAGGCTTGCGGGCAATCATCCAGCAATGAAAGGGACTGCTGCACCTCCGTCAGATGCTCCTGACTGACCGGCGAACGTTCGACAGCCTGCAACGACGCTTCAATCTGCGCGATGACCCCGGCCTTGTCCTTCGGGTCGAGGAGCTGCCGGTTCAGTCGCAGGCGCAGCAATTCATAGAACTCCGGATCCCTGGCCCTTTCCGTTTGGGAAAGGGAATGGAGCACCTCCCAGGCCCGCTGCGTTTTGCCATCCTGAATCAGCCGTTGGAGCAGTCTCTTTTGGTCAGGGATCAGGAGATAAAAGGTGATCGCACACGCCAGCAGGACGCAGAGCAAACCCCAAATCGGCAATGGATTGGCTGGCTTCATTTCAACGCGCGCTCGAAAGCGCCAGGATGGTCACGCGCGCTTCCGCCGGCAGCGCGAGGGTGAGCCGGCCTTCGGCATTGCTCCGAAGCGGCCGGGACTTTTGGTTGATGACGATGTTCAAGTCGGCATCGGCCGGCAAGCCGCCGAGTTCGACAGTGATGGGACGGAGATCCGCGACGGTGAAGGCGACCTGGTCAGGCGACAATTTCTGAAAGCTTATCTCCGCCGAGCTGCTGACCAAATACGGATGCCGCCTGGGGCGGTGCGACAGGACCAATTCCACTTTTGGGGAACCGTCCGTGTGAACGTACAAACCATTCCGTCCTGAGCTAAATCCCGTCACCCCCTTGCATTGGAACAAGTCCGGAGCAACCCCGTTTGCGGCCATGCGGAACGTCCGCAATTGGCCTTTGTTCATCAAAACCCAATGCTGGTCGGACCGCTTGATGATGATCGTCTCCCGGCTGTCCCGGACAATTCCGGCATATTGAGCCGCCGTGAGCGCATGGGCCGGCTGGGACAAGGCAAACTCATAGACTTGCTGCAGGACCTTGGTGGCATCGGGATAATCGCCACAGTACAGATGATAGTAGATGTTCATCGGCTTGAGCCGGCGGGGGGATTCCGTTCGCTTGAAGGTTTCAATGGTGTGGATGTAGCCGCCGTAGAACGGGCCACGCCAGTTGTCATTGAATTCATTCTCGTTCTGGTTCGCGGCATAGACTTGAAGCTCGCCGCCCCACGAGATGGCCCGTGGTGAAACAGAAGTGATGGATGGGTATCGCGCCGAGATGAGCGTTTCACCGCCATTCATGTTCTCGATCCCAAGCTCACGGGTCAGGCGGACTGCTTCCGGCGAAGGACGGCAGTTGCCCGACCACAGAAACATCGACACTTTTTTCCCGGGTGGCAGCAGCTCCTCGTCAATGAATTTGACCGAGCCGGCAATTTCGCGCCTCACGTCCACCTTCGCCTCGCGATAGGCGTTGGTGAGAACGAGATTCTGTCCTTCGTAGGACAGGGCGGTGCGATCATTCGTCATCCAATAGAAGGGGTGCGTGTAACTGTGGGATCCAGCCTGGACATTGGGCAGCGCGAAGACGGACCGCGCGATCTCCTTCAAGGCCGGTTCATCGCCGGGCATTTGTCCGACGAGTCGTCCCCGGATCTCTGCTTCAATAATCGAGAAGGTGATGGGAATCGGATAGGCCTTGATGACCTGGTCCCGAATGATCTCGGCCGAACGTTTTCCAGTTTCCACGACAGACTTGTTGGCGAATCCGTCTCCATCAATGTGGCTGTAAAGAATCCTCAAGCCGTCACGCGTGGTCGGATCGGGAACCGGCCCCTCGTCCACGCCCAAGGCCGCGGAAAAGAATTGGAACGGATCACACAGCCACAGTTCTAGGAAATCCGGCCGCTGGAAGGCAATGAATGGGTCCAATCCCATGCCGCCCCACGAGGCGGTGAAGACCGGGTCGAAAATGTAGTCCTGCCTCCCGCTGGTGAGCGCAAGCGAGAGATAAACCTGGGCGCCCTTGGGAGCCCTCAAATCGCGAAGATTCTGCGGACGCAGGCGCACCTTGGTTTCATAATTCATCATCCCTTCGTCCAGGGATTGAACCCGGAGGTTTTGAGGCCGGAGCAGAATGTCCCCGCTGCCCTGCACTCCCAGGGCTTTCAACAGCCGCATTTGGGTCGCTTCCTCACTGAAGTGGATCTCCCCCAGGAAAATCAGCTTCACACCGTTGTCCTTTTGCAGGATCAGCCAGTCGGCCAAGGCCTTCTCCTTCTCCGGCGGGATCTCCAGATCACGATCCAGGAGGATGCCGCAGTATTTCGCGTCCAAGGCGGCCGGAGGTCCATCCACGGCGGCATTCAGATAGTCCACTTCATAGCCAAGCCACTCGACCACCATCTGCACATTCTTGGCGACGAAGGAATCCGTCGGGTAGTTGATGGCATTGGCCAGCTCGGTGGATCGATTCCCGAACAGAGCCAGCAGATGCCGCGGTTTCGCCACAAGCGGCGCCAGCACCCGCCCCTGGAGATCAATGGTCGTGATCAGGGCGTGATAACCGAGGCTTTCAATTCTCCTGGCCGTTTCCCGCGCAAGCGCCCGATTGCCCGGGTCCACATAGTCGAGAATGTAGATGGCGAAGCCGGCGTCCTTTATCTTTTGGATCCGGCGCAGCAGCTCCTCGGTCGTGGAGGGCGCAACGCCCACGTACGTTTTCGTTGTTCCGTCGAAAGTCTGGTACAAAGACTCGACCAGCATGCCATCGACTATTCCCGCCAACTGATCGATGACCGGGAAGCCGCGGTTGATGATGATTTTCTTGTCGGGGTACGCCGCTTTGAGTTTCTTGATGAGACTGACCAGTCCTGAGCGGAAGGACTCCGCTCTTTCAGGATACTTTTGAATGAGCAGATCGACCGTATCCACTGTGTCGAGAAAGAAGCCGTCGAAGCGCTTTTCAACTGCGACGCCTGCCAGCTCGATCACGAACTGCGTCCAGTCAGGATGTGACAGATCGACCAGGTCGCTTTGCCAGAACTCATTCTTGCCGAAGAAGGGGATTTTTCTGCCAATCGCCTTTTCCCGGTACGGCGCGTCCGCAGCCACCTCGCCAATGCTCAGGTAGGAATAGAACCGGTGGCCCAGTTTGTGTCCCTCGGTCAAATCCACCTCCGCGTCCGGGCTGATGATGGATACATCGTAAAGCCGAAGGTGGGCTGGACTGACATTCCTCGAGTAATCGACGTAGAAATATTCAGGTCCGGCGCTCGCGGCCCGTTCGGTGAAGAGAAGCGGCCACCCGAGACTCAGCAGAAGCAACGCGGGCAGAAATGCCGGCACGCGACGGCATCGTCCGCACGATTTGAAGATCGTGGTGCTGCAACTGGAATCGTTTTCGGTTGCCATTGTGATCTCGGTGATGCGCAGAGCGGAGGGATCACTTCGACTCGTCCGTGCTAAACCGGGAGTTGCGAAAATACGCACCAGCCTGCTTCAGACCATGGATTAACGGCCCACCCCGCCGCTTCAATGGCGTTGGTAGCCGGACATCACCTGGCCGCTCTGTCTCATAGAACGGCCATCATAAGAGGAGAATCCGCGCGCGCCATCAGGGTCTTAACCGGGGGGGTATTCCCCCATAGGAGGATGCCTCGGAAGTTGGATGGGAAACGAACCGGCGGGATTTGGACGGAGTCGGAACGATGAAGTTACAAAAGGGGAGCGCGACCGTCTCGGTCGCAGCCATCGGCCTCTCGCCGATAGCCTTGGGCAAGCGCGGATCAAACTGGATGATCCGCCGACGATCCTCGGGGCGAGGCGCACTTCGCGCCTCGCCCCCGAATCTCACTTCCGAACCCGGTACAGACGCCTGGGGTACTGCCTCCAGGCCGGATCGACGAACGTGCCTGAGGTTCCTGTCAGAGTAACCGAGCCAATCACCACCCAGTTCGACGGGTTGTCGGAAGCCTCAATGGTAATCCTTTCGCCGGAATTTGCCGTGAGCTTCAATGCCAATGCCCCATGTTCCAGGACCGCCCTGAGCCCAAGGGCCTGTGTCGAGGCAGCGCTGACTGTAACGGAAAGTCCAAGGGCATTCTCCCCCGAGCTCGCGTTCCACGTTCCCTGGTTGGCAAAGCGAACTGCATAGCGGACGTCCGGCCGCAAATCTGAATGCGGATCGGGCAGCAGGAGTGACAATTGATAGGTCCCGGGCGCCATCGTCGCGGGAATGGGCACCTGCGCGGCGAGGTCGATGCCCGCGCCCGGGAGCCACCGGCGCGGATCAAAAGTCTGTCCCGTCAGCGGAACCTCGTAACGGTTCAGTCCGCTGGTGAAGACCAGCACGACCGGCCGCGGGTTGTACATCGCCGCGAAACCAACGTTTTCAATGCTCAAGGTCAACGGCAGGGTTTGGCCCGGCTGTACGGATGAGGCGACGCCGGCGTCGCGCAGGACGAATCGGTAGCCGAGCCTCCGGCGAATCTCCGGGTAGGTGCCGTCCTGTTGCCACGAAGTGATCACTTCCTGCTGATAGTCGTGATTCAGAAAGCTGAAATGCAGAAGCGCCATTTCCGCCAGGGCGGTCGCACCGCCGCTGCGCGGGGGATTGTAGAGGACCTCGCCCCCCATCGGCACGAAGCGGGTCTCGGCTGCCACGAGCGATTTCCAATAGGGCACGGCGTTCGCAGGGTAGGTCCCCATGTCGTCGTCCGAGGCCAGGAAGGCGTCATTGAGATGTCCCACGCGCGCAAATCGATTGGAGGAAAAGGCGGCGCTGTCAGCCATCGGGAAACTGCTCCCGAAAATGTCTGACTTATGTTTGGGCGTACGGATTTGGACGAAGCGATCGGGAACCGCGTCCAGCAGAGCCAGCACGATGGCCGATTTCGCGGCCGTATTTTGGTCAAGGCCATTCGCCGAGGTGTGCCACTCAGCCCACGCTCCGATAAAGCCTGCCTGCAAGGTGGCGATCAAGTGCGAGTTCTGCTGCAGAACCGGCTTGAGTTGCGCGAGGTGCGCAAGGATCTGGTCTTTGGTGGCATCTTGTCCGCCCGCTTCATCGTACTGAAAACGGACCACGGCCTTCAATCCCGCCGCGCGCAGTTTGGTGAAGGCCAACGAAAGATCGTTCAGGAAAGCCTGCGAGATCGGGCCGGTGCGGAATCTGTTTAGCTGAACGCGGGTATAGGCTAGACTCGCTCCACTGGCGCGAATCGCTGCAAAGTCCGTCGTCGGCAGCAGGTCCGAAAACCGAAAGAAGCCGCGTTCGGGATTGGGGAATTCAGTCGTGATTTCGGTATATGACGAGATTGGCGTTGGCGCTGTATTGGCTTCAAAGACCAGGGCGGCATAATCCAAGTCGCAATTGTCCGCCGGAGAATCCGTGACAAACCGGACCTGCACCTGCCCATTCGCGAGAAACCGCGCCAGATTGCCCGCCGGGACGCTGTAGTTCAGCCGGCTCCAGACCCAGGACTGTGCGGCGGCATTGTCTCCCAACAAGAGGTAGGCGCCAGAGGACGGGTCGAAGATCTCAAAGCGCCATCGCTGACTGCCGACGCTGGGCCCGCGAAACTGAACCGATAGCTGAATCGACAGCAGGGACGAGGCTCCGCTGACCGCAGCAGGAACGGGGAAGAAAAACCGCCCTTCGTATCCAGCCGGTGCGCCATAGAACTCGATGTAGTTGTTCCAACCATCGCTTTGCCCGCTTTCCTCCTGCGTGGACAGGACGGAAACGGCCTGCGAGCTGCGAACGCCACGAACCGTATTCAGGGTGGTGGGAGCGACGGTCGTCGTGGCCGCTTCCACTTCCCGGGAGAGGAGAAACACCGCGAGAACGACGGCAAAGCCGCGAATCAATGAGGCGGCAGAACTTTTCAGCCACGCTTGCGAGCGCCACGATGCGTCGGAAGCGAATCGGCATGAGGCCGGGCGGGGAGCGCCTTTGCCAAAAAGGGCGAAAGGAGGGTTTGCCAAGGCCGAAGCCGGGCGGGTAGCGGAGATTTTACAATTCATAAGCATGTCTTTTTTGGGGCAACGGTTCATCGCTCACGGAGCAGAGCGGTGATTGCTTTGCTTGAATCAATTTCAACGGGGAGATTCGCTGGCTTGCGCAGAGGCAACCTGCGGGGCGGCCGAGGAGGCTTTTGTCCGTCGGGCTAATATCCGTTCCATGGCAGGGGCCAGGGATTCCAGGCGCTCCTTCAGCACATAGTCATCTGCGCCCGCGCGCATCGCCTCAATGGTGGCTTCCTCTCCTATCCGGCCGGAAACGATGATAATCGGAGCCTTTGTGCCCGACTTCTGGTGCATCTGCAACGCCTCCAAACCACTGAATTCCGGCAAGACCCAGTCCGATAAAATAAAGTCCCACCCACCCTGACGGAGGGCTTTTTCCATGTCTTTGGCCGTCTGGACGACCTCGACCTTCGGATCATAATCCGCCTGGCGCAGCGCCTCGATGACGAGTTTGGCGTCTGGTTCGGAGTCCTCCACCAGCAGGATCGAAACAGCCTTGCGACTCCGCGAAACCGCAGAGGGATTGAGAAGCGGGCCGTTCTCCAGACTCGGTAGTGCAAAACGCAGGCAGGTATTAACGACTGCCGAACTGCTCAATCCACTTCGCTCCGCAACATCAGCGACTTTTTTTGCCAGGTGTTCATCCAAAGTGATGGTCATTCGAGTTTTCATAGGTCTTTATAAGAACTTGATGTGACTATCTGATCGGAACGCTTACTAATCAACCTGTATTTTAATAAAAGGTATGCATAACTAGTATTACTTTGGATTAAAACTCCTTATTCACAGTATTTAGGCTGTTACAACGAGTAAACGTATGCGTATAGCATACTTTAAATTCAAATGAACAAACCGATGCTGTTGCAAACGCCGTACACGGCGACGCGAGGAGAAAGAGGTGACCGCTGCCCAAGCGGACCACCTCGCGGCAGGGAAAACCTCACACTCTGGGTGCGATCAGGTTTCGGGAGCTCGCGCAGGGAAAGGTGAAGGCACGATCTGCGTTCACAGCAACCAAGGATGTAAACCCGAAGATTGCTCGAAGATCTGTTGGTGCGCAGTTCGTGTGAACGGGAACGAAGCAGTAGGACAGGCGTCCAGCCTATCCCGAACGGCGATGGATCAAGGGTCCGGCCAATGGGTTGACTTGGAAAAAGCAGGCGGTTCGCCGAACCGAAGGCGTATCGCAGGTTTGCCGACCGTCGGCTGACCTTCCCAGACGTCTGGAGCCCTAGCGGACGGTCGGGGGAGGGTCAGATTCTCGTAGGAACCGTGGCCGAGACTGCGGCGGGGAGGCATCCGAAGTTTTGTGTTTGGGCCGGGTTCATTTGTTACCGTTTCTCCGTCGCCGCAGGCGGGGAGATAAACCGTTGGCCAAACTTCAGCGCAAACTGATGCGCCGCCGCACCCAGTGCGTGGGGGGTGTTCCGATTCCCCGTGGAACGATGGCCGGGGAACTCTAACTGGCCTCCCACTTTCTTGATTGTGATTACTCCATTTCGAGTAAGCTCTTGCACAGTCGATTGATAATCCGCGCTACCGAGCCGAAACCATCCCTAACTGGCACTGGCGGAAAACTTCTTTCGGATGTCTTTCCTCATTTGTAAAACCTTCAACCCGAACCCCGAAGTAGGAAAAAGGGTCGCCTTGCGGACGGGGCTGTGGGCATAGGGGTTGATGCTACTCAAACCAGATCCCGCCCCGCACAAAACGACCCGCACGGAAATCACCTCCCTCTTCGGCGACACCAAGCTCGTTCTGGAGGAAACACCCAAGGCCATCTCCCCCTTCGGCGGCCTGGCCAGCTTCATCTCCTTCCTGGGCCAGATCGGTTTCGCTCCCGAGGTGCAGCGGCGGATGCCTTTCCCCGAACCCGCTTCCAACAACGCCATCCCGCTGGCTCACTGTCTCACCGCCTTCCTCATGTC
>Ga0163153_10002144_pt1 | contig 29516 bp, 24 predicted proteins | sample OliLakLV19MP6IB1_FD_148629 | JGI IMG/M metagenome (GOLD analysis project Ga0163153, IMG submission 148629) | Freshwater microbial mat bacterial communities from Lake Vanda, McMurdo Dry Valleys, Antarctica - Oligotrophic Lake LV.19.MP6.IB-1 | ecosystem: Environmental > Aquatic > Freshwater >...
GCTCATCACGCCCGCTCGCGACATCTGTCTAGCGTACTCCCATGTCCAAGCGACCCGAACCCGACCCCGCCCCGACCGATCCCGCGCACGCCCGCTCCGGTACGGGGATCACCGGCAGCACCTTCGAGCTCGCCTGCGGCGGGCTCGTCTGGCGCGACGACCTTCCCGGTGGGCCGCGCCTGCTCGTCGTGCACCGGGAGCGGTACAACGACTGGTCGCTGCCCAAAGGCAAGTTCGAGCCGCACCGGGACGTCACCGTCATCGACTGCGCCGTCCGGGAGGTTCTTGAAGAAACCGGGGTCCGCGCTCGGGCCGGCGGGTTTGCAGGCCAGACCATGTACCTGAAGGGCCGCAGGCCCAAGCTCGTGCTCTACTGGTCGATGACGGTCGAGGACCCCGGGTCGTTCACGCCCAACGATGAGATCGCGCGGATCGACTGGCTGACGCCGACGGAAGCCGCCGCTCGCCTTTCCCATGTTGACGAGCGGCGGCTGGTGGCGTCCCCCACCCCGCCGGCGTGAGCCGGTGGTGAAGCTCTCAAATCATCGCGATTCTGTGGTAAGCTCGGGCGCCAACCGGAGGCCCGCCCCATGACGTTCCGTCGCTTCGCCGTCAACGCGGCCCGTGTTATCGCTCTCGCCCCGCTCGTCACCCTTGCCGGCCCGCTCGATCCGCCCCCGGGCCCGATTTCGCCGACCGCCAAGCCCATCGCCGACGCGGAGCCGCGGATCGCCATCAACGCGGCCAACACGCCCGGCGACGCCGACAGCCTGTACAAGATCACCCAGCCGGGCTCGTACTACCTCACCGGCAACATCACCGGCGTCGCGGGCAAGCACGGCATCGAGATCGACGCCCCCCGAGAGACCATCGACCTCAACGGGTTCGTCCTCACCGGCGTCGTCGGATCCCTTGACGGCATCGTCACCTTCAACACCAACGCCCAACTCGTCATCCGTAACGGCTCGCTCACAGGCTGGGATGGCAGCGGCATCAACATCCCGACCCTCGTGTCGACGGGCGTCGTGGAGGCCATCACGTCCAGCGGCAACGGCGACGCGGGCATCCGTGTCGGAACGTCCTTTTCGGTCTTTCAATGCTCGGCCCGGAGCAACGGCGGCATCGGCATCGATGCCGGTATCTACAGCAACCTGCTGAACTGCTCGACGGCTTTCAACGACGCCGCGGGCATCGACGCCAGTTCGGCTTCCACACTGACCAACTGCTCCTCAGCGAACAGCGGCGGCGCTGGGTTTGACGTCGGCGCCGGCTGCACGCTCTCCAATTGCTCAGCGATCAGCAGCGACGGCTTCGGGTTCCTGACCGCGCAGGGGTGCACGCTCTCGGGCTGCGGCGCCTGGAACAACCGGGGGGGCGGTTTCAACGTCGGTATCGGCGGCACCGTCACCCATTGCACATCGAACGCGAGCGTCGGCATCGGCATCATCGCCAGCGCTGGCAGCAAGATCACCGACTGCACGGTCTCAAGCAGCTCCCTCGACGGCATCTCCGTCTCCAGCGACTGCTACGTTCGGGGCAACACCAGCGACGGCAATGGCACGGGGGACGACGGCGCCGCGATCCACCCTCACCGGAAGCGACAACCGCATCGAAGGCAACAACTGCACGGACTCCGACCGCGGCATCGACGTGGACGTCGCCGGCAACGTGATCATCAGGAATAGCTGCGCGGGCAACTCCATCAACTGGGTCATCGCCGCCAACAACGTCTGCGGCCCCATCCTCAACCGGACAGCCCCCGCCAGCGCCGCGATCAGCGGCGACGCCGCGCCCAGCTCGCTCGGCAGCACCGACGCAAACGCGAACTACACGTACTGACGCGGACGACGATCGAGGTTCCGGCCTCCCTGCGGCAGCGGCGCGCTCCCCGCCGGGCGGGGAGTCCGGCGCGTCGAGTCGGCGCACGGGTTGCCCGAGCAACGTCGGTGTGCTAACTTGAAGTGCAACGAGGAGAAACATCATGTCGATTCGTCCTGTCACCGCGCTCGCGGCCTGCGTTATCGGGCTCACCGCCCTCATGCCCCTCACCGCCATCGCGGGCCCGCTCAACCCGCCCGCGGGGCCGATCGCCCCGACGGCCAAGCCCCTCGCGGAGGTCGAGCCGCGGATCGCGATCAATCTCGCCAATACCCCGGGCGACGCCGACAGCCTCTATCGCATCACGCAGTCGGGGTCGTACTACCTCACCGGCAACATCACCGGCGTCGCCGCCAAGCACGGCATCGAGATCTCGGCCAGCCGCGTGACCATCGACCTGTGCGGCTTCACGCTCCTGGGCGTCACCGGCTCGCTCTCGGGCATCACGACCGACCAGTTCTCTACGCGGAACAACATCATCGTCCGCAACGGCGTGGTTTCGTCGTGGGACGCCGACGGCGTCCACCTCGACACCAGCAACCCCGCCAGCTACATCGTCGAGGATCTCAGCGTCATCGGGAACGCCGGGGACGGAATCTACACACGCGCCGGCATCGTGCGCAACTGCCACCTCAGCTTCAACACCCAGAACGGCGTCCTGGGCGCCTCGGCCATCCTCGGGTGCGTCGCCCGCGACAACGGCCAGGCCGGCCTGCAGTGCACCGACGGGGGGACGATCGCCGACTGCTCCGCGTTCGAGAACGGCACCTACGGCCTCTACGCCGGCACCGGGTCCAGCGTCACCAATTCCTCCGCACGTGACAACGCCGGTACCGGCATCATCATCTTCGGCGACGGGCTCGTCAGCGGCTGCTCGTCCTCGCTCAACGGCAGCAGCGGCATCAACTCGCAGCACGGCGGCATGATCATCGACTGCGTCGCCAACAACAACGGCGCCGACGGGATCGTCGTGCTCACGGGCTCGATCGTGCGCGGCTGCACTTGCCAGGAGAACGCCAGCGACGGGATCTTCGTCTCCAGCTTCGGCGGCAACCGCATCGAGGGCAACAACATGGTCGAGAACGGACGCGGCCTGCACGTCATCGGAGCCGGCAACGTCATCGTCCGAAACACCTGCAGCGCCAACACGATTGTCAACTGGAGCATTACGGCCAACAACGTCGTCGGCCCCATCCTTAACCGCACCGCTCCCGCCAGCGCGGCGATCAGCGGCGACTCGGCCCCCAGTTCTCTCGGCTCCACCGACGCGAACGCGAACTACACCTATTAATCTCGGCGTTCCGACGAGCGACGGGTCCTTGATCTCTAGGCCGGCACCTGCCAACGGGCCGCGTCGCCCTTCCTACCATCGCGTGATGTCCTCCACAACCGCTCCGTCCCGCCCCGTCGTCGTCTCCGCAGACGCCGCCCGCACCCATTCGCCCACCACCATGCGAGCACTCGTCAAGCACCACGCCGGCCCCGAGCTCCAGCTCGACACCGCCCGCCCCGTTCCCGTTCCCGGCCCGCGTGACGTGCTCATCCGCGTCAAAAAAGTCGGCATCTGCGGCACCGACCGCCACATCTGGGAGTGGGACGCCTGGGCCGCGGGGCGCATCCCCGTCGGCATCGTCACCGGGCACGAGTTCGTCGGGGTCATCGAGAAGATCGGCTCGGCCGTCACCAAGTATCAGCCCGGCCAGCGCGTCAGCGCCGAGGGGCACATCTCCCCCATGGTCGGCTACAACGCCCGCACCGGCAACGCCCACATCGCCCGCGACATGGTCATCCTCGGCGTCGACCGCGACGGCGTCTTCGCCGACTACGTCTGCGTCCCCGAGGACAACGTCTGGCCAGTCCACCCCGGCATCCCCGACAAGATCGCGGCGGTCCTCGACCCGCTCGGCAACGCCGTCCACACGGTGATGTCCGCGGGCGTGAGCGCCAAGACCGTGCTCGTGACGGGCGTCGGCATCATCGGGCTCATGGCGGTGACGGTCGCCAAGGCCGCGGGCGCCAGCCGGATCTACGCCGTCGATATCGACCCCAAGCGCCTGGCGCTGGCGAAGAAGCTCGGCGCCGTCGAGGCCTTTGACGCCCGTGAGGGCGGTGGCCCAGGCGTCCCGCCTGGGTCTCTTCCTTGGGTCAACCAGATCCGCAAAGACACCCGCGGCGACGGCCCCGACGTCCTGCTCGAAATGTCCGGCGCCCCCTCCGCCATCGACGCGGGCTTCACCGCCCTGCGCTTCGGCGGCACGGCCGCGATCCTGGGCATCCCCTCGCGCCCGATCACCTTCGACCTCAACAACCACGTCGTCTTCAAGGGCGCGACGGTGCTGGGGATCAACGGGCGCAAGATGTTCGAGACCTGGTACCAGATGGAGGCGCTGCTGCTCTCGGGCCGCCTCGAGCTCGACGAGATCATCACCCACGAGATCCCGCTGGAGGACTTCGCGCGGGGCTTCAAGCTCATGCAGACGGGCGAGGGGATCAAGGTGGTGATGAACGTGTCGGGCTGATTTTGTCAGTTTCTGAAAGTTAACAAATGCTGACAGTGGCGGGTGCTCGGGGTCGGGCGCTTCGCCAGACCCCGGCCGTGGGCACGGTGGCGTCGGTTCGCGAGCGCAGACGAACTCCGGGTCTGCCCAAAGCGGCCGACCCCGGGCAAGGGCGTCGTCTTGACCATCTCGCCCACCGAAATCGCCACCACCGCCCTGCATGCGGCCATTGACACCGCCCCGTCTTTCTGGCAGACTCTCCCCCGGATGTCCCGCGGCCGACCGCCGCGACTTGAGGAGGAGACCCACATGGACCCCATCGACCGTCGCCTGATGCTGGGCGCCGCCGGGTTCGCCGGCGTCGCCGCGTTCACCAAGCTTGCGTCCCCGGCCCGTGGCGGCCCGCTCGACCCGCCCGCGGGTCCGATCTCACCGACGGGCAGGACGACCGGCGAGGTCTTCGACCGCGTCGAGGCGGCCGAGGCGCTGTTGCGGGACCGCATCGTCCGCACAGACGCGGGCATTGCCGAGCCGCGGATCCCGGTGCAGAGCCTGCCGGGGAGTGCAACGGCGACTTTCGTCATTTCGCAGCCAGGCAGCTACTGCTTAACCGGGAACATTCAAGGCGCCCCGAAAAAGAACGCGATCGAGGTCACGGCGAGCGACGTCACGTTGGACCTCGGCGGGCACGCCGTCGTCGGCGCCGGTGCCGCGGGGATCATCAGCGTGGGCGTCGCCGGCGGGATCTTGGTCCGCAACGGCGTCGTCCGAGAATGCGGAACATTCGGCGTAGATCTTCAGGGCGCCGACGGCAACGGTTTCGGTTCGGCGATTCACGAATTGCGATGCTCCGCCAACTGCGGAACCGGAATCCGGGTGCGCTACGGCGTGGTTGAAAGCTGCGTCGTGTCGGGATCCGGTGGCGACGGCATCTTCGGGGTAATTGCGAAGATCAGGAACTGCTGGACAGGCCTGAACCACGGCGGTTCCGGCATCTCCGCCGGCTTCGGGAGCCTCATTGAAGCCTGCACGGCTCATGGCAACGGACACTTCGACGGCATCTTCGGATATGGTGGGACGACGATCACGCGCTGCGTCGCCGACGGCAACGCTCGGGCCGGGATCGGAGTGGGACACGAATGTCTCGTCGTCGGCAACACGACCCGCGGCTCTTCCTGGGGCATCTTTGCCGATAACGACGCTAACCGCATCGAGGACAACAACGTGTGCAATCCGGGTAGCCTCGGCATTTTCGCCAACGGCTCGGGGAACTGCGTCATCCGCAACAGCGTGCGCGGCGCAACGACACCGTATCAGATATCTCCCGGCAACTCCCACGGCCCCATCGTCAACGTCGCCGGCGTCGGCGACATCTCCTCCGTCCCCAACGCCAATCACCCTTGGGCCAATTTCGTGTATTGACGTGGCCGCGAAACAGTCAGCAAATCTCCAGGAGGAGACCCACATGGACCCCATCGACCGCCGCCTCATGCTCGGCGCCGCCGGCCTTGCCGGTGTCGCCGCGTTCGCCAAACTCGGGGCGGTCGCCCACGCCGGCCCGCTTGACCCGCCGCCGGGGCCGATCGCCCCGACTGGTCGGACGCTCGACGAGCTGCACGCACGCATCGCCCGCACCGACGCAGGCATAGCCGAGCCGCGGATCCCGATCCAAAGCCTGCCGGGCAGCGACACCGCAGTGCATGTGATCACGGAGCCGGGCAGCTACTACCTCACGGAAAACCTGCAGGGCGAGTCCGGCAAGAGCGGCATCGAGATCCGTGCTCGCGATGTCACTATCGATCTTGCCGGCTTCCACGTTCGGGGTGTGCCCGGGGCCTTTAGCGGCATTGTCTTCGACGGAATCCCGTTCAAAGGCACGGCTACAAACATCCGCATCGCCAATGGTGTGGTGACCGGCTGGTCGTCCGGGGTGTTTGTTGCGTACTCGATATCCCAATTGGACGCGCCCGTAAACGAGATCCGTGACCTTGTAGTGACCGAGTGCGAGGTAGGGATCACGCTCGGCGGAGGCTGTGTCACTCGATGCCAGGTCCGCACGTCGGCCGTCGGGCTTCAACTCGGGGCCGTGATGGCTGAAGACTGCGTAGTCACCCAATGCTCCGAGATTTCAGTCAGCGCATCAAGCTCGGTGGTGCGTCGCAGTCGTTTCCGTCGAAACGGCGGCGAAGCCCGAGCGCTCGATGGCTCCTTCGAGAATTGCGAGTTTCACTTCTCCGCTGTCCGCTTGCTTCCCGGACACCTCGTGGATTGCGACCTCCGGAACGCATCGGTGACCGCAGAACTCGCGCCGGGCAGCGTCATCATGCGCAACCGCCTCACCTCCGCGGGCGTCTCCGTCCTTTCACCCGGAAACGTCATCGTCCAGAATGTCAGCCAGAGCGGCCCAACCCCATTCTCCATCGCCCCCAACAACTCCCACGGCCCCATCGTCAACGTCGCCGGCGTCGGCGACATCTCCTCCGTCCCCAACGCCAATCACCCTTGGGCCAATTTCGTGTATTGACGCCCGACGCCGAGGCTTCCCCGGCCCCGGCCCCGATCCCGGGCTCAAAGTGCCCAGTTTGCCCGGGTTCACCTTCCGCCCGTTAGGGCTTGGCAGGACGCCGGATTCCTGTATACTGCAGGCTGGGTTCCCAGCCACGCTTCCCCGGGAGAGATCCATGCGCACCACCCTCGCCTTGGCCCTGTTCGGCGTGATGGCCGCCTCCGCCGCCGCCCAGCCCCTGTCCAACGTCCGCGACAACGCCAAGTACGCGTGGGGCGAAAACATCGGCTTCCTGAACTGGCGCGACGCCAACAACGACACCCAGGGCGTCCGCGTCCGCTTCACCTCCGGCGGCTTCCTCTCCGGGTACATCTGGGGCGAGAACATCGGCTGGATCAACACCGGCAACGGCGCCGGCCCCTACGCCAACACCAATAACACCAACTACGGCGTCAACGTCAACCTCTCCAACGGCAACCTCACCGGCTTCGCCTGGGCCGAGAACATCGGCTGGATCAACTTCTCCGGCGGCGCCCTCGCCACCCCGCCCAACGCCGCCCGCGTCGACCTCGTCGCCCGCCGCCTCCGCGGCTTCGCCTGGTCGGAGAACGCCGGCTGGATCAACCTCGACCACTCCGTTGTCTTCGTCGGCCTCTTCTGCATCACCGACATCAACCAGGACGGCGTGACCAACTCGACCGACGTCTCCGAGTTCATCAACATCTGGTTCCAGGATCAGGTCGACGGCACCTTCAACGCCGACTTCGACCTCAACGGCGTCGTCAACTCCACCGACGTCTCCAACTTCATCAACGCCTGGTTCAGCGATCAGGTCGGCTGCGTCTAAGCCGCCACGGTTCGACCCCCCCATTCCGGTTGTTTTCGAGTCGCTCGCGCGCGCCAATACGCGAACATGCGCCGAGGTTTCACGCGCCCCGTTGAGGACCGCGTGAACTTCGGGTATCTTCACGCCCGCGCGCCGTGACGCTCGCGCCCTGTCCCTCTTCCCACAGGAGCCGTGCGCATGTCGAGCAAAGTCACCGTCACCAACTACGCCGCGTTCACCTCCAAATACGGCGCCGCGGGCGTTGCGAAGCTCAAGAAGGCCGTGGCCCGCATGGTCGCGGCCGACAAGCTCCGCGGCGTGCAATCGCGCGTCGCCGACGTGTCCAACGCCCAGCACATGAAGGTCGCCGGCGGCAAGCGCGTTGCCGACCCGCTGGACCGCAAAGCCAACAAGGACGCCGTCGACGTCCTCTTCCGCAAGACCCGCCCGGACTACCTCATGCTCCTGGGCTCGGTCGACGTCGTCCCGCACCAGGAGATGGACAACCCGTTCGCCGGCGGCGACGGTGACCCCACCGTGCCCGGTGATCTGCCCTACGCCTGCGAGGCCCCCTTCAGCTCGCGGATCGAGAAGTTCAAGGGCCCGACCCGCGTCGTCGGCCGCCTCCCCAACATCACCGGGGACGCGACCCCCGACTACCTCATCGGGCTCATCGACACCGCCGCGACGCACGTCAAGCGCCCGCGCAGCGACTACGCGTCGTACCTCGGGCTGACCTGCGAGGTCTGGTCCGAGTCCACGCGCGAGAGCCTCGCGAACATCTTCGGCTCGGCCGACTCCCTCCAGGGAATCCCCCCGCTCGGCCCCGCGTGGGCCGATCCGCTGCTCTCAGCCCGCTGCCACTTCGTCAACTGCCACGGCAGCGACACCGCCCCCGAGTTCTACGGCCAGCCCCGGGGCCAGCGCAAGTACCCCGTCGCCCACCAGGCCAAGCTCGTCACGGGCAAACTCGCCCCGGGCACCATCGCCGCGGTCGAGTGCTGCTACGGCGGCCAGCTCTACGACCCCGAACCCGCGGGCGTCCACGCGTCCATCGCGAACACGTACCTCGCGCACGGCTGCTACGGGTACATGGGCGCGACGACCATCGCCTACGGCCCGGCCGAGGGCCAGGGCGCGGCCGATCTCATCTGCCAGTACTTCCTCAAGAACATCCTCAACGGCGCGTCGACCGGGCGCGCGGCGCTCATGGCCCGCCAGCAGTTCGTCCAGAACTTGAACACCCTTGATCCCGCCGACGTGAAGACCCTCGGGCAGTTCAACCTGCTGGGCGACCCGTCGGTGCACCCGGTGCAGGCGACCGACACGGGCGGCGCGGGGACGGGCGAACCAAAGCTGATGAAGGCGGCCGAGGGGATGCCCGGCGCCAAGGGCATGGGCGCTCCGGACCTGATGCGGACCCTGCGCCGCGCGGAACTGGTGGACATCGGCCTGCGCCTGGCAAACTCCGCGGCCGCGGTGATCTCGGTCGCCCACAAGATGCCCGGCGGGCCGGTCATGAAGGCCATGGCCGCGATGGCGCAGGTCGCCGGGATCCTCAACCCCAAGTTCATGAGCTTCGAGACCGACGCCCCGGCCCCGTCCGCCTGGTACGCCAAGGGCAAGATGGCCGAGACCCCCACGCCCAACTTCCAGGTCGCCATCGGCCGGATCGAGGGTGACGACGCCCCGACGCCGCAATACTCCGCCGTGGTCGCCACGACGCTCGGCGGCAAGGTGGTCAGCGCCCGGCAGCTCTACAGTCGGTGAGTGAGCGAGACCATCCGCGGCATCGTGACCCGAGAACAGTTCGCCCCCGGCTCCAAATCGGACCGGAAAGCGGTGATGATCCGCGCCGACGACGGGCGCCGCCTGCTCCTGCGGATCAAGGGCAACTCGCCGATGGATGACCCCGCGCTCGACGTGCTCGTGGGCAAGCACATCGTCGCCAAGGGCTTCGCGACGACAACCACGTTCATCATGGAGCGATTCGGCGAGGGCGAGTCCCCGCGGCGTACGAAGGGCCCGCCGCGCTGAGACGCGCCCTACTGCGTCGGGCTCACGACGCCGGCCGGCGGCCGTGTCAGCCACATCACCAGCACCGGCAGCACGTACCACACGACGCCGAACGAGAGGCCCAGGGCCCCGCGGAACATCGGCTCCGCGTGGGAGGCCTTGCCCCGCAGCCCGCCGATGTACCACCGCAGGTTGAACACCAGGATGATCGCGATGATGGACGCCAGCGGCAGCATCCACCACAGCGCGGTGCGGTGCCGGCTGGTCCCGATCGCGAGCGGCGCGCCGATGTACCCCGCATGCAGCAGCAGGACGATGAGCCCCAGCCCGATCGCCATGGCCCACTCGGCGGCCGTGATCGGGCCCTTGGCGTTGGGCCTGGTCATCCCGAAGAACGCGTACACCGCGATGAGCGCGATGAGTACCCCGGTGATGGCGGGCAGCGCGAGATAGATCTTGGCGGCGAGCATGATGTTTCGGTGTGAGGGGAGCAGTGGCGGCCGAGCCGTAGCCCCGCCCCGGCGGGATCGAGAACAGCCGGCCCCGGTCCTCCGCCCGGGCCCGGCCGATGTCCTCCCCCTCCCGCTGGATATGCGAGTACCGCGCTCGGGGGGGCTCAGGAATTCCGCGGGCCCGCCCCGGGTATCGAACGATCGGACCGCAACGTCCACCCCACGCGGCCGGTATCCGTGCCGTGCCCGACGCCGGCCGTTTCATCCCCGAATGTCCCCGCTGCGGCTACGACCAGTCGGGGGAGGTGGCGACGTGGCGGGACGCCTGCCCGCTCGCGGGCGTGTGCCCCGAGTGCGGGCTGGCGCTGCGGTGGGCGCTTGTGGTTGGGCGGAATGCGGCCGGTGCGATGGTCGTTCGAGCACGCGCCGGCTGGGATGGCGAGCGTGTGGGCGTTCTTCGGGACCATGGCGAGGTGCTTTGTGCCGTGGCGGCTGTGGCGGGGTGTGACAATGCACCACCCAGTGTCATGGCGACGCCTTGTGCCGCTGGGGTTGATCGGGGTGGCGTTGATGTGGGCCTTGGTACTACTGCTCGTGGGAGTGATGCACACGATGCGGATGACGCCGAGCAGGAGCGTGTGGGCAGCACTCCCGAACGTGTTCGAGCCGTTCGCGGATCCCTTGGGCGCGTTGCCGACGACAACCTGGTTCGCGCCGTATGTGGGACCTCAAGCGATCGATTTGTGGCCGGTGGTGACTGCGTGGATGGTGGTGGCGTCGCCCTTGGTGCTGGTGGGCCTGCGTCAGACGAGGCGGGGCGCGCGGGTGCGAGTGGGGAATCTTTGCCGGGTGTGGTTGTACGGGCTGGTTCCGCTGCCGATCGCGCTCGGCGGGTGGGTGCTTGTCCGTGATCTTGCGTACACGGCGCACGTGCGCGTGACCGGGCCCGCGGGGCCCGGGGGCGGCCCTGGGTGGGCTAAGACGGGGCTTGGTGTGCTGTTCGAGACGCTTTACCTTGGGTGGACGTGGTTCTCCGTGTCGATGGTCGTGGCGGCGTATCTCGTGGTGTGGCTGGGAGTTGCGTACCAAAGGTATTTACAGCTGCTGCACGCGTGGTGGTTGGCGGTGGCGAGCGTGGCGATGGGGATGCTGACGGGAATGGCGGTCTGCGCGTTGTTGCCGGGGGGGTTGACGGGGCTCATGTGGCCGCGGAGTCCCGGGTGGTTCTCGTAGTGACGCTCGAGCCGTCCATCTGGCGCGCGTCGCGAGCGTACGCTCGGGCGATGATGACGCACGCCGACCCCCACAAAGACCTCGCGAAGAAGATCGCCGACCTCGCCCTGCTCCGCGGCACGTTCACCCTCCGCTCCGGCCGCACGAGCAGCTACTACCTCGACAAGTACCTCTTCTCGACCAGACCCGAGGTGCTGCGCGAGCTCGCCGAGCTCTTCGCGCAGCGGATACGGGCGGTGGAGACGGCGACGGGCAAGAAGGCCGACCGGCTCGCGGGGGCCGAGCTGGGCGGGATCCCGCTCGTCACGGCCGCGAGCCTCGCGACCGGGCTGCCGTGCATCTTCGTGCGCAACGCGAAGAAGGACTACGGCACGGCGAAGCAGATGGAGGGCAAGCTCGAGCCCGGCGAGCGCGTGGTCTTCGTGGAGGATGTCGCGACCACCGGCGGCCAGGCGCTCGAGGCCGTGGGCGTGCTCAAGGCGGCCGGGGCCGACGTGCTCGCGGTGATCGCGACGATCGACCGCCAGGAGGGCGCGACCGAAAGCTTCGCGAAGGCGGGCGTGCGGTTCGAGGCGCTGTTCACGAAGAAGGATCTGGGGATCGACTAAGAAGACTGTTTCAGAAGCCTACCAACCCTCGTGGAGCAGGCGTCCCCGCCTGCTTCTACTTCCTTCTACTCCTGCTTCTGAAACAGTCTCTACGAGCCCCGAGCCCCAGCGACGGGCCACGGCGACGCCCGTTCTCACGCAACCCCCGAGTGAACGATTGCCGCCCCGCCCGTCGGGCCTGACCCGAACCCAGTGCCCGTTGATCTCTCAAGATCGCCTTTGTGCGAAAATGTCGCGCGCAAGTGCGCCTTTGCGCGCCAAAACGCGTCACTCCGCACTTTCCCCATTGCGTCCCCGCGGCATCACGAGAAAATAGCCAACATGGCTACCACACCCGCCGCCGCCGCCGTGTCCCTCTCGCACCTCGTCATCCCCGCCGATCAGATTGCCGCCGCCCTCCGCGCCGCCTTCGACACCCTCGTCGCCCTCATGAGCGATCGCAAGGCCCACCCCCGCGAACGCCGCCTCGCGGCCACCGCCATCCTCCGCCTCGCCCCCACGGCGCGCCTCCCCGATACCCCGCGCCTCCCGGACGCCGGACCTGAGTCTTCGAAGGTCCTGATTTCCCCCCTCTCCCTCGGGGCTTTGACCGGGGAAGAGGGCTTCGCTCCTTCCGCTTCTCCAAGCCTCCAAAGACCTGTTGACCACCTATGCGCACACCGCGCCGCGACGCCGGCCCGCTGCGGAGCCCGGAAGGAAGTAGTAGAAATCAAGCCCTCACCCCCGCCCTCTCCCTCGGCCAGAGCCCCGAGCGCGAGCGGCGGGCCACGACAGCGCCCGTTCTTCCTGAATCACCGTGTTGACGATTGCCCCCCAGGCCCGTCGCTGGCGCTCCGGGCTCTTATGGCGCCCGCAGGCTCACCGCGATCGCGATCTCTTGCAGGCGGATGCTCGCACGGTCGAGGCCCTCCTTGGACTGCTGGAACTCGTCCGCGTTCACGGACACCCAGTCCCTCTGCGCCCGCTCGATGAACCCGCGCACGCTCACGAGCGCCTCCTCGAGCGAAGCGGCATACGCGGCGTCGAGCTTCGCCCGGAACCGCTCGAGCTGGCGCGTGATCATGCTCACGTCGAGTGTCGCGTGCGCGATCAGGTCCGCGACGCGGTGGCGGGCCATGTCCTCGCGGGCGTTGGCGAAGCTCTGGGCCTCGATGCGGTCGACCTCCTCGCGCGTGAGGCCGTGGTTGGGGACGATCTGGATGCTCGCCCGCTTGCCCGAGCGCTCCTCGATCGCCTGCACGCTGAGCACGCCGCTCGCATCGACGAGGAAGTCGACCTTCACCCGCGGGATCCCCGCGGGCATCGGCGGGATGCCCGCGAGGTGGAACGTGCCCAGGCTGCGGCAGTCCGACGCCATCTCGCGCTCGCCCTGCACCACGTGCAGCTTGATCGATGTCTGGTTGTCGACGCCCGTTGAGAAGTGCTCGCTCGTCCGCGCGGGAACCGCGCTGTTGCGCATGACCAGCTTCGCCGCCGCGCCGCCGACGGTTTCGATCCCCAGCGACAGCGGGATCACGTCGAGCAGCAGCGCCGAGGTCGCCGAGCCGGCGAGGATCGCGCCCTGGACCGCGGCCCCGAGGGCCACGACCGTGTCGGGGTTGAGCGCGGTGTACGGCTCGAGCTTGAAGAACTCGGCGACCCGCCGGCGGACCAGCGGCGTGCGTGTCGCGCCGCCCACGAGCACCACGGCGGAGATCGGCTCTTCGTCCAGCTCGCGCCGGGCGTCGCGCATCGCCTGGCGGCAGCGCTCGAGCGTGCGGGCCACGAGCGGCTCGATGAGCGACTCGAATTCGGCGCGGGTAATCGTCCTCGCGTAGATTCGCGCCGAGCCCGCGGTGTCGGGGCCCAGGTCTATGCGGACCTGCGCCGTGTCGGCGTCGGAAACGCGGATCTTGGCCCGCTCCGCGAGGTCCCGCAGGGCGCGTCGGGTGGACGGGTTGAAGGCTTCGGGGGACGCGATCTCCTGCGTGAAGAGCGCGACCAGCGCATGGTCGAAGTCGTCGCCGCCCAGGTGCGTGTCGCCCGCAGTGGCGAGAACCTGGAAGTAGTCGGCGGGGGTCGCCCCCGGCGCGGGGTGGGGTTTCGCGCCGGCGTCGCTCACACTCGAGCCGGGCGTGATGCGGAGGATCGAGGCGTCGAACGTGCCGCCGCCGAGGTCGTAGACGAGGATGGTTTGGGAGCGTGCGGGCGCGCCGGACGGGCCGGCGCGGAGCCCGAGCCCGTACGCGAGCGCGGCCGCCGTGGGCTCGTTGACGATGCGCACGGCGTCGAGCCCCGCGAGGCGGGCCGCGTCGCGGGTGGCCTGGCGCTGGGCGTCGTCGAAGTAAGCCGGAACCGTGATGACGGCCTTGCGGACGTCGGCGCCCAGGGCCGCGGAGGCCTGGTCCTTCAGCGCCCGCAGGATGAGGGCGGAGACTTCCTGGGGCGATACGAGGCGGGAGCGGAGTTCGTTTGCAAGCGGGCGTTCACCCTCGGCTTGCGCGAAGGGCTCGTTGGAGCCGGGGATCTCGATCCGCGCCGTGTTGTGCGGCCCGTCAACGACGCGGTACGACAGGTACTTGAGATCCCCCGCGGCGTCGGCGAGCGACCGCCCCATGAGGCGCTTCACGCTCACGACGGTCGTGAGGGGGAACGAAGCGGCGGCGTCACGGGCCGCGTGCCCGACGGTCGTCGAGCCGTCGGCGTTGAACCGCACGGCCGACGGCACGAGTTCGCGTCCGTCGCGGTCGGGCAGGACGCGGGGCGCAGCTCGCGCGGGGTCGCCGGCGGGCCAGTGCGCCACCGCGACGAGCGAGTTCGTCGTGCCCAGGTCGATGCCGACGATGGGTTCGGGCGGAGGGGGCATCCGCAGCACGGTACGCGGAGAAGAGCAACGCGGAAAAGCGGAACAGCGCGAACGCGGAACATCGGAGGAGAGACCTGCTCGAATGTTCCGCTGTTCCGCGTTTTCGCTGTTCCGCGTTACTTGCCCATCAACCCCCGAATGCGGTTGATGAGCTTCACGGTCTGTTCGGGCGTCAGGTGGGCGAGCACGCCGCTGCCGACGAGCGCCTTGGTGCGTTCGTCGGCGTTGTCGCCGCCGGCGTCGGCGAAGTCGGCGAAGAGCTCGCGCACGCGTGCCGCGGGCTCGCTCTGGAGCCCCAGGTCGCCGATGAGGTACGTGTACAGGAAATCCCCCGACCGCTCGACGCGTGCGAACGCGCGTTCGATCTCGCGCCCGAAGCTCTCCACGCGCGTCTTGATCACGACCGCGACGACCGGCGGCGTGTTGCCGTCCTTATCGAGCGTCCGCTGCCCGTCGGCGATCACGGCCGTCCAGTACTCGCGCAGGGCCGCGTCGTACCGGTCGGCGAGCTCGGTCGGCAGCAGGGCCCGCACGCGCGGCGCGAGCGGGCCGGCCTCGACGAGCGGGCGCAGCGGCCCGAGCGCCTCGTGCGTGAGCATGAGCAGGTCCGGGACGTTCTGCGCCGCCCCGGCGCTGCCGAACTTGATGAGCAGGTTGATGTTGCCCGAGACGAAGTCGTCGAGGAACTTTGAGCGCTGGAGCTTCAGGGCCTCGACGGCCCGCAGGGCCGCGGGCGGAAGGTCGAGGTGCTTGAGCGCCTCGAACTCCGGCGGCTCGTCCGTCGGGGCAACGCGGCCGGCGAAGTCGAACCGCAGCAGCGACGGCCGCCCGGATGCGGGCTCGCTGAGCTTCGGTCCCGCCAGCGGCGCCGCCGACGGGCCGGCCCCGTCCTGGGCGATCACCCCCGAGGCGAGCAGCACGGACGCGACGGCGCAGGCGAGCATCGGCAACTCACTTTCAACCCCCCACGGGGTTTGTGGACTCCCAAGGCGTCCAGTCTCGCGCCGGCGCTTGGCGGCGGGCCCGGGCGGGTCGACCCCGGTTGGGGTCGACGCCCGATCAGCGCCCGAACCAGAACAGCACCGCGAGGACCGTGAGGCACGCCCCCGCGACCACCCACGGCGGGAGGCTCGCCGCGGTCCGCTCGCCGAAGACGTGCCCGCAGTGGTAGCAGATCTCCGCGTCGTCGTGCACCTCGCCCTTGCACTCGGGGCAGGTGCGGGTGACGTCGCTGAACCGTTCGATGTCCTCGGCCGAAGGCTCTTCGTAGTCGTTCATGGGGCCCAGGTCCTTGCCGCAGCACGCGCCGCCCCGCGGCCTGGTTCCGCACGAATGCCCGGCGTCGGCCCGTCCACGGGCGAGGTGGGGGGGTTGGGGGGATTCGTCGTCGGTTCGCTGGGGGAGCAGCATCGCCCCAACAATACATCGCGTTCGGCCGCGGGGCGCGGGGCGACTCCCGCACGAGCGGCGAACTTCACGTGTACCCATCGCGGGGTGAGGCGCTTTGCCCCGACTCCGGTGGCCGGAACAAGTCTTGGCGCACGGCGCGTTTTCGCTTAGGCTGGGGGCGAGACCCACCGGGTCCCAAGAGGAGGAAGATCATGCGAATTCGCCCCCTGTGCGCCCTCGCGGGCGTGATCGTCGTTGCCCTGCCCGTGACGCTGCTTGCCGACGACGGGCCGTTGAACCCGCCGGCCGGCCCCATCGCGAGCACGCCGGGTCCCGAGCCTCGGCGCGAGCTGAGCCTGACGAACACTCCCGGCGACGCGGACTCGTTCTTCAAGATCACCGCGAGCGGGTCGTACTACCTGCCGCGTGCGTTCGGGTTCGTGATCGGCGAGATCAACGGCAAGAGCGGGATCGAAGTCGACGCCGACAACGTGACGATCGACTTGAACGGCTTCACGTTCCGGGCCATCAACAACGGGCTGCACGCGATCCGGATCAACCCGGGTCGTGCGCGGGTGACGATCCGCAACGGGCACATCGCCAACTGGGGGCGCGGCGGGATCACGGGCGAGGGGGCGAGCTCGGTGATCATCGAGGGCCTGACGTTCAACACGATCGGGATCGCGAATCCGCCGGGGGCGCCGGCGATCGTCGTGAACTCGGGGAGCATCATTCGAGACGTGTCGATCACGGCCGTCGGCGACGGCGCGACGCCCCAGCCGGGCGTGATCACGAGCAACAACTGCATCCTCGAGCGCATCGCGGTGACCGCGAGCACCGCGGGAGGGATCGTTGCCGGCAGCGCGTGCGAGCTGCGTGACTGCACCGCCTGGGCGCTCGCCGGCGCTGGGATTGTCGCCGGGAACGGCTCGGGTGTCTCGGGGTCGTCGGCGTCGCTGTGCAGCGCCGAGGGGATCAGCGTGGGCGAGAACGGGCGGGTCGCCAACTGCGCCGCCAACGACAACACCGGCAACGGCATCGCCGTCGGCTTCGCCGGCACCATCCTCGACTCGACCGCCCGGGGCAACGACGGGCACGGCTTCGTGAGCGCGGACTTCGGGCTCGTCTCCCGGTGCGTCGCCCGCTTGAATTCACTCAACGGCATCGACTGCGCCAGCGGCGGCGGCCAGGTCATCCAGTGCACCGCCGCTCAGAATTCCCAGAACGGCATCCGCGCCTCGGCCGACACGAGCGTCATCGGGTGCACCAGCGACAACCACTTTGCGGGCGCGGGCATCCTCGCCGTGCTCTCCGACGCGCGGATCGAGGGGAACACCTGCACGGACAACCTCCGCGGCATCGACGTGGACGCGCCGGGGTGCATCATCATCCGCAACGTCTGCGCGGGCAACACGACCAACTTCGACATCGTGGCGAGCAACATCGTCGGGGTGATCGTCAACGGGCCGCTCAGCCCGGCGATCGTCGGGTCGGCCGGCGGCGCGGGGGTCGGGACGACCGATCCGTGGGGGAACGTGAGTTATTGAGCCCCGCTGCTGTTCGCCCTCGCCCCGGGCGTGCCGGGCGGCGCCGGTTCGTACACGTCTTTGACAGGAAACGTCAATCATGAAATGTGTTGCCACACGAGGCGGGCTCGTCGCCCTTGCCGTCTGCGCCGTGGGCGCGCTTGGGCTGGGCCCGCTCGACCCGCCCGCGGGCCCGATCGCGCCGACCGCCAAGCCGCTCGCGGAGATCGAGCCGCGGGTTGCGATCAACGCCGCCAACACCCCCGGCGACGCCGACTCGCACTTTCGGATCACCGCGCCCGGCTCGTACTACCTCGCGGGGAACATCAGCCTGCCCTCCACCGAGAAGGCGATCGAGATCTTCATCGGCGCGGGCCAGCAGGTCACCGTTGACCTCAACGGGTTTACGATCGGCGCCAGCGATGCGGGACGCACGCTCGCCGCGATCACCATCGACGGGTCGAACGCCCACGTCACCGTCCGCAACGGCTCGATCCGTAACTGGGCGAATGCCGTCTCGCACACCATCGGCGGGAGCGTCACGCTCGAGGATGTCAAGGCCTACGGCTCGCGCCTGCTCCAGTTCGACCTCCGCGACGCGACGGTCGTCCGCTGCTACGCCGAGGACGGCGGGAGCACCGGGTTCTTCATCGACGGCGGCCTTCTCGTCGACTGCACGGCGCGCGGGAACACCGGGCTGGGCTTCACGATCAACAGCGCATCGACGACCCTGCGCGGGTGCGTCGCGATCGGAAACGGTTCCGGGGGGTTCGAGCTCGGGGGCGGGATCGCCGAGAGCTGCCGCGCAGAGAGCAACACCGGCGATGGCTTCGCCAACCCCGGGGTCATGTCCAACTGCACCGCGATCTCCAACACCGACGACGGGATCCGCGTGTCGTTCAACGGCATGGTCCGCGGATGCTCCGTGGTGGGCAACGACGGCGACGGGATTCAGGCCGCCTCCGCCGGTCGGATTGAAGGGAACACGATCACCGGCAACGGCGACCACGGCGTCAACGTCACGGGCAGCCGCGTGTCGGTCGTCGGCAACTCCGTCTCCGGCAACGCCCGCGACACGGGCGCGTTCGCGGGCGTCTTCTGCTCGGCCGTTGACTGCACGCTCGACGGCAACCACATCACCAACATGACCCTGGGCGCCGACGACGTGGGGATCACCATCACCGGTACGAGCAACCTCATCGTCCGCAACCAGCTCTCGGGCGTGAGCACCTACGTGAGCATCGCGGCCGGCAACACCAGCGGCGGGACGTCGACGACGCCCGCGACCGCCGGCCCGTGGGTGAACATCACGTACTGACGCCCGCCGGGCGCTCGATCGGGGGGCGGGGACATCGGCCCATGAGATCCGTGGCCCGCGGCGCCGGGTTCAGGTATGCTCCATCAGCCCAGTTCAACGTTGAGGAGGAGGCTCGAGATGTCGGTGCGTCCATCGTTCGTCGTCGCGGTTGCCACCGCCGTTATGCTCGTGCACTGCGCTCTGGCCGGCCCGCTCGACCCACCCGCCGGGCCGATCGTGCCGACGTACAAGACGCTCGCCGAGATCGAGCCGCGTATGCCGATCAACGCGACCACCGCGCCCGGGGACGTCGACAGCGTCTACCGCATCGCGTCGCCCGGGTCGTATTACCTCACGGCGAGCTTCATCGCCCCCGCGGGCAAGAGCGCGATCGAGATCGCCGCGAGCAACGTCACGATCGACCTGGGGGGATTCACGATCACGAGCCTCGCAACGCTCGACGCCATCCGGCTCTCCATCGATTCGCGCTCGAACATCTCCATCCGCAATGGGAACATCGGCACGTGCCTGGGCGGCGGGATCGACATCAAGCCCAACATCGGCGGCGCCACCGTCACCGTCGGCGGCGCGGTGGAGAACGTCCACGTCGCCAACACCACGGGGGTCGGTATCCTGCTGGGCGACTCGGTCGTGGTCTGCAACGTCACCGCCGCGGGCTGCGGAAACTCCGGCATCGACGCCCGCAACTCGTGCAGGTTCACGGACTGCGTCGCCACGGGGAACGCGATCCACGGCGTCCGCGTGCTGCGCGGATGCTCGTTCTCCGGCTGCGTGATGTCCGAGAACCTCGGCGACGGGATCACGACCGCGGGCAACGCCTCGATCCACAACTGCACGTTCCGCGCCAACGGCAGCTACGGGTGCCTCTCGGGCAGCGGCTCGGTCTTGACCGACTCCGTCGCGTACCTCAACGACGACTTCGGCTTCTACCTCTCCGGGAACTCGACCATCACGGGGTGCTCCGCCTACGACAACGGCACGGCCGGGATCTTCGCCCAACTCGGCGGGTCGGTCATCACCTCGTGCGGCGCGTTCAGCAACGGCTCCCACGGGATCGAGACGGGGAGCAACGCCGTCGTCACGTTCTGCTCCGCCACGTCCAACGGCGGGAGCGGTATCTATGCCTCCATCGGCTGCGAGGTGATCGCGTGCGTCGCGAACTCGAACGCCCTCGACGGCGTCCGCTGCGACGCTCGGTCCCTCATCAAGGACTGCACCTGCCGGGGCAACGGCGCCGGAGCCGCCATCGGCGTCGGCGTCCACGCCGACGGCGCCGGCAACCGCATCGAAGGCAACCACTGCGCCGAGAATGATTTCGGGATCGACATCGACGTCGCCGGCAACGTCATCGTCAGGAATACCTGCAGCGGCAACACGCAGAACTTCGTCATCGCGCCCGACAACATCTACGGGACCATCGCCGACCGGACCAGCCCGGGCACGCCCGCCGTCATCGGGAACGCGGCCGCGGGGACGATGGGGTCGAACGATCCCAGCGCGAATTTCGCGCACTAGCGCCCGATCACACCCGCTTCACCGCCTCCTCCACCGTCCACCGCACCTTCGCGGCGCTCGCGATCGGGTCGTCCGCGGCCCGATATCCCGCCGTCGCGAGCACGGTCGCGGCGTACCCCAGCGCGGGCAGCCCGAGGATCTCGTCGAACTTCGCGGGCTCGAAGCCCTCCATCGGGCACGTGTCCACGCCCATCATCGCCGCGCTCGCCAGGAACATCCCCAGCGCGATGTACAGCTGCCGCCCCGCCCAGACGTCGCCTTGCTCGGGCGTGCGGCCGGTCACCGAGCCGAGCATCGCGTCCCGGAAGCCCGCCAGCGACTCGCGAGCCACCTTCCGCACCTCAACGATCCGGTCCACGAACCGCTCGACGTCGGGCGCCCCCATCGGCTTGCGACGGCAGAACACCACCAGGTGGGACGCGTCGGTGATCTGGGGCTGGTCGTACGCCGCGGCCCGCAGCTTCGTCCGGACCGCGGGGTCCGTCACCACCACGAACTTCCACGGCTGCAGGCCGTAGCTCGACGGCGCGAGGACCGCGGCCTTCTCGAGCGACGCCCACGTAGCCTGGGGGATCTTCCTCGCCGGGTCGAACTTCTTGGTCGCGTACCGCCAGCTCAGGGCCTCGATCACGGACTCGGGGTTGATGTTCTGCATGGAGTGTTCCTGCCTTCTCGCGCCCAGCCTAGGCCATCACTCTGATGCCGATGGGCGCCCCGGCGGAGCTCTGTCCGCCGCGTCTTGTCCGTGAAAGACATGGGATCGGGCGGACAGAGCTCCGCCCGGGCGCCCGCCCCCCCCGCCCCGACCCGCCGCTACTTGCTCGCCTTCCACAACCTTCGCGACCACACGAACGCGAGCGTGGTCGTCACCAGCACCATCGCGCCGTTGGCCTGATGGGCGGTGGTGATCGCCGCTTCCCACCACGGGATCGGCGCCATGGTCGCGAGGCCCTCGGGCGATGGCGGCAGCTCGTTCTGCGCGGGTGACGAGAGCACCGCGGCCAGCGCCGCCCACCCCAGCGCGAACTGGAGCGTCACCACCACGAGCATCGCGACACTTACCCGCGACACCGTGCGCCGCGCCGGCGCGAGCCCGCCGTCGAGCGCACGGGCCGCGGCGCCGCCCCCGTACGCCGCGCCGGTCACGAGGCCCAGGACGACGATGCTGAACGCGGCGTGGGTCCACAGGGCGTGGGGCGTGTGGAAGTGGCGGTAGATCGCCCCGAGCACGAGCTGGACCCACAGCGCGTGCATCGCGCCGGTGGCGAGGGCCTTGTACTTGCGCAGCGGCGCGAGCGAGGGGCCGGGCGCGATCGCGCGGTACGCGGGGCTCACGAACGCCGCGAGCGCCACCACGCCGGCGAAGAAGAGCTGCGCCAGCACGCCGTGGAAGAGCGCGAAGAGCTGGCCCGATCGCGAGCCGACCTCCAGGCCCAGGCGCACGCGCAGGCCCCCGAGCACCCCCTGGATGCACACGAGCACGAAGAGCCCGATGGCCCAGCGCTTGACCCAGCGGCGTGATTCAGAGCGGAGCACGAGCGCCGCCGTTGCGAGCGTCGTCAGGCCGCAGAGCGTGCCGAAGAGCCGGTGCGTGTGCTCGAGGAACATCGCCGGGTGGCTCATGAGGCTGATGGGGTAGAGGAACATGTTGGCGCCGAAGCTGTCGGGCCACCCGCGGATGGCCAGGCCCGAGTTCGTGCTGGTGACCGCGCCGCCCGTGACGACGAGGGGGATGACGGATGCGGCGCACACGAGCGTCATCCGGAAGGGCCAGTCGACGCGTTGACCGGGGCCGCGGCGTGTGCCGAGCCGCGATCCGATCGCGGCCCCCAACAGCCCGATCGCGACCCCGGCGGCGAGGAACCCCAGCGCGGCCCCCGCGGCGTTGGGGCGCAGCCCCTCGAATCCCGGGGCGGGAAGGGCGTCGAGCCCGGTGTGCGAGGTTGGAGGCTTGGCGATCTGCGCGCCCAGAATGAGCAGGCCCAGCAGCGCTGACAGCAGCCCGGCCCCGGCGCCGATGAGCAGCGTCCGGCGCCAATTCCCGGCCGGAATCAGCCGCCCGGCGATCACCGCCGCGACCGCCCAGCAGCCCAGCACGATGGGCCCGGCAAGGGCGGGGTCGAGGTTGAGCGCGGGGATGTGGGTGATGAACGCCCCGACCCACATGGCGACCGCGAGGGCGAATCCCAGGACGATCACGGGCGTGAGCGTTGCGGGGTGGGAGGGTTGGATATTCGGATTTTGAGTGGGTAGGCGGATCATGGCTTCACCGATAAGTCCTTCGTGCACCGCGTGTTGAGATCGAATCTCATGTAAAAAACCACCCTTCCAACGGCTTGACAGAGTACCTCTTGCTGTTGGACGATTCTCGTCGAATAGAAGGATGTGCGCTTGGACAGGAATTCCCAATGAGGGAGGGCCATTCTCGGGCGTGCTTCCGGTGGACGCGGCCGCGACGCCCGGGTTGGACTCGGGGCGAACGCGGGCCGCGGCAGCGCTAGAGGGGCTTGACCCGTGTCAACCGTCTTCCCGAAATGGACCAACCAGCTGCCGTCGGTGCTCATGGTGGGCGGGCTCGGCGCGCTGTGCTCGGTGATCGGCATCGTGTGGTACTTCTTCACGCCCAAGTTCTGGGAAGTGGGGTACATGCCGGTTCAACCCGGGGGCGGGTTCAGCCACCTTATTCACGTGGGCAAGCTCGGCATGGACTGCCGCTATTGCCACAGCCACGTTGAGCACTCGGCCGAGGCCAACATCCCCACGGTCTCGACGTGCATGGGGTGCCACAGCGCCAACAAGCTCACGGTCGCGAACGATCCGGCCGCGCCGCATTCGATCAAGACGCAGTTCATCCGCGACGCGTGGCCGGGCGACGTGTCGATTCCGTGGCGGCGCATCCACAAGCTCCCCGACTACGTGCGCAACTTTCCGCACGACGTTCACGTGAACGCGGGGGTGAGCTGCTACACGTGCCACGGCATGATCGGGCGCGAAGAGGTCGTGCACCAGGCCAAGAGCCTGAGCATGAGCTGGTGCCTGGACTGCCACCGCAACCCCGAGCCGCACCTGGTGCCGCGGGACAAGGTGACGGACATCTTCTGGGTCGAGCAGCAGATGGCGACGGCGGGCAACCCGGTGACGGCGCAGCTGGGCTCGCCGGGGGGCAAGGCGCTGCTGCAGGCGCTCTCGGAGAGGCCGCTGCACCTGCTGCCCGAGAACTGCGGGGCGTGCCACTACTAGAGGAAGACGAGTGAACGGTGAGCGGTGAATGGTGAACAGTGAAAGCCATTCTTCCCCGCCGTCGCTCCCAGCGTTCGCCGATCACTGTTCACGGTTCACTGATCACTCCCTGAGATTCCTATGAGCCTCGATCAATGCCATTCGACGGTCGGTGAGAAGCCCATTCCGGCGGCGCGGAGCGTGCCGATGGAGGCCGTGGGGATTACTCCCATCGGGAGCGGGACTCAGGCGGGACGCCTGAGCCACCAGAGTGGCCAATCCAAGGGCATGAAGTTCTGGCGCAGCCTCGACGAGTACGCCGATGCGCCCGAGTTCCGCGAGTGGCTCGAGCGGGAGTTCCCCGCGGGCGCCAGCCGCCTGCTCGAGACCAGCCGGCGCGACTTCGTCAAGCTCATGAGCGCGAGCCTCGCGCTCGCGGGCGCCGCGACGATGCCGGGCTGTCGCCGGCCTGATCACAAGATCATGCCGTACTCCAAGAACGTCCCCGAGGAGACCATCCCCGGCAAGGCGGTCTACTTCGCGACGAGCATGCCCGTGCTCGGCGGCGGGTTCGGGGCCGGGGCCGAGGGGCTCCTGGTCGAGACCCACGAGGGCCGCCCGACCAAGGTCGAGGGCAACCCGCTGCACCCGAACAACCGGGGCAAATCCTCCCTCTGGGCCCAGGCCAGCATCCTCGACCTCTACGACCCCGATCGCCTCAAGGACCCCGTGCTCGTCGACTCGGGCAACGTCGCCCGCTCGTGGGACGACTTCGCGGCCTGGAGCAAGCAGCATTTCGCGAAATTCGACTCGACCCAGGGCCAGGGCCTGGTGTTCCTCGCCGAGAAGGTGTCGAGCCCCTCGCGCGACGCGGCCCGCGACGCGATCATCGCCAAGTGGCCCGAGGCGACGTGGGCGGTCTACGACCCGACCGAGGACGGCGCGGTGCTGGCGGGGAGCCCGCCGATGTGGGGCGATCGGCCCTGCAAGCAGCTGCTCGACCTGAGCAAGGCGAAGCTGATCGTCGCGTTCGACCGCGACCTGCTCTTCTCCGAGCCCGGGGCGCTGACGCACGCCCGCGGCTTCGCGTCGACGCGCAAGGCGATGACGACCAAGGACGAGATGAGCCGCCTGTACGTGGTTGAGAGCCGTTTCTCGCTCACCGGCGGCAAGGCCGACCACCGCGTGCGCCTGGCGCCCAGCCAGATCCCCTGGGCGGTGGCGATGCTCGCCCGCGCGGTGATGGCGAAGCTCGGCGGCGGCAGTGGGGGGGCAGCACTGGGGACCGCGCTGGGCTCGATGGCCGCGACGCTCCCCGCGGGGATGGGCGAGGCCGGGCTCGACCAGGCGTGGATCGACGCGTGCGCCGACGACCTCGTCGAGAACAAGGGCAGGAGCGTGATCGTCGCCGGCCCGGGCCAGCCCGCGGCGGCGCACGCGATGTGCCACCTCATGAACGTCGCGCTGGGCAACGTCGGCGCGACGGTGAGCTACCTGGAGATGAGCAGCGAGGAGGCGACGAGCTCGGCGGGCGAGCTGGCGAAGGTCGCGGCGATGCTCGACGCCGGCGCCGTCGACACGATCGTCTGCGTGGGCGTCAACCCGGTGTACGACGCGCCCGGGGCGCTGGAGTTCGGGCGGAAGTTCACCAAGGCGGGGATGCGGATCACGCTCGACCACGGGCCGAGCGAGACGGTCGCCGCGAGCAACTGGCGGCTGCCCCAGGCGCACTACCTCGAGAGCTGGGGCGATACGCGCTCGGCCGACGGGACGATCGCGCCGATCCAGCCGATGATCGCGCCGCTGTACGGGGCCAAGAGCGACCTCGAGACGCTCGCGATGATCCGCGGCGAGGAGCACGCCGACGGGTACGCGCTCGTCCGCTCGACGTGGCAGGAGGGCACGAGCGCGGTCGGCGACTTTGAGAAGCGTTGGCGCCGGGCCCTGCACGACGGCGTGGCCGCGGGCACGATCGGGCAGGCGTCCGCCAAGCCGATCGACCGGGCGCGGCTCGAAGCGTGGGCGGCGGGGCTCGTCGCGGGGGTCAAGCCCGCGGGCGTGCCGAGCCAGAACTCGCTCGACGTCGTCTTCTGCGCCAGCAACATGGGCTCGGGAAAGCAGGCCAACAACGGCTGGCTGCACGAGCTCCCCGACGCGGTGAGCCACCTCTCGTGGGACAACGCGGCGTTCGTGAGCCCCAAGACCGCCGAGGCCCTGGGCCTGATGCCCAACGCCGCGACCAGCGAGGTCCGCCAGGCGCGGTGCGCCGAGCTGAGCGTCGGCGGCCGCTCGATGCGGATCATCGTGTGGCCCACGCCGGGCGTGGCGGAGAACACGGTCGTTCTGCCGCTGGGCTACGGGCGGACGCAGGTGGGGCGCGTCGGCGAAGAGTGCGGGTTCAACACCTACGCCGTGCGCCCGGCCGGCGGCGAGTTCAGCGCCGGCGGCGCGACGCTCAAGGCCGTCACCGACGGCGACCGCTGGTACCGCGTCGCGTGTACGCAGCAGCACTATTCGATGGAAGGCCGGGCGCTCATCCGCGAGGTCGACATCGCGGCGTACCGCGCGTTCGGCGACGACCCGTTCGCGGGGATGAGCGAGCAGCAGAAGCAGCGGGCCGCGTTCGACAGCTACGGCCGCTCGCGGGGCATCAACTTCGCCGAGCGCCTGGGCGAGCTCAGCCACACCCCCGCCAACGAGTCGATCTACAAGAACCCGTTCAACCTGAGCCGGCGCGACCCCGACCCGGCCGCGCGGACGGACACGGGCGCGCCCGCGGCGTACAGCGTGGGCCCGCAGTGGGGCATGTCGATCGACCTGTCCACGTGTACGGGCTGCAACGTCTGCACGATCGCGTGCCAGGCGGAGAACAACATCCCGATCGTCGGCAAGCGCGAGGTGCAGAAGGGGCGCGAGCTGCACTGGATCCGCGTCGACCGCTACTTCATGTCCGATGCGAGCAACAAGGCCGGCATGGACGACCCCGAGGGGATGAGCTTCCAGCCCGTCGCGTGCGTGCATTGCGAGAACGCCCCGTGCGAGACCGTGTGCCCGGTCAACGCGACCGTCCACGGCCCCGAGGGCAACAACTACATGGTCTACAACCGGTGCATCGGCACGCGGTACTGCGCCAACAACTGCCCGTACAAGGTCCGCCGCTTCAACTTCTTCGACTACGGCGTCGCGAAGTACAAGGGCGAATACCTGGGCAAGGAGCTCGCCGACAAGATCCCCGGCGGCGGCCCGAGCAACAACCCGAACTTCGTCCCGCCCCGGCTGCGCGAGAAGCTCGACGAGATCACCAAGCTGCAGATGAACCCCGACGTGACGGTCCGCTCCCGCGGCGTCATGGAGAAGTGCTCATACTGCATGCAGCGGACCAACGAGGCCCGCATCGAGGCGAAGCTCAAGAACCTGCCTGGGATTCCGGACGGCATGGTGCAGACGGCGTGCCAGCAGGCGTGCCCCAGCGACGCCATCAGCTTCGGCGACATGCTCGACAGCGCGACGAGCTATGACGGCGGCAAGCGCACGGGCAGCCGCCTGCACGCCGAGCGCAACCACGCCCGCAGCTACCTGCTGCTGGGCTTCCTCAACACCCGCCCGCGGACGACGTACATGGTCGGACTGCGGAACCCCAACCCCAAGATCCGCCCCAGCGTCGACAACCCGTTCCATCACGGAGATCACGGGGATCACGGGGATCACGGGGGCCATGAGCACGATCACGGTCCCGGCGGCGATGGGCACGGGCACGATCCCAAGACCGAGGGGCACACCCTGCTTTCTCCGCTCGCCGAGCCGGCGAGTGCTTCTCGTCGGGCCGCGCTTGATTCGGGCCTGAAGTACACGCTCCGCGTTCTCGGAGGCACCACCGCATGACGTCGAACCATCCCGACCAACTCGGGGCCCTGGGCCCGCTCACCGGCGGCGTCGTCAAGCCGCGTCCGCGCACGTGGGACGCCGTGACCGGCGACGGCACGCTCGTCGAGGAGACGACGCGCCGGCCGCCGCTGATCCTGGGCAACCGCTCGTTCAACGACATCACTGAGATCGTGTGCTCGTACACGGAGAAGACGCCCAAGTGGTGGTTGCCGGCGTTCGGGCTGGTGAGCTCGATCGCGGGGCTGGGCGGGGCGTTCATCCTGTACCTGATCATCACGGGCGTGGGCACCTGGGGCCTGAACAACCAGGTGGACTGGGCCTGGGACATCACGAACTTCGTGTTCTGGATCGGCATCGGGCACGCCGGCACGCTCATCAGCGCCATCCTGTGCCTGCTGAAGCAGAAGTGGCGCACGAGCATCAACCGCGCGGCCGAGGCGATGACGATCTTCGCGGTCATCTGCGCCGGCACGTTCCCGGGCATCCACGTCGGGCGCGTGTGGATGGCGTGGATGCTGTTCCCGATCCCCAACTCCAACGCGATCTGGCCCAACTTCCGCTCGCCGCTGCTGTGGGACGTGTTCGCGGTCAGCACCTACGCGACGGTCTCGCTGCTGTTCTGGTACATGGGCATGATCCCGGACTTCGCGACCCTGCGCGACCGGGCGGTCCTGCGGATGATGAAGAACCCGCGGGGGCCGACGGTGCTCCCGTTCCTGAGCGTGCGGATCGACGCGGTCCGGGCCCACGTCTACGGCCTGCTCGCCCTGGGCTGGCGCTTCAGCCAGCGCCACTGGCAGAACTACGAGAAGGCCTACCTGATGCTCGCGGGCGTGAGCACGCCGCTGGTGCTCAGCGTGCACTCGATCGTGTCGTTCGACTTCGCCACGAGCATCCTGCCGGGGTGGCACACGACGATCTTCCCGCCCTACTTCGTCGCGGGCGCCATCTTCGGCGGGTTCGCGATGGTGCTGCTGCTGATGATCCCGGCGCGCGAGCTCTACCCGCACATGAAGGACCTGCTCACGCTCCGCCACCTGCAGAACATGGCCAAGATCATCCTGGTCACGGGCTTCATGGTCGGCTTCGCGTACGCGATGGAGTTCTTCATCGCCTGGTACTCGGGCAACAAGTACGAGGCCGAGGTCTTCCTCTACAACCGCCTGCTCCCGCCCTTCCTCGCGCACGTCTCCGAGGACGGGACGCTCAAGTACGCCCCGTACTGGTGGGCGTACTGGTCGATGATCTTCTGCAACGTCGTCACGCCCCAGGTCTTCTGGTTCCGTGCGTGCCGCACCAGCCCGCTGGTGATCTTCATCGTCTCGGCGTTCGTCACCGTCGGCATGTGGTTCGAACGCTTCGTCATCATCGTCACCAGCCTCCACCGCGCTTTCCTCCCCGGCGAGTGGGGCATGTTCTACCCCACCTGGGTCGACATCATGATCTTCGTCGGCTCCTGCGGCGTCTTCCTCACGCTCTTCATGCTGTTCCTGCGGTTCCTCCCCGCGTTCGCGATGAGCGAGCTCAAGGCCGTGCTCCCGCAGGCCAGCCCGCACTATGGGCATGCCCACGGCGGGCACGCGCATCCGGCGGACCTCAACGCCACCCACCACCCCGCGGAAGCCCGCGGGCACGGTCACTGATTCCCGCTCGCGCAGCCCTGATCCCTGGCCCCCGATCTCTGGCCCTTCGACCCCCCGGCCCTTCGACCCCCCGGCCCTTCGACCCCTGGACCTCCCATGCCTAAGCGCACCCGCACCATTTACAAGACGCCCGACGGGCAGGTCATCCACGGGATGGAC
>Ga0163153_10002145_pt1 | contig 29514 bp, 34 predicted proteins | sample OliLakLV19MP6IB1_FD_148629 | JGI IMG/M metagenome (GOLD analysis project Ga0163153, IMG submission 148629) | Freshwater microbial mat bacterial communities from Lake Vanda, McMurdo Dry Valleys, Antarctica - Oligotrophic Lake LV.19.MP6.IB-1 | ecosystem: Environmental > Aquatic > Freshwater >...
TACAACTTTGGCAGACGGTTAAAAACACTCAAGGGACTCACCCCTTACGAATATATCTGCAAGATATGGACAATCGAACCAGAAAGATTTAATCTTAACCCTATCCATCAATCCTCGGGACTATACACCTACAAGCAGTCACAGGAACTCGGTGCGCAAGTCCGCAAGGGCGAGCATGGTTCTCTTGTCGTCTTTGCCGATCGTTTCACCAAGACAGAGACCAACGACCAGGGCGAGTCCGTGGAACACGCCATTCCTTTCATGAAGGGCTACACGGTGTTTAATGTCGAACAAATCGAAGGACTTCCAGCGCACTTCTACGCGCAACCCGTCAATCCCCTGCCCCTCTGTGAGCGCATCGAGCACGCTGACCGTTTCGTCAAGGCTACCGGTGCAGCTATCCACCACGGCGGCAATCAGGCGTTTTACGCGCCATCACGCGATACCATTCAGCTTCCGCCGTTTGAAGCGTTCAAGGACAAGGAAAGCTACTACTCAACCGCCCTGCATGAGCTCACGCACTGGACCAAGCATGAAACACGTCTTGACCGTGACCTGGGCCGCCAACGCTTCGGCGATGAAGGCTATGCCCGCGAGGAGCTCGTAGCGGAGCTTGGTTCCGCTTTCCTCTGTGCCGACCTTGGCATCACTCCCGACATCCGGGAGGATCACGCCGCCTATCTCGGCCACTGGCTCAAGATCCTCAAGGACGACAAACGCGCCATCTTCTCAGCCGCCGCACATGCGCAACGCGCCGCTGACTTCCTGCAGCAGCTGCAAACGCCTCCGGTGGAGCAGGTCGCGTAATTTTCATAGAGCCTCCGGCAGCACTGCCGGAGGCTCTATTTCACCTCTCGTTTTCGATGTTTCCCTCTACGCCACTGCAGAATCTCACGCAGATAGATACTTAAAGTCCGTGGACTCAATGTCATCAGTGATGTTGATATTGCCTTCATGGACAAGCGGGACGAGCACAAAATAAAAAAACTCTTCGGTGCACGAATCCGGCTCCTTCGCCAACAAAAGAGGATGTCGCAGGAAGCACTGGCCCTCACGTGCGACCTCGACAGAAGCTACATAGGCGGTGTCGAGCGTGGAGAGAGAAATATCAGCCTAATCAACATTCAGAAAATCGCACGCGCTTTGGGCCTTCCAGCAAGGGAGCTTCTTTAATGCCCGAAGCTCGTAACATTGATAACCTCCAAAAGACCGCTCCGGCCAAAACTAGCGTTTTCGTCAACGGCCCTACTCTGCGTCTTGCGCTCGAAAGAATGTTCGGCACCGCTGGACATCTTCTGAAAATCTGGCTCACATTGAAACATATGGGGCTGTCGCCCGGCGCAGCGCCTGTCGAAGTCGATACCTCCAACTCCACCCCTTCACTTCAAAGACTATTCTCGTGCGGAGCTCCGGATGGCAGTTTCTATATTCCTTTTGCACACACGCCGCGCTATTTGACGATGAAGCACGACGCTTCCAGGTCAATCGTCCAAACCACAATCCAGAGGTGGGCTACCAGTGGGTCTGTAGTTACCTGTGACCCCACGGAATTTCTAGAAATTTCCCAAGGTGAGGCAACGAAGCTTCAGGTGTCACCGGCTCGTCGTTATCCGTTCGGCCTTGGCAGCGGAGAGTCTGGGTTTGCTTTGAGGGACGGAGCGCGTGTGTCCCTTCCCATCATGTCCTTCGCAGTTTGGTATGGCAGGAAGTCTCCTATCCCAGAGGATGCTGATCCTGCTAGTTTTCTGTTTGGGCAGATGCTCCAAGAACTGCGAATTTCACCGGCAGAGAAAGCGGTGATCTTCGTGGACGACGATCTTGCCGTAGAAACGCGGGCTTCTCCGCTCACTGACGATGACATATTCGCCGTGTGCCAACCCTTCATTGACGGCAAGCGTGAATTGACGACCAAACTTAACGAAGAGGACTTCAACAACTACGCAAGGAGGGTGAGAAGCATGGTGTCTGGACTTAATTTACCTGTATGGTTGCGGACCTCGCCGGAAGAAGCGGTTCGAGAACTTTTGGGAGTCGGAGCTGCGGCCATCCTTCTTTACGGACCGCCCCGGACCGGGAAGACTCGGGTAATCGATATGATCGTGCCCAGAAACTCTAATACACGTTGCACAATCCAAATACACGACGGTTGGGGTTACGATCATCTCGTCGAGGGTTTCAAGCCAGACGATGACGGCAACTGGATATGGACGGACGGCCCTCTGAAGCAGGCCATTGAGAGCGGGAAAACTGTCATCGTGCTAGAAGAAATCAACCGCACTTTGATCTCTCAAGCCCTGGGCGAGGTCTTCTCACTCATCGAGGAAGCCTATCGCGGCGAGGCTAACGGCATAGTGCTCAGAAGCGGGAAGAAAATTTCGATCCCCAAGAACGTGGTGTTCCTGATGACTATGAATACCGTGGATAAATCGACCGAGGATATTGACGATGCGTTGTTGGGGCGCGTGGCTGCGGTGGAGTTTCCACCAAGAGCTGAGGACCTGAACGAGATGCTCACAACGAACGGCGTTCAGGTGGATGTTCGCAACCGACTAGCCGAGCTATTTGCCGAGATTCTCCGAGTCTACCCACTGGGCCACGGCTACTTTTCTGCCCTTAAGGGAGACGTAGATCACACTCAGGTCATCCGATATTACAAGACGAGGGTTCGGCCGGTACTCGTCAACTTCTTTGGCGACCTGAAACGGCAGGACCTAGCTAAATTAGACAACATCGTCGACGAGATGTTCGCTAAGTCATGATCAGACAAGCGAAGGAGGGTGAAATCACTTGGCTGCCAGGTCTCCACGTGTCCGACATCCCTCATCCCTTACCTAAAGGGATAAACGTCCATCTCAGGCGCGGCGAGCTTGGGCTTGAGGCGCAAGGCCTTGTCGGCGCGATCCCATTGCTAAACGGTGACACGCTCCAAGTCGTCCCAAAGATTGGACGGGTCAACTTCTTTCGTTTGCTGTTCAAGGCCGAAGGCTTCCAACAAGATCTCGAAAGGGAGTACGACGCCTTCGTCTCATATTCCGTCGACGAGGATGAGAACATCGATTCAATCGTCGCCCGCCAATTAATGTTCTCAGCGGCAGAGATCATGAAACGAAGTCCCCAGCAGGGGCGTGTGAGGCGACGCTGCGAGGGCATGTTCGCAGCCGGCCAGATGGATGTGGTATCAACGGCCCTGAATATCGCCTGTCGAAAACAGGAGCCGGTCACTTACTTCATTAAGGAACGGACGCTGGATATTTCAGAAAATCGGGTGCTAACCGAGGCCATTGTCCGCGCTTGGCTTACGCTTGGAGAAACAGACCGTGTCGAGCTTCGCCCTGTCCAAGAACGCTGGCTTAGCCGTTTCCCTAGATCGCAAAACCTGGACGTGGATCTGGAACAGGTCGAGCAGGGCTTCGCATCCGGACGTTACGGAGGTGCTAGAGATTATTACAGGCGAGCGTTGATGCTTGCCCGGATAGTTCTCGGCAGCCACGGGCTCGGCTTGAGCGAAGTTGCAGTGGTCGAAGGTGATGCTATCTTGCTGAACACCGCTGACATATTTGAAAAATACGTAAGAAACATCATTAGCGACGCCTACAGCGAGGCAGGGTACGTCGTGGCAAAAGGTGGCGTAGGTGTAACCAGCCTCTATACTGACGGAAGCTTTGAGCTTCAGCCTGATATCACTATTTCAAGGTCCGGCCGTACGCTGCTGATCGCAGACGCCAAGTACAAACGACCGACCGCCAGTGACCATTACCAGATGCACACCTACCTCGCGAGGAATGGCGTTACACGAGGCCTTCTCCTCGCACCGCTGTATGAGGGCAACGAGGTTGTCGTGCGCGAATACTCCACCACAGACAAGACGGTCGTGAGAGAGGCTTACCTTCCGATGGGTGATCTGAATGTCACAGAAGCGTTCCTTGGGACGGTTATCGAGTTATTTTCCTAGCCAGCGGCTCTGGAAACATGCCTTCCGCCTTTGAAATCCTCTTCTCAGCCGTGTCCAGATATTCTTTGCAGACATCAATGCCAATAAAGCGGCGACCCAACAATCGGGCAGCCACGCCCGAGTTGCCAGCGCCGACGAAGGGGTCTAAAACAACGTCTCCCGTATTGGTCGATAGCGCGATGCAGCGTCCGGGCAAAGCAATCGGGAACTGTGCTCCGTGCCCATCTCGGCCGCTGGATGTGGGAAGCGTCCAAACATCCGATAGCTTATCAGTTTCCCGACCGTTGTTGCGCCCACCAACAGTTGCGGGCAGAGAGCGATACATATCCTTCTTGAAGAGCGGCGCGCGGACTTTGGTTAGGTGTAGAACATATTCGAGATTCCTGCTAACCCGAGAATTCTGAGGCTCGGGAAGCGAACTTGTCTTGGCCCACGTTATCATTGTCTTTACGTAGTAGCCTATCCTACTAGCCCGTTCCGCGATCATCGCTGGGATCAAGCATTGCTCGCCATCCTTCAAATACGAGTGACCCGCGCTGTACCGGCAGCACTCATGATCGCTCCAGGACCGGCCATCCTTCCCCTGCATAGCTCGCAGGGCCTCGGCCGCATTACTCCGGATTTGGGTCCGCGTGTTGAACGAGTCCATGACGTTCCACCAGATGGAGCCTCCTTCAGCCAAAACATCGTAAAGCGCCGCCAGCACCTGCGTCGTGTGCCGCAGAAATCCTTCTGGCGTCTGTTCATGTCCGTATGGACAATACTCCCCGTCCGCCCAGTTGCTGAAACACGATCCCTTGTATATGCGCAATCCCCAATAAGGGGTTGAGGTGACAACGCACTGCACGCTTCCCTTTGGCATCGTCGCCAGTCCATCCAAGACATGCTTGTGCAGGAGCGTATACTCAGCGCCATGACGTAAAGCTGTCACCCGCGGCTGCTCCAGATGTGCGTTCAGCAGGTGGTCGACGACCATGCTTCGCGGCACAAACGTCTCTCGGTAAGCGTCCTGGTCCAACAGCAGAAAAACGTCCTGCACGGTCAGACCTTTTTTTCGTCCGCAGACCTTCCTTATGAAGGCAGGAGCCATACCCACGACTATCGCCACTCGCTCGACCTTGAAAATGTCCTTCAGACCTTTGTATTTCTCCCTTCGAAGCGTAGCAACCTCCGACTGTGGCTTGATGTCCGGAAGAATCGTGGTTCTGGTTTTCGAGTCCGAACCCACGAAAGAACGCCCGTGGTTGCCGTTTCGTCTCATCCTTGCTCCTCAGTGCTTCCGGAACTATGCTTGTGATTCACGACGTACTTCTCCGTCGCATCGCGTACCACCCATGCCAGCGACACTTTCTTTTCTTTGGCGATAATTTCGAGAGTCTCGTAAACATCTGGAGGAAAACTGATCGACGCACGGACGGTAGCGGTACTCTGAGCCTTCATCTTTTTTCTATTTTCCTTGTTTGCTTTCATTCTGCCACCGCTTAGATTGTTCACCACATTACACCATATCGGTGAAATTACAACGCCGGATTTCCCTTACATCCCACGCCTTGCTATGTATCATAACGTCCTTTATGATACATTCATGAATAATCCAATCGAGGAACCTGCAATGAACCGGATAAGCATGGAATGAGTGTTTCGGATCGAGTAGTGACAGCGCCCGCCCGGAGAAGTCGCTCGATTCTTGAACTGTCTTGTGATGAAGCTCGATTGTTCTTTCTAAAGCAAGAGAGCTACTGCACCATCGAACTGCCTCCGTATTTCCATTTCAATGACCTTCTTAGCGGCATTAGCAAGGTGCTTGATGGCAAGGTATTCTCTGATCTTCGAGGTGAAACGCCGCGAGACTTTGACGGCGTCAATTATCTGATATTGAACAATAAGGACGGCAGACACGGATGGCGGCCCTTACAGCTGATACACCCAGCCCTCTACGTTTCTCTGGTCAACCGAATCACTGAAAAAGACAACTGGGAATTGATCTGCAACCGATTTATTGACTTTGCCAAGAACCCGAAGATCAAGTGCCAAAGTCTTCCCGTCGAATCGTTAATAGCGGAAGAAGATAAGGCTGAACAGATAAGCCAATGGTGGCGGACCATTGAGCAAAAATCCATCGAGCTGGCTCTGGACTATGATTTCGTAATCCATACAGACATCGTCGACTGTTACGGCGCCATTTACACTCATTCAATCGCATGGGCCATCCACACGAAGGCAGAGGCGAAGAAGCCGGAAAACCGGAAGAACTATGCCCTGATTGGGAATATCATCGACAACCATATTCAAGACATGCGTCATGGGCAAACAAACGGCATACCCCAAGGGGCAGTGTTGATGGATTTTATTGCGGAGATGGTGCTTGGCTACGCAGATGTCGAGCTTATAGAGAGGCTCTCCCGCCAGAGAATTGAAAACTACGACATTCTTCGGTATCGGGATGATTACCGCATTTTTGTAAATAGCTCACAGGACGGAGAGCGCATTCTCAAATCCCTTACAGAGGTCATGATAGATCTCGGGCTGAAATTGAGCCCCGCAAAAACCAAGGTCAGCAGCCAAGTGATTCGCTCATCACTTAAAGACGATAAGCTGAGTTGGATATGTCGGAGGCAGGCAGACAAGAACCTGCAAAAGTATTTATTGATCATTCACAACCACAGCATCGAACACCCAAATGCGGGCAGTCTGGTTGTGGCTCTAAGAGCCTACCATAAACGAATTCTCCGCCTTGAAAAGTATGACCAGGCAATGCCTCTGATAAGCATCGTGGTTGATATTGCATATCACAACCCCAGAACCTATCCGATCTGCGCAGCGATATTGAGCAAACTTATTAGCTTTCTTGAGACGACGACTGAGAGACAATCGGTCATCGAAAAAACCAAGAGGAAGTTTTCACAGATTCCGAATACCGGGCATATGCAGCTATGGCTTCAAAGAATAAGTTTCCCATTTGCCCCGGCCATGGACTTTGATGAACCCCTTTGTCGTTTGATACGCGGAGCGAGTGAACAGATATGGAATAGTGAATGGATATCGTCGAAAGACTTACAGAATGCAGTTGATGCGAAAAAGATACTCGACCAGCAGGTTCTAGAGAAACTTGATGCCATCGTTCCTGCGGAGGAAGTCGCGCTCTTTGTTGCGAATGCTGAATATGATTCATAAGGATCGCTGTTCTGGGTAACGTTATGGATAGAAGAAACGACAAACTTGTCAGATTCTCCGTCGATCTCACCGCCGATGAGGCTTTGGCCTTCGCCCAGTTCCTCAAGCGTGCCGGACACAGTGATTACCTCAACTTCACCAAGGACGACGAAGAGGCGTATCGGATGCTCTATGCTGCGGACAAGGTCCGGCCCTCTCTCGCCGCCGCTGGCATCGCTCCACGATGACCGGCGCGGTCACCGTGAAACAGTCACTTGCCCTGACCGTTTCATTACCCAAAGCTCTTTCCAAGAGACTCGAGTCCCCTTCCGTCCCGGCACTCATCCAGAATACCGGCGAAGACGCCCTCACCCGTTTCCTCGAATTCTTCGCCGCTCAGATCCGCAACAGGAACACCCGCGAGGCGTATGCCCGCGCCGTGACCCAATTCTTTCACTGGCTCCCCTCCGGTCGCATCCATACCCTCGCCGATATCAGGCCGCTCCATGTCGCGGCCTGGATTGAACTCAAGACCAGAACGCAAGCACCCCTGACCGTCAAACAGCACCTGGCCGCACTGCGCCATCTCTTCGATTGGCTTGTGACCGGCCAGATCATCCCGGTCAACCCGGCCGCCGCTGTGCGCGGGCCGGCTCATTCGTACCTGAAAGGCAAAACGCCGATCCTGACGGCCGAGGAAGCGAGGCACTTGCTCCGCTCCATTCCGCCTGACACTGTCACGAACCTTCGCGATCGTGCCTTGATTGCGCTCATGACCTATACGTTCGCCCGCGTCAGCGCGGCCTTGGCCATGAACGTCAAAGACGTATTCCCCAAACAGCACCGCCTTTGGGTCCGCCTGCTGGAGAAGGGCGGGAAGTATCACGAACTCCCCTGCCACCATAGCCTTGAGATTTATTTGCGGGAGTATATCGATGCGGCCGGCATCGGCGAGGACAAAGCGAAACCGCTGTTTCGCACCATCAACCGCACCACCAAGAAGCTCAGCACCGACCGCCTTCAGCGATCGGAATCCTTGCGGATGATCCAGAGAAAAACCAGAAAGGCAGGAATCGAAACCCCCGGCATCGGCAACCACACCTTCCGGGGGACCGGCATCACGGCCTATCTCTCACACCCGGACGCCCGGCTTGAACACGCGCAGCGCATGGCCGGCCATGCCGACCCCAAGACGACCCGCCTTTACGATCGAAGGTCAGATACGATCTCGCTCGATGAAGTGGAGCGGATCGGAATTTAATAACCCGCGATACTTCTTCTTCAATGTTTTTTATCCTTCGGGGGATTCGGATCATTCCCGTAGCTGTCACTGTCCCGGATAGTTCCGTCTTTTCTGTGAATGACTACTTCAAGACCTTCCTTCTTCGCCTCTCCCACTGCCCGGTTGATCGCCGCATTCTGCGTCCTATGCGTCGAGCTTACCCGCTCTGACCCCTCTTTCCTTGTCGCCCAACCCTGATCCTTGTGCGGCACCACATGAATATCTTTCTTTGCCATTGCTTCCTCCCTATTCGTTACAACCACCACTTTCGCCAAAAACTCTCCTCTGATTTGCCTTCGGCCGGTCTTCCGGCGCCTGCCTTTGTTTCATTTACGGCCGGAGGCTTCGTGCTGTCGAAATATCTCTCCTTCGCCAACCTATCTTGAGATCTTCCGGCCTCAATCTCTTTCTGAGACCACCGAGGAGCCCATTGGACCCTGTTATGTCTTATCCAGTAGTGAGACTTGCAATCAAAGCCCCAGTTCCCAATCGATGGGTAAAGCGAAATCGATTCGCCATCGAACATTAACTGCCAATCTGTCGGGCTAATCGGAGTGACGACCTCTTTTCCGCATCCGCAGCAACATTTGTGAGCCACTGTCGCGAACGCAAGAGACACATAGATCGTCCCGTCCTTTAGATTGTTAGGAATGTATTCGACGAATTCATGTGTGAGGACCATCTCGCGCTTCATAGCTGATCGTCACTAGTCAGCATGTTGATGTCGATCGAGTAGGTACTGTGATGCTCGTTCTCGAGATCCAGGTAAAAGCCAAGTAACTTTTTCCATTTGACGACGGCCAAAGCGGCGTTGAGGGCATTGAGGTCAGCAATCTGGATGTTACGACCATAGTCATCGTTGCCCTCACCGTCTACCAACGAGACTCTCTTCGTCACGTGCTCCCGCTGTTTAGCGGTGCTGCTCGTGACCCTCAGGATTCCGCGCAACGAGTCACCGACTAGATCCACTCCCATGCCCACGTCGATGAAGGGTATGCCAAACGCTTCTAGGTTCTCGACGATCAGCTTCTTCGCTCCGCCGCCATCGATGCAAATGAACACAAAGTCCGTTCCACGCAGCTGATCTACATTAGAAGCGTCGATATGGTAGTCGTGGGCGACTATGCCCCGACGCATCTTAGAGTATCGGTCCGTGAAGTAGGCCACCTTCTTTGGCGCTGTTCCCAATTCATCAATCGATGGAGCGCCAGGCGACCTGAACGCGTTATGCTGTAGAAACGCGTCTCGGTCAAAGAGATGTATCTCCTTTACAGGAGTCTTGGCCACGAGGTCCAGCACATAAGACCCTGTACCACCCACGCCGACAATTGCAATCTTCCCCAGCTCCAGCTTTCTGGTGACCATATTGATCCCAGCTCTGCTTGACGCCGTGTCGATGTAGTTGAACACCGATTCAGATTCCTCGGACTTAATGACCGGGAAGGTTTTCGCTGTGACGCGGGGATCGATCGCCTGAGCGGGACTGGAAATGATGGCGACGTAAGTCGCCAACTTCTCGTAGTAGTCCTTATACCCGCCCGCCGGCTTGCTGGAGAACGAATGGTCAATTATGAGATCACGATCAAGAGATTGTTTCGAGCTTTGATTCTTGATTTTGACTATTTCTGATCCGTCCTTGTTGCAAGGATGATCACCCGCAAAATGGACAACATGAGTACTGGGCGTGGTTGTCACATCACCAGCCAAACTCAGTTCTGAATCAACGAGTGTTCCGAGTTTGATCTCTCTGTTGGAGTTCACGTACGGAACATTCTTGATCAGCAGAAGGTTAGACCTAACCTCTATGTCATAACCCTCGTCTCGTAGTCGCTTTAGGTCAGGGCTACGATTTATCAGTTGCTGTGACATTGAAAATCATTCCTTCCTTAATCTTGACGTTCTCTCCCTCGACCAAGGTCCCCTCGGGCTTGTTGCCCTCGCCCCGTTTAGACGTGACGGTAAAAAGGATGTTCGGACCAGTCGGGATGTTGGATAAGGCGACGATTTCTGTAAACGACATTTCCTTTGCAGTCACCACCTTTTCCCTGCCATTCACAATGATTCTGAATTCCTTGTTGTGATCTTGTGCTTCCATACTTCCTCCTCCTTGCTAATAGTTAAGTGGTCATTTATAATGCGACGAAATCGTCAACCAGTGGCTCAAATAAAAGGCCCATTCGGGCCGATTCTCGAACTCGTCATTTTTTATTATACGGTAACGTAATGAATAAGTCAAGTCCTCCGTCCGCCATGTTCCAAGAACGTCTGCGTACCGCAAGAGAGTATCGCGGTCTTAGCCAAGGTGAGCTGGCAAAGCGCTCAGGCCTTCAGCCTTCCGCTATTTCTCACTTTGAAACCGGGACGCGAAAACCATCATTTGACAACTTGCGGCTTCTCGCCGACACCCTCGATATCACGACTGACTACCTGCTTGGCCGCGTCGAAGTCTTCACGGCACTTGCCGACGCTGATAAGCTCCATCGACACTACAACGCACTGCACGCTGACGACCGCAAGTTTGCTGATGAACTAATCGCGTTGCTCGCCAAGAAAGCACGCGGACAGTAAATGACCCAGGATGATCCCTTCGCTTTTGCTACGCTTGCTGCAGAACATCTCATCCGAGACATGACCCTCACTACCCTACCCGTCGATCCATTCGCGATCGCACACAAACACGACATCGAGGTTAGGGCCAACCCGTCCAGCAATGCCGGCGCCTCTGGAATGTTGATCCGCGTCGGCAACTCTTTCGCCATTGCCTACGCAACACACATCGACAACGTTCGGTTTCAAAGATTCAGCGTCAGCCATGAACTCGGCCATTTCTTTCTTCCTGGCCATAGCGACGCAGTTCTCGCTGACAATGATGTTCACGAATCACATGCTGGTTTCACATCTTCCAATCGCTACGAGATAGAAGCCGATCATTTTGCCGCCGGGCTCCTCATGCCTAGCCAACTGTTTCTTCCGGCACTTCGACGCGCCGGCGTGGGGCTTACTGCGGTCGAATTTCTGTCTGACGCATGCAATACGTCCCTTCTCGCAACGGCAATCCGCCTTACTCAGTGTACGAGCGATCCCATTGCGATGGTCGTCAGCACCACCGATAAAATCGACTATTGCTTTATGTCGGATGCGCTGAAAGAGCTTGATGGAATCACCTGGATTCGGAAGCACCAGCCTGTACCACGCAACACGCCGACATTCCAATTCAATTTGATACAAGCCAACGTGCAACGCGGCGCACGTTCTAACGGCACGTCCAATCTTCAAGATTGGTTCGGTGGCAACCGCAGCATCGAAGTAACAGAGGATGTAGTGGGCCTCGGAAGCTATGGGAAAACGCTCACAGTTCTTTACGACATCGCCATCCCAGATGAAGAAGAGGAAGCCGATGAGGACTCGTTAATCGAATCTTGGACACCACGTTTCCGCCGTTAAGAGCCAACCCAAACTATGGCCGGCCACGCCGATCTCTGTCATACGCATGTTTCATTCTCCTCTTTCCTGGCTCTCCTCAAACACAGGCCACATCCGCAAAAGTCTTCACCTTGATTTTTTTGGCCCGTTCTTCCACCTGAGCCGCATCATACTGAAACTGCAACCGCATCCATCCATCCGGCGTACTGCCAAACGCCTTGGCCAAGCGAATAGCCATATCCCACGACAGGTCTGCGCCCTCGTTCACCAGATGACTCAACGCAGACCGCGACACACCAAGCACCTTGGCTCCTTCGGTCACGCTCAGCCCATGCGGCTCTAGACAGTCCACGCGCACCGAAAATCCCGGATGCGGTGGATTCTTCATTTTCAAAGCCTTCATAGCGTTCTCCTTTTTAATGATAGTCCTCAAAATTCACCTCCAGCGCATACCCCTCCTCAAACCGAAAGGTAATGCGCCAGTTTGTCTTTACCCTTACGCTCCACTCCCCTTTCCTGCTTCCCTTCAACGGATGAAGCCTGTAGGAATGGACGTTCATGTCCTCAATCGCCTCCGCTTGGTGCAACCGCGCCAGAATGGCCCTGATCCGGTCCACCATGTCAGGCGGCAGCTTCCGGGGATCATTCTCCTCGAAAAACCTTTTCAGCCCCCGGTGCTTGAAACTTCCTATCATTCTTTCATTGTAGCGTGTAGCGCGTCACAGGTCAACTTGATTCTCTTGTAACAGCCCCTTTTGCATAAGGAAACATCCCGCAGGCCTCATTATCCCCTGTATGCCTTACAACTGCGGGCAAGCTTTCTGAACCCTCCCCGCTTCCTTTTCTTGAGTAGCCCTGACGCCCTGGCCGCCCCGATTCTCGCTTGGGCGTGTCATCAATGCCACCAAACTTCCGCCGCTGGCTCAACGGCCAGGTTTCTCTCGATCAAGCTGGAGTGGATCCCGTTTTAAGTGCCGTCCCTGTTTCCCGTGTTGTCAGCGTTTCTCCTTCAAGCCTTTTGTATTCCCCTCCCGGCTATCATCTGCCCCCTGCCATCCGCAGGCGCTTCCCGCGTCAACAGGAAGCCTCGGTTCCCCCTGAAGGTCTCCCCCAATTTTCCTGTGTGACGCTGCGCCTGACTCCTGGCTCATCGGAGGCATACCCGAAAGGGAAACACAAACGAAGGAGAACTAAAATGACAACCACAACTACAAACGAGACGACCAAGACCAAACAGGCCCCTAGCTACTACATCTTCGAGAACGCCGCAGCCGGCCAAAAAGGCGGCAAACCGGTGGGCGCTGCTTTCGCCCACAAGAGCGGCAAGGGCGTCACGCTTCTCATCGCCGGCAAACGCTACTCGGCATTCCCGCCGAAAGCCAAAACCGCAGAACCTGCACCCGCAACAACCGAGGGGAAGGGCGCGTAAGCGCTCTTCCTCCTTTTTCACAAGGAGAAATAACATGACTGACAACATCATCAATATCCCGTTAACAAAACTCACTGCCTGGGAAGGCAACGTCCGCAAGACGCAGAACAAAGCTAGCATCGACGAGCTGGCCGCATCTATCAAGGCCCACGGCCTTCAGCAGAACCTCGTCGTCAAGAAAGACGGCCGGAAATTCGCCGTCGTGGCTGGCGGCCGCAGGCTACTCGCCTTGCAGCAGCTCGCCAAAGCCGGCGACATCGAGGCAGGCTACGAAGTCCCCTGCAGGATCACGGAAGCTGATGACGCAACCGAGATCAGCCTGGCCGAGAACATCGTCCGGGAGAACATGCACCCCGCCGACCAGTTCGAAGCCTTCCGGCAACTGATCGACAAAGGCGCACCGATCGAGGACGTGGCCGCACGTTTCGGCATCGCCGATACCGTGGTCAAGCAGCGTCTGAAGCTCTCCCGCGTCAGCCCCGCAATCCTGAAAGCCTATCGCGACGAGGAACTCACGCTCGAAGACGTGATGGCCTTCACGATCACCGACGATCATGAGGCACAAGAGAACGTCCTCTCCGGACTCGAAACCTGGCAAGGCTCGAAGGAAATCCGCGCCGCCCTGACCGAGAACGAGATTGCCGCAACGGACAAGCGCGTCCGCTACGTCACCCTGAAAGCCTACGAGAAAGCCGGAGGCATACTGAACCGGGACCTCTTTTCAACGGATGATGCCGGCATCTTCATCGCCGACACCGCCCTGCTTGCCAGGCTTGTCACCGACAAGCTCGACAAGGCGTCCGTCCGTATCCGCAACGAAGGCTGGAAATGGGTCGAGGTTCACGCCGAATTCGGCTACGAACAGAAGGCGCAGTTTCAACGGGTCTATCCGCAACCCGCTCCCCTGCCCGTCACGCTGGCAGCGGAATACGCAGCGCTTGAGACCGAACTTGAAATGCTCCGCGACGAGTGGCACGCATCCGAGGACGACAGCGAAGAACCCGCCCGCATCGGCGAGATCGAGCAACGTCTCGAAACAATCGACGACGAGCGCGGCGAGCCTGTGTTCACACCGGATCAACTCGCAATATCCGGCGCAGTTGTTACCATCAGCCACAACGGCAAGCTGGACATCGAGCAAGGACTGGTACGGCGCGAAGATATGCCGAAGAAAAACGGCACATCCAAAGCCACGGATTGCCCCGACCTCGAAACCGGAACTGTCAAAGCTGAATTTTCAGCAGCACTGACCGAGAGCCTGACCGCCCACAAATCGGCGGCCCTCGCAGCGCGTTTACTGGATTCTCCCGACATCGGCCTTGCCGCTGTCGTTCACTCTCTCGTGCTGAATGTATTCCGGCACGCCGGCAGCGAAACAAGCCTGAAAATATCCGCCGCAGCGCAATCACTTCAGCGTGTCGAAGGCTCCACCGCCTTCTGCCGCCTCGAAGAAGCCCGCGAAACCTGGGGCGAGCAGATTCCCGGCACACCGGATGACATCTGGCAATGGTGCCTTGAGCAGGACCAAGCCGTCCTTCTCGACCTTCTCACCTTCTGTGCCGCCTGTACGATAAATGCCGTACAGACGAAAGCCGATCGTCAGAACAACCAGAGACTCGAGCATGCCGTCAAACTCGCTTCCGTCCTGAAACTCGACATGACGGGATGGTTCACCACGACCGCAGACAACTACTTCGGACGTGTCAGCAAGCGACAAATCCTCGCAGCCTTGCAGGATGCTAGACAGCAACCGCCCGCGCCTGCCTGGGAGAAGCTCCCCAAAGCCGAACTGGCGAAACTCGCCGAGCGCGAGACTGCCGGTATGCACTGGCTCCCCGAGATTCTCCGCATATAGCGGAGATATCAGCGATACCAACTCAAGGACGCCGGTCCATCGTGACCGGCGTTCCTTTTTTTTCGCATCTCCTGTTTTTCGGATTTCTCGATCATTAACGCCCTCACACTAGCCGGGCGCGCCGTCAGGTCAACAGGCGGCCCGCTCCATTCCCCCCGCTGGCGCGGGTGTCCCGTGTTGCCTGTTCCCCTCTCGCCTTTCAGGCTCCGGTGACTTGCCGGCTCATTCGCCCCGCTTGGTTCAAGGGCGTAACGAGAAACCCGAAAGGAGACACCCATGAAAAGGAACACCGAAAAACACTATCTGGACTGGAACGGCATGCTGCTGGAGATCACCTACGAGCCGCTCTGGCTTCCCGCCCATGTCGTCGGCGAAGACCTCGCCTACATCCAGGTCAAGAGCATTTACCCGACACATGCGCCGCTGCCGATCGCAAAGAATGGCTTTTACGCGCACTCCCTCGCCGCTTCGATCATTGCCGCTGCCGGTGGCCCGGTCAATTACGTTGACGTGATGCTGGCCGCTGAAGAACTTGCTCCATGGTGAACATTCACACAGTCACACAGTCTCACACTTCCACACCTTGACTTGTGAGGAAGGAACGCTCCGAAGGCCTAACTGCCCCGTGTCTGCCTCCAGACATGCCGGGCAAGTGTTCCGCCCCTCCCCTCCACGCTGGGTTTTCTGCCGTAGCCATCACGCCCGTAAGCCGACTGGCTTTTCCCCTCCGCGCTGCACCGTCCCCGCCAGCGGAGCTGTCATGGCCGCTGCTGACCGCGCTCCGGTACGCCAGCACGGCTGACGGGCTGTCCTCCTGAAAATGTCACGTCGGCTCTCCCCGCGTTGTGAGAGAGCCAACTAACCATTTTTAAAAGGAGGACCACATGGCTACTCAAAACAGAAAACCCGCTACGGCTTTCAGGTTCGGCAACGTCAATGCCGCAGTCTGGGAGAACAGCGGAGACAAGGGACCGATCTTCTCCGTCACCTTCTCCCGTCCCTACAAGGACGCGCAGGGCGCTTGGAAGATCTCTTCTTCCTACGACCTTAACGATCTGGACGCTTTAGCCTCCGTGGCTGAAATGGCCAAGGACTGGGTGCGTGGCCATTCGCTTCAATAGCCTTCAACCGGAAGCCTCTGGCAATCGTGCCGGGGGCTTTCCTTCAACTCTATGCGCTTCGCTTACCGAGCCTGTCGTCTCGGCCGTCCGGTTGAGCCTGTCCCCGCGCAGGCGGGGAATACCTTTCGCAAAAGATCCAGTTTAAAACGCCAATTAAAAGACCCGATAAAAAGGAAAAGACCCGACCGCATCGAGCAGCGCCTTAAGACTGCAGGGCGGAGAAAGGAGCCATGCAGGCGCAGCTCGACGCGGAAGAAAAGAGCGCTGCACGTCAGCACGTCTCGCGCTTTAACAATCCTACAACCCCACAACCTCACACCCCTACACTTCTACATTTTGACCCGTAAGGCAGGAACGCTCCGAAGGCATAACTGCCCCGTGTCTGCCTTCTGACATGCGGGCAAGTATTCCGTCACGGAACACTCATCACGGCCGCAATTTTATCCCCGGTCGCCCCCGTGGTGCCTTCGGCCTTTTGCCCCCGCCCGACCTTTTACCTTTCTTTCGCCGCACCTCCGGAGGCGCATCTTGTCGCACTGAAGCCCTCTCCCTGCCCGGCTCCGTTGACATCAATTGCTCTTGCGCGTCATTGCCGAAAAACTTGCTTGCCAGCGCTGACCGTATTCCTTCCTCGCTCCAGAGCAACCTTTCAGGAAGACCCTTCATAATCTTTGTGTATGTACGCTCGATCTTCACCCCTACCTTGAATGACGGAATAGCACGTTGCGAAATCCTGGATTCACCCACCACGCAGCTTCGGACTTCAAAAGCCCAATGCCCTCGCCGCTCCTCTTCCCTCAAGCATTGCGCCGTCACAACACGATACCCCATCAACACGTATCGACCACCACGCGGCCCGCGCACTTCATAAACCGCTTCCTGCCAGCGCCACACATCGCCCGGCATAAATTTCTCGCCCGTAACCCTTACCCATTCCGTCATGATGCATCATTCTCCCATTCGTCAGCCCCAAGCCAGTTCTTCGCGTCCAGCTCATCCCACACCTCGCTCATCAGCCTCTCGCGTGCGCCTTCATCCTCCCACGGCTGGCGCATCGGATCACCTGACATGATGGTTTTATATTTTCTTCTGATTTTCTTTCCCACAGGCGGCGGCGACAGAATTTTATCGAGCGGCCTCGCGCCGCGATTGTCATACTGCACCACTTCCAACATATACCAGCCATCCTCGGACGGCCCGGAAATCACCCTCGCGCCGATCACCCTCTGCCCTACGCATCTAATCTGTTCCCCTCCAAACCCCGCGCCTCTCTCGCCCTTCTTTCGGCCCTTCGACCACACAGGATCACGCCACATGACCACATCGCCCGTGATAAAACCCCCGCGCAGCTCCCACCACGGGCTTTCAAACGTCATTCTATGCGACTCCCCTATTGCTCCACAATCTCACTTGTGGTATTGATTACATGAACACAAGGACACAATCACAAATGCACACAATAGCGATCATCTCCCAAAAGGGCGGCACCGGAAAAACCACTCTGGCGATTAATCTGGCGGTAGCTTCTGAACTGGCAGGAAAACCCTCGGTCATCATCGACCTTGACCCGCAAGCCTCCGCAAAATCATGGCACGATAACAGGCGGGATAAAAGCCCTACTGTGATATCAGCTCAGGCCTCCCGCCTTCCTGAACTCATGGAAACCGCCCGGACGCATGGAGCCGCCCTCGTTATCATCGACACAGCCCCGCACTCGGAAACCGCCTCACTGGCAGCAGCCAGGGCCGCAGATTTAATTCTGATCCCTTGCCGGCCAGGCATTCTGGATATAAGAGCCATAGCAACATCCGCAGATCTCGCCGCCTTGTCAAAAACCCCGGCCGTGGCCGTGCTGACAGCTTGCCCCTATAAGGGAACCCTGCCAGCGGAAGCGACCGCCGCCATATTGACCTATGGCCTCACCGTGGCTCCTACGCACATCACGCACCGCAGCGCGTTTATTCATTCTCTGACAGCCTCTCAATCTGTATTGGAATATGAACCGGAGGGGAGGGGAGCCGAGGAAATCAAACGCCTCTATAAATTCGCCCTTGCACAACTTCACAAATCCACAATCTCACAACCTAACACGTCCACACGTCAGCAACTCAAGGAGAAAACGGCATGAGCAAGAAAACCAATCTGGCAGAAGCCCTCAAAACAGCAGAGGAGAAGCCCCAAACATTCCGGGCGGCCCGCAGAGCGGAAGCCGCCGCGACAACCCGCGAAGGCAAGAAAACCATTGCCGGGTTTTTCGCCCCGGAAGTCTCAAAACAATTCAAAATCATGGGCATTAACACAGGCAAAACCGGACAAGAACTTCTGGCGGAAGCCCTGAACGACCTCTTCACAAAATACGGCAAATCCCCTATAGCTTAGGCGCTAAAATCACAACAGCAGTAGGGGAGGGGAGTGGCTTGAAAGTCGAAAACATAAACAAACTCATTTCCGAAGCCCTCGCTATCGAAGCAGAGGATGCGAAAGAGGCGGGAGCCTTGGGCTACATGGCCCGCGCCCTTGCCCTAGCCACCATGCCGCACAGCAAGCCCGTGGACACCGAATTTACACGCACCAATGGCCTCTTTACCCTGACCATGCTGGCTCGCCGCTCGATCGGCCTGCCTTATGGAACAGTTCCCCGTCTTTTGACCGCCTGGATGACCACCGAAGCCGTCCGCACACAGGAAAAGACGCTCACCCTCGGACACACCCTTTCCGAATTCATGGCGCAACTCGACCTTGTGCCGACCGGAGGACGATGGGGGACAATCACCCGGCTCAAGGATCAGATGACTCGTCTGTTCACATGCACCATCTCGGCCACCTACCAGGAAGCCGGAGTTTTTCTGGATGAAGGTTTCCGCGTCACTGACAAGGTTCAGCTTTTCTGGAGCCCGCAAGATCCAACACAGGCCGCACTCTGGCAATCAGAGATCACCCTCAGCGAACCATTTTTCAAGGAAGTCATTAACCACCCAATACCCATCGACCTTCGCGCCCTCAAAGCCTTGAAACGCTCCCCAATGGCATTGGACATCTACGCCTGGCTGACCTATCGTCTGTTCTGCCTGAGACGGGAAACCTCTATTCCGTGGCAAGCCCTCCAGGTCCAATTCGGGGCAGGGTATCCGTTTGACGATAGGGGAGTGAGAAACTTTAAATCACACTTCATCACGCACCTGAAAAAAGTCTGCCTTCTCTATCCCGGAGCCAACGTCAAACCGACCACCAACGGACTCGTCTTGAAACCGAGCCGTCCTCACGTTTCGACCCTGACCGCGAAACTACTCCACTCGGATTAAACTGCACCTGTGGAAAAGACTCTTAATTCAAGAAGTTATCCACGCATAAACGGTAGCGGAACTGACGCATAAACGGTAGCGGAATCACGCATAAACGGTAGCGCTATATATTGATCCTATATACCCCTATAGAAAGAATCCTAGTAGTTGGACCCTCTGGCCTGTGGATAAGTGGACGGCCAGAGCCGCCCGACTTTTCCACAAGGCCCGACAACTGAATTTTTCTATCTCTCAGAAACAAAAAAACTCTGAGAGAGAAAGGACTGCACCCCCCGATTAGAAAGCCCTTCCTTGAAGTTTGGAGGGGTCTCCCGTGCGTTTTTCTATGTTGACCTACCGAACCATCCTTTTTCTTCTCGCCTTTCTCTGCACTACGCCTATGACCGGAGCAGAGGTTCCACGGGAAACAGTCGAACGTCTTGTGGAAATCAAGGTCGAGATTGAGAAGCTCAGGCATCTCAATAACATTGGAAAAATATCAGGCGGGGAGAACTATCGCCTCTCAGGAGCCCTCCAAACAGAAGCTACAGGCCTCTGGGAGCCGTACAAGCGATCACTCCAGCCCGAGGCCCTGGCCACGATAGAAGGGCTCACCAGGGCGAAATTTGCCCTTCTGGCACCCCAATGGCAGAAAGAGGCAGAGGAGGCCCGGCAAGCGAAGCGGGAACAGCAGAAACAGACCGCGCTTGATCTCGAACAGGATGCCCGCCGCGCCGTGGAGTTTCAGCGACAACGGCACGTCTTGCAGGGACAGCTCAACGGCGGTGCGATCGACCAGGACAGTTATGCTCAAAAAGACCGTGCCGCCCTGGCCGGAATCACCGACCTCCGCAAGAAATATGAAACTGCCGGAGGGACATGGCCGATACAATTCGATCAGCGTCTTGACCGTCTCACCAAAGCTTATATTGATAATCCCACCGCCGCTCTACCCCAACCACAGGAAAAAGCGGGAGCAGGGGAGGGGACCGCTGCAGGACAAACGCCACAAGATTTTAACCACGACGTACAGCGCGCCGCAGCAATTCTCATCAAAGAGCAAGAAAACACCTTCAAGTTCAACCATCAAGAAATCAGCCCGGACACGCACCGCGACATGGCGACAGTTTCTACCCGTGACCTGGCTCAACTGCGTGCCCGCTATCGGTCCGTCAGCCCGCAGCGATTACATGAATTCCAGAGCGCCTATGCCAAAATAGCCGCGCCCGCCATTCAGGTTCTCCGGGTCAAGTACTACCCCGACAAATACATCCCCCTTCCACCCAACAAAGACGCAATTATTCTACCCAAAAGACCACCATATCAATACGTCCCTCCTGTCCCGGACACCCCACAATACGGGGCTTGGATTTTCTGGGGCGTGATCATCTTCGGCGGATTTGGCCTTCTCGTCTGGTTCAGTGGGTCGAAAGAAGAGCCGGTGCCAGAGAAACCAATAACCTCAACCACCTATGGCAGTGCGGAGTGGCAAATGCCCTATACCGAGGTATTCAATCCTGTGACGACTGCAAAAGGCGTGATGTTCGGGAAGTCTAGCCATCCAACATTTCGCTACAAGGGAGGAATAGGCGCTCCAGTTGTATCCAAGCCTGAAGTGCATACCTTGATTGTGGCCCGCACAAGAGCAGGAAAAGGAACCCGCGTCATCATTCCAACGTTACTCCGATACGACAGCTCTATGCTCATCATCGACCCCAAAGGCGAGAACGCAGCCATCACAGCAAGAACACGCCGCGACCATCTTTTTCAAACCGTCCACATCGTTAATCCTTGGGGAGAGCTGGAAGCTCACTATAAAAAACTAGGATTCACTCGCGCCACCTATAACCCCCTCGATGCCATCAACCGCCACGACCCCAACGCCGTAGCCGTTGCCCAAAGCCTTGCCGCCACCATCTGCCCGATCACCGACCCGAAAGAAAGGTTCTGGCAGGGGAGTGCCGCGAATGTTCTGGCCGCTGTCTTTCTCTGGATCACCGACAGCCCCACAGAAGAAAAGACCCTCGCCCGCGCCCGGCACATCGTCACAAGGAGCCGCGCAGACTTTAAAAAAATCCTCGTGCAAATGATTGCTTCAGAGGCTTTCAACGGAGCCATCAGTGAAATGGTCAGTCCGTATATCGACCTTGCCGATGACACGTACAGCGGCATCATGTCGGGCTTGGTAGAGAACACCAAGTTTATCTCTGACCTTCAAATCAAGACCTCCACCGCCTCGTCATCTTTCTCGATGCAGGGATTTAGGGATAAACGCATCACCGTCTATATCGTCATCCCACACGACAGAATTGAAACGCACTCCACATGGCTCCGGCTGATTATTGCCTCTGCTATGCAAGCCCTCAAAGCCAGAAACAGAAATCCCGCCCCGCCAAAGCATCGTTGCATGTTCATGATTGACGAATTCGGCTCTATTGGACACATCCCAGACCTGCCCCGCGATATTGCCCTCATGTCTGGTTATGGCCTCGATTTCACGCTCATCGTACAGGGCCTCGACCAACTTGAGCACCACTACAACAAGGCAAAAGGCACGATCCTCAACAATTGCGGGTATAAGTGGTTTTGTTACGTGGGCGATCTTGAAACAGCCAAATATCTAAGCGAAAGCCTCGGCAAGGCAACCGTGAAGACGAAATCCACCTCATTCTCATCCGGCACTTCAGGTGAGCGCGAGACATCCGGGGAAAACACCAGCTACGGAGAAACGGGCCGGGAACTCCTTACACCAAGCGAGATACTGACCCTTGGCCGTGACAAAGCCATACTCCTGAGTCCTGATAGCCCGCCCAGCTTTTTGGAGCCGGTGGATTACTGGCGGCTTGCGGAAGAATTTGAACATCTCAGCGACAACTACCCTTTGCTTTATTCGATACCGGAACTCACCTTTGACCGGAACCCTTATCGGCAAGACTAGAACGAATAACGCGATCAAGGATTTCTTGCTTGGGAAGCCGTAGGGGTTCACGGTTCTTTCATGGTTTCGGCGTATAATCCAACGACGACTCGCACTAGGAAGCCTGCCTGCCAGTTGTGCTATTTTCCTTAATCACTCCTTAGTCATTTCCGTGGTACACTGAGCTTATGGATTGATGCAAGCCATGTGTGGTATCCCCACACAGCTTGGCAAGGGGTTACTCCGTACCCCGTTGCATCCCCAGGCCGAGGGAGCCTTCGTGCTCCCTTCGGACACCCAAGACCAGAGGGTTCGCCCTCTGGACGGACGGCCAAGAGTGGGCCTTTGGGAAGACGCCGACGAGGAGGCGCGCGATGGCGGATACATGGGATGAACGAACCTGCGATCTCACGTTCGGCGCTGCATGCGCCGCCGATGAAATTGCCACCCTGGAAGCCCGCGCCGCTCAGGCCGGTCTCAGGCTCGCCGCGTCTGTCCGCACTCTTCTCGGCCTTGAACCGTGACCTGCCATGACAACCCCCCCGCCTCCAACACCGCCCAACACGCCCAAGCCGCCCCCCAACCGACAGCGTCACGCCGACATTCACATCCGCCTGCTTGAAGAAGAGAAGGCCAAAGCCCTCACCCTGGCTGACAGGGCGGGCCTGACGCTCGGCGCTTTCGCCCGCGCCGCCATGCTCGGAGACGCCGGACCGCGTGCCAAACGCCGCCTCCCGGCAGATCACCAGACCTTGCGGGCCATCCTCGGCCAGCTCGGACGCATCGGCGGCAACATCAACCAGATTGCGAAGCACCTGAACACCACCCAAACCGTTCAGCTCCCTGAACTCCGGGACGCCCTCAACGCCTATATCGACATCCGCAACGCGATCTTCGCCGCCCTTGGCATGACTACAACCCCCGACGAGGCCCCCGATGATCATCAAGGGAACCAGTCGCGGAAACCCTAAACAGCTGGCCGCCCACCTCCTACGCGCTGACACCAACGAGCGCGTCGAGATTCTCGAACTGAATGCTCCCACTGACGACCTGGCCGAGACCTTGCGGGACTGGCAATTTCTCGCCACCGGCACCAAAGGCTACAAAGGCCTCTACCATGCCAACATCAGCCCCGACGCTGGCTACACCATGACCCCGGAGCAATGGGAACGCGCCGCCGACGTGCTTGCCGACAAACTCGGCTTCTCACACCAGCCCCGCACTATCGTCCTCCATGAAAAAGACGGCCGTGAGCACATCCACGTCGTCTGGCAACGCACCGACGTGGATACCATGACCCTCAAATCCGATAGCGAGAACTACCGCAAGCACGAAGAAGCGAGCCTCGCGCTCGAACTGGAATTCGGCCATGAACTCGTCCCCGGCAAGCACGCCAAACGCGACCGGGACAAGCAGCCGGAATTCCCTCGATCGGCAACCGCCCATGACGAATGGCAGCAGGCCGAACGCACCGGCCTCAACCCCGTCGAACGCAAAGAGCAGATCACCGCTTTGTTCCAGCAATGCGACAACGGGCAGGCGTTCAAAGCCGCCCTTGCAGAACAGGGCTATCTCCTGACCCAAGGCGACCGGCGGGATTACGTCATCGTGGACGAAGCCGGAGAAGTCCACAGCCTCGGACGGCAGATCAAAGACCTCAAGGCCAAAGAGCTTCGCGCCTTCATGCAGGATGTTGACCGGGACACCCTCCCGACCGTTGAACAGGCCAAAGTCCTGCAACAGGAAAACACCCTCACAACCTCACAAGTACACACTCCCACACAATCGCAGTCACCAGACGCGCCCGCTCAAACCCTAGAACAGCCCCAAACCAAGACCCAACAACCCGAACCTCCCAAACCGCCTCAACCCGTGCCCGTACCCGAAGAACCATCACACAAGCTGACCCAGGGTGAAATTCTGGAACTGGAGCGAGCCGTGCACGACCGGCAGGCCAAGGAAGCCCAGAAGCTCAAGAACTTACAAAGTGCGGAATCCAACCAGCTGCGCTCCGTGCTCGATCTCGACATCAGCGAGAAAATGGCAGACCTCAAAGCAATGCAAGAGGCAGAGCGCAAGCGACAGCACAAAAAGATTTACCCGGAGCGCAGCACCAGCATGGTCGGGTGGATGGAAGACATCAAGGACCGCGTCAATAAGATCGCCGCCGCCAAAGTCAAGACCGAACGTGACCAGCAATGGGCAACCCTGATCGCCCGTCAGGAACAGAAACGCGCCGACAAGCTCGACAGTCTCAAGCAAGACAAGAAGCGAGAACTGAACGACCTCGACGAACGCCACGCCCAGAAGCTCCGCGAGCTGAAGGCGCAGGCTGTAAAAGATCTGACCCGATATATCCAGGAACAAGAAGCCGCCCGGAGATTGCTCGCTGAAGAGAAGGAACGGCAAAGGCAGCTTGCAGAGGAACGAACCAAAACAAGGGGCGGCCCCGAGCCGCCATCACCCACACGATAAGCGGCTCGCGCTTCCTGCAACCAACGCCGAGCCGCTTCATCACCCCACAGGTTGCCACGGCTCAGGAACCGTTGACTGGCCCTGCGAAGCTCCTTAAACCGCTTCACAGTAGCCAGTTTATCGGCCCCGTCGCTGCACCGGCAGCGCCGACCGTGTTCGTCAGCCGCTTCGCCGGTCCTATCGTCCCGCCGCCAGCAGCGCCCACCGGCTTGCCCCTGCAAAGCGCCGTAAGCCGCTTTGCAGGCAGCCGGTTTGTCGGACAGCTTGCCGCCGCTGTTCCGCCTGTTTCAAAGTTCTTCTCTGAAACGTCGCTTATTCCGCCGTCGATACGGCGTCTGCGCGCTCTCTGGAAGTCGAAGCATTTTTGGAAACCATTCAGTTAGGAGGTTCTTATGAGATTCACCCCGGACGCCATCCACGACATCATGCTCAGGCAGTTTGAGGAGTTGTGTCGCCTCGACGCGACAGCCGCGCCGTGTGTTGAGGCGCTGTTTCCGTTTCAGCCGGAGGATGTTCGCGTGATTTACTTCCGCAAGTACGATGCCGGCGACGGCGTGTGGTTCCGGCTTTATGATAGCCGCGTGTTCGACGCTTGCGGGCAGCCTGCTGAATCCGATCCCGCCTTGTACTGTATGAAGGCGCATTGAATGGGCAAGCAGGCGCTAGAGGAAAGGCCAGGCGCACGACGAGTAATCTTTTCCTCAAGCCGCGTGGCTTACGACAACCATTTTCCAAACCTCTCGGCTAAAAAATTCATTTAAAATTAAGGAGTACTCAACTACTGTGGGGAATGAGCTTTCTCATGCGTGTTCAATTCTAGGGAGGTATTTTTGTCAAAATGTATTTATTGCGGTAGGGGACCGGCAGGCTCATCTTGCAGTAAAAGCCCCACGAAAACCTGTGTTGTAGTCAACCCAGGCAAATGTAGTTATTGCGGTGGTGGACCGGCAGGCTCATCTTGCAGTAAAAGCCCTACAAAGCGGTGTGTTGTGTTTAATCCTGGCAAGTGCAGCTATTGTGGTAACGGACCCATAGGCTCGTCTTGCAGCAAAAGCCCCACAAAAACCTGTGCAGCGGTTCAAATGTGAAATCTTTTGTGAACAGTAAGCCAAAGCAATCGCCCGCCCTCACCGGCTCCGCTGGGGTTTATTTTTCGCGGCACGATTAAACGCACTGGGCTTCCAGTGCGCTCCAACATTCGGAAATGTTCCAAGCGTAGATATTCTAGCTAGTAGCCTCAATGGGTCTGCTTTGGTGTCGTTGCAGGTAAAAACAACAATGTCTGGATTAAGGGAACGGGGGCGCGGTGCCGAGAAAAAGCCACATCACTACGAGTGGGATATCGGCTGGAAGTCAGCGCGTCTAAATATCCCCAATTTATTTTTTGCCTTGGTGGACTTGAGGGGGTTCTCTGCGTTACCGGATGTTTTTCTTATACCGTCACCAGTCATTGAACTGTATTTTAAGGGCGGAGACCCCAAGGTTTGGAAGCGAGCTCGTTATCACGAGCTGATCGAAAAGCTAGAGCCTTATAAAAATAACTGGAATTCCCTCCGCAAGTTACTAGCCTAGGGAATCGAAGCCTTTCCGACGATCGTTCCACCAGAAACGCCCCGCCCTCATAAAACTTTAGTTCTCAGGCTCTTGTTGAGTTAAAGACCGGCTGCATACATGGCCTCTGCGATACCGGCCAGCTTGAAGAGTGCTGCGCTGCGCTCTTGTGTGTTAGGTGCTGTCTGATCCAGTGATTGACGGGCTCTGATGAAGATGTCACGGAGGGTTTCGGGATTTTGTTTACCGAGTTTTATGAGGGCGGCTTCTGACATGATAGTTCTCCTTTATCTGGTTGGCCGCGACCATCACGGCCTTTCATGACAACAGACAGAGCAGCGCGTCTCGACTGCCGGAACCGTCAGGCCCAACGCAGTGCCGGAGCTTTACGCTTGAAGGTAACAAGTCGAACCGATGCAAGGATGATGGATTGAATAGACGTGTGGATGAGGACAACCAGAGGAAGGAATATCGTGCCGCTGAGCCACGCCCGCTCTATCAAACTTGACCAAAACCCGCTCCACCTCTACAAACATCCAAGGAGCACTAAATCCATGCCACATAAGCAACTGGCCGCGCGTGCCTTGCTCGCCGCCCTCGCATTAGTTGCGCTACCGCGTCCGTCCATTGCCAGCGACCTCACAGGCCGCGCGTCCGTCATCGATGGAGACACCATCGAGATCCATGCCGAACGTATCCGGCTTGAAGGAGTGGACGCCCCGGAGAGCGGCCAGTCCTGCACCGACACCGAAGGCCGCGTCTGGCCTTGCGGCCGTCGCGCCGCTTTTGCCCTCGCTGACCACATCGGCCAAAAGCCCGTCCATTGCATCTCTTCAGGAAAAGACCGCTACCGCCGCAGCCTTGCCACCTGCGACCTCGGCGGTGAAAACCTCAACCGCTGGCTTGTCGCCAACGGCTGGGCCGTAGCTTACCGCCAGTATTCCAAAGCCTATGTTTCAGATGAGGCTATTGCCAAGGAAGAGAAACGCGGAATCTGGTCAGGCACTTTCATCATGCCCTGGGATTACCGCCACCAAAAGAAATCCGGCAGCTTCAAGAAGCCCGCCACATCCGGCAATTACCAATGCGGAGACAAACACACCTGCCGGGAAATGACCTCATGCGCGGAAGCCCGCTTTTATCTCAACGACTGCGGCCTTACCGGCCTCGATCGTGACCGCGACGGAATACCCTGCGAAACTCTTTGCCGATAGGAAGCCCGGCCTTCTAGCGCGAAACCGCCAGCAGCTGGGCGGTCCGGGCTTTACTCGCTACGCTCCCCGAGCCTGTAGTCTCGGCCTTCCGGTGACAATCCCTTTCGCTGGAACTCCAATTAAAAACCCCACTGCATGGCGGATGAAGGAGCCATGCAGCATCAACATAGCGCATCGAGCAGCGCCTTGGGAAAGACGCAGCTCGAAGCGGAAGACACAGAGCGCGACACGTCAGCACGTCTCGCGCTCGTACACCACGGCACATTTTAACCGCTTGACCGACCCGACCGCATCGAGCAGCGCCTTGGGAAAGACGCAGCTCCATGCGGAAGGCACAGACCGCGACACGTCAGCACGTCTCGCTCTTCTAAAACAGCTTGAAAACACCCGTCCTATTCATCGCACTGCTTTCTGATCGTCGCTCGTAGACCAATTGTGCGAGCCGTTTTTCCGCCCCACCGCCCTCAACCGGCCTTTCTGCATACCCGCGCCCTGTCTTGAGTGGAATTGGATTGCCATGTCGTCCGCCGAGGCCTGCCGCGCTCCGGCTCCCTGGCGCACCAGTCACGCCATCAAAGCCTGTCATGCCTGCTGCTGTTTCCAGTCCGCCTGCGCTTCATCGGCAGGCCCCGGCTCATCACCTCCCGTTGTCCTGCACTGGCTCTCCGGCTTTTGCGAGAGAGCCAGTGAGGGCAACAAACCAAGGAGGTTACGACATGACAACCCAATCCACCAACGGACTGACCGTCCCGAGCTTCATTCCGCGTTACCGTGTCTGTGTCGTGCCCGAGAGCCGTCATGCAGGCCCGCTCGTTCTTATTCGCGATTCCGCCGGCGCGGCAGCAGCTCTCCGTCCGTTCTTTGCCGGACTCGACCGCGAGCAGTTCCTTGTCTGCTGTCTCGATGCCAAGCACGCCATCATCGGTGTCAACGTCGTCTCGATCGGCTCGCTTACCCTCAGCATCGTTCATCCCCGCGAAGTCTTCAAACCGGCCATCCTCCTCAATTCCTGCGGAATCATCGCCGCGCACAATCACCCTTCCGGCGATCCAACGCCGAGCGCGGAGGACCGTGTTCTTACAGACCGTCTGCGCCAGGCCGGAGAACTCCTCGGTATCGCTCTACTTGATCACATCGTTCTCGGTGAAGACCGCATCTACAGCTTTGCGGATCAAGGCTGGCCGCCGTGAGGCAACTGCCCAGGTCTATTCATCGAGTCGCCTTCTGATCGTCCTTCCTATGCCATTTGTGCGAGCCGTTTTTTCGCCCCACCGCCCTCAACTGGTCTTTCCGCATACCCGCACCCTGTCTTGGGTGGAATTGGATTGTCATGTCGTCCGCCGAGGCCTGCCGCGCTCCGGCTCCCTGGCGCACCAGTCACGCCATCAAAGCCTGTCATGCCTGCTGCTGTTTCCAGTCCACCTACGCTTCATCGGCAGGCCCCGGCTCATCACCTCCTGTTGTCCTCACTGGCTCTCCAGCTTTTGCGAGAGAGCCAGTGAGTCCAACAACAAAGGAGGTTACGACATGACAACCCAATCCACCAAACAAGACATCTACACTCGGGTAACGACCCGGATTCTCGCCGAGCTTGAGAAAGGCGTCCGGCCCTGGATCAAACCCTGGTCCGCCGAACACGCTGCAGGCCGCATCACCCGTCCGCTGCGCCACAATGGCATTCCCTACCGTGGCGTCAATGTCCTTCTGCTCTGGGGCGAGGCTCTTGAAAAGGGCTACGCTGCCCCGCTCTGGATGACCTACATGTATAGTCCCGAGGATTGATGGTACAAGTATTAAACCATCAATGAAGGAGACTCTATGGGACAGATATTACACAGGAGCGCCCGCACGACAGAGGCGG
>Ga0163153_10002147_pt1 | contig 29505 bp, 24 predicted proteins | sample OliLakLV19MP6IB1_FD_148629 | JGI IMG/M metagenome (GOLD analysis project Ga0163153, IMG submission 148629) | Freshwater microbial mat bacterial communities from Lake Vanda, McMurdo Dry Valleys, Antarctica - Oligotrophic Lake LV.19.MP6.IB-1 | ecosystem: Environmental > Aquatic > Freshwater >...
TAATTTAAGTTGTTTTGCAAAAAATTTAACTTTTGCTAGAATATGCTCATAAGGTTGAATGAAAGCGTTCATACAAAAAGGTGTTCTGTTAAAAGAACACCTTTTTGTGTTCTAACTGATTTATGGGAAATGGGGAGGTTTTGGCATTCAGAGTAGAATAGATCTATAAATAAGGCTATTGCAAAGGGCTTTTTATCTGGTATAGTACGCAAATTAAAGATATGAAAACTGACTTACATCCAAAATTTTTTGCCGAAACCAATGCTACCTGTGCTTGTGGTGCGACTTTTATTGTGGGCTCAACCAAAGAAAAGATCGAAGTTGAAATCTGCAGTCAGTGCCACCCTTTTTATACCGGAACCGACAAGGTCTTGGATACGGCTGGACGTGTAGAAAGATTTAAAACTAGAGCGGCTGCTGCTTCTAAAGTTGGTAAGTCAGCAAAGGTTAATAAGTTGAATAAGGAGGAAAATAAACAGAAGAGCGCTAAAAAAGACAAATAATGGCCGTCAGCAAAAAGAGCTCCGTACGCCTAAGCGCGGGAGCTCTTTTTGCTGATACAATATTCAAATGGACTTAGAGAGATTAGAGGAATTTAGGAAAAATCATAAAACGGCATACCTGGCCGGTCATTTTGAGCAACTTTTAAAACAAGAAAACGAAATAGAAGAAATGATTAAAGTTGATCCAGCTCTTGCCTCACTTAGCGTGGATGACTTAAAAAAACTAAAAGAGGAAAAACAATTATCGTGGCAGCAAATGGAAAATATTCTAGAAGAAGGTCCCAAGGACACTGATTCTCCGAATGAAGTCATTATTGAAATACGAGCCGGAGCCGGCGGCGAAGAAGCCGCTATATTTGCCGAACAGCTTAGTCGGATGTATGAGCGTTACGCCGATATTAAAGGTTGGCAAATAAAATTGATCAATGAATCCAAAAGTTCTCTCGGTGGCTATAAAGAAGGAATTTTTGAAATTATAGGTAAAGATGTTTATAAAGATTTAAAATTTGAAACCGGGGTACATCGGGTGCAAAGAATTCCCGCGACCGAAAAGTCAGGCCGGGTGCATACTTCAACTGCTTCAGTAGTTATTCTGCCTATTCTTAAGGAAACGACTATCGAGATTAATCCGGTCGATTTGGAAATTGAGTTTTCTCGTTCTGGTGGAGCTGGGGGACAAAATGTAAACAAAGTGGAAACGGCCGTGCGTATTGTCCATAAGCCAAGCGGTATTGATGTGCGTTCAACCTCCGAACGCAGTCAGCAGAAAAATAGGGAAAAAGCCATGGGTATATTGGCAGCCAAATTGCAGGCCATGAAAGAAGAGGATGAATCTAAAAAATTATCAGCCGATAGACGCTCGCAAATCGGCACCGGAGATAGGCATGAGAAAATCCGGACTTATAATTTCCCCCAAGATAGGTTGACCGATCATCGGGTAAAAGAATCTTGGCATAATCTGCCTAAAATAATGGAGGGAGGCATAGGACCAGTGATCGAGAGTTTACGATCTATAGAGGAAAAAGAAACTAGCGAATAAAGAGAGAATTTTTTACTTCGCACATTAAGGCAGTGGATAAGTTTAATGACTTAGGATTTAGTTTTCGGTACAATAGAATGTAACTACTAAATCTGTGGCCATGATTACTGCACTTAATAAAATAAGCACCAAAATAAAACTAACTCTTGTTTTGTTTATCGTTACATTGTCTTTTCTTGGTTTTCTTTTCTTGAGTGAAAAAACTTCAGCTCAGAGTTCTGAGTTTGCCTATTCTTCAGAATCGCCAAATGGTACTTCTGGAGGTGTTATTATTCCAGCCTCGTGTGAATCTCATCACAATCTCGATGAAGGAGGGAATCGTGTTTACCAAACATTTGTTTGGGACCATGTCAATCCTACTTATTTAATTTGGAATAGTCCGAGTTCACCTGCACCGGCCGGTATTTGTGATCCGTATGGGGGTGATACTGGTCCTCAGCCTTCGCCTACCGCTCCACCTCCTCCACCCCCTCCTCCTCCACCACCTCCCCAATGCCCATGTAATTCGGTTGCCAACAGCTGTGGTATGGTGAATTCGGCCTTTACGGTTTGTGGAACGTCCTGTCCTGTGCCAACTCCAAGCGATTCTTCTTGTCCAGTACCGGTAGTTAATCGAGGCTTTACGTCTCCTTCGGGAGGTAGCGGCGGATCGGGCGGGACTGGTGGTACAGGAGGAACCGGAGGGACTGGCGGATCGGGTAGTGGCTGGACCACGAATTTTGCCAGAGACAATCAAACAGTAGCAAAGGGTCAGCGCTGTACTATTTACTGGGACGCAAACCCCGCCACCTCATGTACGGTCAGAGGTCCTGGCGTTAACGTTACGGGCAAATTTGGTTCAGTTGTCACGCCCCGTATAGGCATTGATACCTTAGGATCCTCGGTTTATACCATTACTTGTTATAACGGCCGCACGGTTTACTCCACTGCCAAATTTACCTGCCGCATGAATGAAACGTACGAAGAGGTTATTTAAACTCTAAAAAGTCACTAGGTTTTTAAGTAGGTTATTTCTGAAGTTTTCTCCAAAAAAGCCCTGGGGTTGCTCTATCTCAGTATGTTTGCTAGACTGTTTTGTCATTGGATACTTATCCCGTTAGAGATTGTGGTTGCTCTAATTAAACGCTCTAGGGGAGAGAAAACCGATTATTTATTAAGAAAAAGATAATTTTGACCTGTCGCGGGCAACCGCGTTCTGTGTCTAATTTGGATGGAAATACAAAAAGAAACAAATCCTCTTGTTGATAGCCTCTTTAAAGCTGGGGCGCATTTTGGCTATAACAAGTCTCGCCGTCACCCTTCAGTCACCCCCTATATTTTTGGGGCCAAAAACCGAGTAGAAATTTTTGACCTAGAGGCGACCAGCACTGCCTTAACAGCCGCTAAAGAGTTTATAAAGAACCTTGGCCGCGACAACAAAAACATCCTTTTTGTGTCCGGAAAAAGTGAAGGCAAAAGCGCAATTAAAGATGGGGCTACTTTAATTGGCATGCCATTTGTTGCCGGCCGCTTTATCGGCGGAACTCTTACCAATTTCCCTCAAATCAGAAAACGTATTGATAAACTAGAAAAGCTTTTAGGCGAAAGAGAAAGTGGAGAATTGAACCGCTACACCAAAAAGGAGCGTCTTCTCATTAATCGTGAGATTGATCGACTAATTCATGACTTTGGCGGAATCGTAGGCTTAAAACAAATGCCAGCAGCGTTAGTTGTGGTAGATCCTAAACGTGAATACAATGCTATTAAGGAAGCTCAACACCTAAAGATTCCTGTTGTGGCTTTAGCCAACTCTGATTGTAATTTGAGAGAAGTAACATATCCGGTTCCTGGAAATGATTCATTAAAGCGCAGCGTGGAATTTTTTATAAATGAAATAGTTGGTTCGTATCAAGATGGAAAGAAAATGGCGGTAAACATTCCACCAGCAGTTTCTTAAAGTTTTGGTAATAGGTACTTGTTTTTAAGCAGTTATTTAAATATTTAGTTAAATTAAAAAAGTTCCTTAATATGAGTAATGTTAATACAGAATTAGTGAAGCAGCTGCGAGATCAAACAGGTATTTCGGTCATGCAATGCAAAAAAGCTTTAGAAGATGCTGAGGGCGACATGGCCAAAGCCTTGGTCATTTTGCGTAAAAAAAGTGTGGAAATTGCCGCTAAAAAAGGGGACAGAACACTCGGGTCTGGCACAGTTGGCTCATACCTTCATAACACTGGGTCAGTTGGGGCTATGGTGGTTCTTCGCAGCGAAACAGATTTTGTGTCCAAGAACGAAGAGTTTAGAAAGTTGGCTTACGACATAGCTATGCACATAGCGGCCAGTCATCCAGAATATTTAAACGAAGGAGTTATTTCAGAAAATGATAAATTGACAGCAAGATCAGTCTTTGAAAAAGAAGCTGAAGGTAAAGCGCCGGAAATGAAAGATAAAATCATTGAAGGAAAACTAGCTTCTTACTTTAAAGATAAAGTACTTTTAAATCAGCCTTTCATCAAAAATCCGGAGATGACAATTCAAGGCTTAATTGATGCAGCGGTACAGAAATTTGGTGAAAGAATAGAAGTCGAGAGCTTTGTGCGCACAAGCGCTGTATAATATAAAATACCCTATGTGGGTTATCTATCTTTTCTACGTCTCTTTCAGTGGCATTCTTATCCTGCTTACACTTAAAGTTTGGGAGCTTAAACGTGGAGCTAAGCCTTTTTCGGCTACCCGTTATCGTTTAGATCTTTTTGCTCGCCGTAAAACAGAAGAAATTCGCTCCTACCGAAAATATTTAAATTCCAAAGTGTTCCGTTTAGCTCTGGCTTACCTAGTTGCCAACATAAGTGAATATGTTAGTCTGCTTTTGGGTAAGCTCGGGGATTCACATCTTTTTAAAACAATCAAAGGCAAAGTAAGTCCGGGAAATGGCAATGGTCCAGTCTCTGAATTTTTAAGAGATGTCGCTGAATTTAAAAATGCTGCCGCGGTCGAAATAGAAAAAAAAGAGGAAGAGAAAAAGCAAGAAAAATTGGGAGTAGAAGAAGGCAATAAAAATAAATAGTTTAGGCCGGAGTAGCTTAGTTGGTAAAGCAACGCTTTTGTAAAGCGAAGACCGTGGGTTCGAGTCCCTCCTCCGGCTCCAAAATTAGAGATTTTTTTATTTCGGTTACTGAGGAGTAAAATGAAACATTTTGATTTTACCTTTTGCTTGATCTGACCACTCGCCTTGCATTGCGATGTAGGTGGAGCGGAAACGAAAGGCACTGGTTCAGTAGAGCGAGGGAGCCTTCATACGCATACTACAACATACTAGTATATGGAGGTATACTAAAGCAATGGAGAAAATAAGATTTTGTGTTGGTTGTAGTATTTCTTTGACAATAAGACATAAAATAAAATTTTGCTCGAATCAGTGTCAAAGAGGCTACCAGCACTTAAGGTGGGTAGAATTATGGCAAAAAGGAGAAAGACATGGGAACATAGGAATAACAACAAGGAGTATGTCTACTCACTTGAGAAAGTATTTATTACAAAAATTTGAAAATAAATGTTTTTTATGTGGGTGGAATAAAAAACACCCTGTTACAAATATCACCCCTTTAGAAATAGACCATATTGATGGAAATTCAGAAAATAATTTAGAGAAAAATCTACGATTACTATGTCCTAACTGTCACGCTCTTACTCCTTTCTATAAAAATCTAAATAAAGGCAAAGGAAGATCCTGGAGAATAAAAAAGTACTTAAAAAACCTAAATTGATAAAAGATAAAACAAGAGCCGCCACTAAAGAGGCAGCTCTTGTGAAGCAGCTATCTCTCCGTTGTTGTAGATGTCTTCAATATTGCCTCCGCTTTTTCTTGCTCGGCTTTTAATATTTTTATCTCTGGCAGGGCTTTCTCTAAATCTTCGAGATTTGTTATTTTGTAATAGGCCTTATCATTTATAACTAAGGCTGGGAGTTCATTTTTGACTTTATATATTGAGACGAGCGTCTGAATAGCTGAAATATCTAAATTATAATCAAAAGCATATACTCTGATGCTGGGGTATTCAGTCCGTAGGTAATCAAGCACGTAACCTACCTTTTTACAGTCTTCGCAATCTCCTTTGTTGGAGTAAAAATAAAGAATAACAATTGGTTTAATGCCGCATTTTTCAGTAATGCGCTTCATTAAAATAAAATCTTTTATTTGGAGAAGGGTATAATATTTTTTTAAGTCGATTACTACTTGGCTCTCACTACCTAGTCTAGATTCGGTGAAAGAAAGTTCGCCGGCAAGTTCGTTGAGTTCTGTTGAAAGCACTGGAGCACTACCTACGTCGATGCAAGAACTTTCAGCCAGGAGATTAAACTGAGTTTCGGAGGATAAAATATCAATAGCAATTTTATTTTCAATTGCCTGCACTTCCGCAATACGCTTATCGGTTAACCGGTTATTGATAAATAATGCAGTACCAAAAATCGCTGCGGTAATAACAAAGACAACTAGGTACTTTTTAGTATTAGTATCAATCATATTTATCTCCAAGATGTTTTACGGGAAAGGGCGGTATTATAAACTGCCTTTAGGAACCAGAAAGGCGCTATAAAGCCATAAAGAAAAATATAGAAAATAATATCTCTGGATACTCGTACACGATCATTGGCGATATATTTGCCCATCATGATTGAAACAATAATCGAAATAGAGAATATGGAGCCAACAATTGAAAGGTAGGTTATTTGATTGGTGAACCAGTCTAAAGAAAATCCCAAATTAAATTGGTAGTTTGAAATTCCTATAGCGTTGACATTTTCGGCGAAACTTAAACTCATCATTATTATACTTTTGGCCACAAGCAAGAAAAAGTATAAAGCACTCCCAATACATATGAACGTGGTAGGTAAAATAAAAGAGGAGAGCACCCCATACTTACGATTGAAAAACATGAACTTATAATCAATCATGTTTTCTAGTCCGCCATGGATCCAGCGTAAGCGTTGTTTGTAAAGTTTGTAGACGGTGGCCGGGGTTACAGTATAAACATGAGCGTCGTGAGCATTTTCAATTTTCATATAGTTAGCCTGCATGCGCAGTGCCATCTCCATGTCTTCGGTATTATGAGCGTGTTTGTAATTACCTATTATCTCAAAAACTTCTCGGCGGAAAATAGAAAAAGGTCCGGGAGTAATGTACTGACTATTTAAAGCCGAGAAAACGAAACGAATGAAAGAGCTTAAATGGTATTCCGCTCTCTGAATAAATTGCACAATGTTTTTTGGATCCTGAACTTTGATCGACGGAGTGACAGCCATGACTTTAGGGTTTTCAAAATGTTTAGCAATTCGGATCAAGGCTTCAGAATCAACGAATGAGTCGGCATCAAGACACCCCACAAGGTCACTTGTTGTATGAGTGAGTCCAAGGTTAAGGGCGGTGTATTTTCCGCCATTTTCTTTACGCAAAAGAGATATAGCCGGGTCTTTGTTAAAGTCCTGTAAAACACTCCAAGTGTTGTCCGAACTGCCATCATCAATGACAATTATTTTCAATTTTTCTTTTGGGTAATTAAGAGAAAGAAGAGAATTGAGGGTTTTGCTGACAGTCGTCGCTTCATTCCAGACCGGTACCAGAATAGTGGCACTAGGGTAGGCTAGGGGCAGTAAAGTCTTTTTCTTAACCGAGTTTGCTCTCTCGATAAAGGTTAACAGTAAAAAAACCTCAAAATAGAGGGAGACAAAGAGGAATATATTGGCCAGGAATTCGCTGATTGGTATGCCCATAATTTGGGCACTATACCCCAATTATAGGCATTTATCAAGGAAGATTCTTGGAAGAATGGCTCTAATTCGTTATAATCGCCTATATGGAAAATTCTCCAAAAAATGGGCATATGCACCCTCTAAGTATCATGATTGTGGAAATCGCGGCTATTTTCCATAAAATGGGGTTTTCGGTTGCAAGTGGTCCTGAAATTGAGACAGAATTTTATAACTTTGATGCATTGAATATCCCTAAATGGCACCCCTCCCGTGACATGTGGGACACTTTTTGGCTAAAACCAATGACGGATGGGAGGCTTCTTCGAACTCACACTTCGCCAGTTCAGATTCGCTATATGGAAAGTCATAAGCCCCCAATGAGAATTATTTGTCCGGGTAAGGTTTATCGTCATGAAGCAACCGATGCCACCCACGAAGCGCAGTTCTATCAGCTTGAAGGATTAATGATTGATGAAAATGTTTCCTTGGCAAACTTTAAAGGAGTTCTGGAGCAATTTTTTAGTGAATTTTTTAAAACTAAAGTAAATCTTCGTCTTCGACCAAGCTATTTTCCTTTTGTCGAGCCAGCGGCGGAAGCTGATATTACCTGTGTGAAGTGTGACGGTAAAGGCTGTACTGTGTGTAAGCAAACAGGCTGGATAGAACTTTTGGGAGCAGGTATGGTTCATCCAAAAGTTCTGGAAAGTGGCGGTATTAATCCAAAAAAATACAAAGGTTTTGCTTTTGGAGTTGGTATAGATCGTCTAGCGATACTTAAGTATGGCATTGAAGACGTGCGACTTTTATATCAAGGAGATCTTCGTTTGGTAAATCAATTCTAATATGAAAATTTCTCGCGTGTGGTTACAGACCTATTTTGCAAAGCCCCTTCCTAAAACGGAGGAACTTACTAATGGTCTAACCATGCATGCCTTTGAAATAGACGGAGTTTCTAAGTTTCAAAATGATGACATTTTAGATGTCAAAGTTTTGCCCAATCGGGCTCATGATTGTCTTAGTTATTACGGTATTGCCAAAGAAGTTAGTACTATTTTTGAAATCCCATTAGATAAAAAACTTTTGGAAGGCGAAATAAGAAAGTTGCCGGAATCAAATGAATTTTCGGTCAAAATAGAAACTAAGAATGTAAAACGTTTTAAAGCTGTTAACATTCACGGGGTCAAAGTCAGTCCTTCTCCTCAGTGGCTAAAAACTCGCATAGAAGCTATGGGAGGAAAATCAATAAACAATATTGTTGATATTACCAATTTTGTCATGTTTGAATTGGGGCAACCGATGCACGCTTTTGACGCTGACAAACTGACTAAAAAAGGAGGTTTGAGTTTTATCATCCGGGAAAGTAGAGAGGGAGAAAAAATAACTACACTCGATGGAGTGGAAAGAACACTTACCGAAGGAGCAATTCTAATTACAGATGGCGAGACAGATGGTAAAAATATGCTCGGCATTGCCGGCATAAAGGGCGGAGCGGCAGCTGAAATAACTGAAAAAACAGAAAATATTATTTTAGAAGCAGCCACCTTTGACGCGCCAACTATTCGTAAACAGGCCAAGCTTTTAAATATTCGCACAGATGCTTCTATTCGTTTTGAAAACGATCTAGCGCCAGAACTTCCAACCTACGCTATTGATTATGCCGTTAAGATTATAGAGGAATTAGCTAAAGGAGAAAACTTTCGAGTCGAAGGTGAATTTGATTATTTTCCTTTAAAGAAAAATGTATATAGACTGGGAGTTTCTGTAGGTGAAATAAATAGCATTCTCGGAATAACCTTAGAAGAAACAGAAGTAGAAAAAATATTGAAACGTCTTAATTTTCCGTACGACAAAATCAAGAATCCTTTGCAGTATATAGTTGAAGAATCAAAAGAATATATTGGAGCACCATACGTACTTGGCGCTAGCATCTCGAGCGATGCCCCACACAAATTTGATTGTTCCTCGTTTACATCTTTTCTCTATCTAACTGCGGGCATTGCTATTCCAAGAGTGTCTGTAGATCAATACGTATGTGGGGAAAAAATTGATGAAAAGGACGCCATACCAGGTGATTTGGTTTTTTCTAATACTGGTGAAAAGCATATTTGGTTTGAGACTCATGAATTTATGAAAGGAACAAAAGTTAGAGAGGGGGTAGATCATGTTGGAGTATATTTGGGAAATGACGAAGTGATACATTCGAATGGGGGCTCAGGAAATGTATTAAAGGAAAAACTAAGCGAAAGTAATCGGTTTAAAAATATTGTTGGTTTTCGTCGTTTCGTTAAAACTGACGAAGTGCGTCTCATGGTGTCAGTGCCTTTTGAACGTCTGGACCTTCGCATTAAGGAAGATTTGATAGAGGAAATTGGGCGCATTTATGGACTGGAGCATATTCCAGCTCTTTTACCAGAGCCTTTAGGAAGAGAGCCGGAAGTGAATAGAGAATTTTTTGATGCTCAGAAAATTCGGGAAGTATTAGTAAGCGAAGGCTATTCTGAAGTTTATACGTACGCTCTGGTCTCAAGGGGGGAAGTGGAGATTGAAAACCCCTTGGCTTCTGATAAGAATTTCATGAGAGCAAATCTAAGTGACGGCATTAAAAAGTCTTTAGAGCTAAATTCAAAGAATGCGCCACTCCTAGGTCTGAATGAAATAAGAATATTTGAGATCGGTAACATTTTTGGAAAAAACAAAGAGGAGACTTATGTTTGCCTGGGGTCTATCTTAAAAGGCAAGGTTAATGTGGAAGAGTTCTCATTAGCGGCCGCCTATGAAAAATACGGACATAAAGAAATAGAGAAATGTAAACCAAAAGAAAACGTAAAATATAGTCCGATTTCTCCATACCCATTTGCTCTGCGAGACATTGCCATTTTTGTCCCAAGCAATACTTCAAGCAATGAGGTAGAAAAAGTTATCCGGGAAAATGCTGGAGAGTATCTGGTGCGTCTAGACTTGTTTGACAAATTTGAAAAAGAAGAAAAAATTTCCTACGCCTTTCATCTAGTTTTTCAATCATTGGAGCGAACATTAACCGAAAATGAATTGAATGATTCAATGACAAAAGTCACCGCAAAAATTAATAGCTTAGGCTGGACTGTACGTTAATGAAACTCGATGTTCCATACTACTCACAGTTTTCCGATGTTAAGGATGAATACTGGGCGCCTCGCGCCTGTGGTTTTTGCTGTTTTAAAATGGTGACAGAGTTTTTAGGCGTGCAGACCCCTGCGATTGTTGAACAGGCAAATATTGCTAAGGAAAATGGGGGTTACAGTACAAGCGGTATAATTCATGACTATGTAATTAAACTGGCCGAAAGTTATGGACTTTCTGCGCACAGAGAAGAAAAAATGGAGATTGAAAAGGGGTTGCAAAAAGTAGTCAGTTTTATAAAAAGAGAAAATCCAGTTATCGTTTCTGTGGCCAAGGATCGGGACGGTAAAAAATTATTTCATCAGGTAGTTCTGACGGGTTTCGAAGAAGATAAAGAAGGTAACCTTTTAGGTTTATATATTCATGATTCGGCCATTTCTTACAAGGGAGAAGGGAGGCACATTTTTGTCTCACTCGAGGATTTTTTAAATGAGTGGCGGCAAATGGCAATTTTTATTCAAAAGAAAGAATAAAAAATAAAGAGTCGATCTGCATCGACTCTTCTGGTAAAACTAACGTTAATATTTCTAGATACCCCGCCCTTGACCCACCCCAAAGTTTCCGCCAAAAAGACTTTGGATATTCTGAGGTAATAGGCGAAGAACTTCTAGGGGGCAATAAGTTTCAAATAGTTTAGTACTCCTGTCCAGAGTCGGTATCCAAAGTCCGAAAGGCTTCATCTCAATTTCTACACTAACATTCCTAACGGATATTTTGGGGAATCGTGTTCTGTTATCGTTTGAGCGTTCCTCGGAAATAATTCCGCTAAAGAGATATCGGCCATCTTCTTTTATTACATCAACCGTAATAATTAATTTATTGATGTTGTTAGTCAAAACTCCACAAACTGATTTTGTTTTAGGAAGTTTGGCTACCAAAACGGTAAAGCCATTTTTAGCGGCTTCTTCATCCTCCCATTCTTGCCAGAGAGGTTGGTTGGTTTCCGCGGCTACTCCTAACAGCGTCCAGAAAAGTGAAACTAAAAGCAGACTAACGCCAAGAGTCCTTTTCATCTTTTTCTCCTTAGGAAGGTTCAATTTCTCTGCCTTTTAAACTATTCCATAAACAGTAAAAATAGCAAGGAAATAAGCCATTATTTCGGCCTAAAAAGGCTTTCTTTTTAGGCCGAAATTTGATATAATAGAGTGACCTAAATCTTAGGCATTTTTAATTTTAGACGAGAAGTTAAGCTTAAATAATGGCTCAAAATAAGGCACAAAAAGAGGAAAAGAAAATGGGGGCTCATCACTACAATGCCGAGGATATTACTGTCCTTGAGGGCTTGGAGCCTGTGCGTAAGCGTCCGGGAATGTACATCGGGACGACAGGCCCCGATGGACTTCATCATCTCATAACGGAAATTTTTGATAACTCACGGGATGAAGCCATGGGCGGTTTTGCAGATCATATTGAAGTAGTTCTTCTTCCAGGAAATCGAGTACGAGTGGTTGATAATGGCCGCGGCATTCCGGTTGACATGCATAAGAAGACAAAAGTTTCGGCTCTGGAAACTATCATGACCACACTCCATGCCGGTGGAAAATTCGGCGGAGAGGGTTATAAAGTTTCTGGCGGTCTGCATGGAGTTGGAGCCTCTGTCGTAAACGCACTTTCGACATACATGAGAGTAGAGGTTCACCGAGATGGCGGAAAGTACCTGCAAGAGTATTCAGTTGGTAAAAGAAAAGCCGCGGTTAAAAAAATTGGAGCCTCAAAGCTACACGGCACTATCGTTACTTTTGAACCTGATTTAGAAATTTTTAAAGAAATAAAATTTGAATGGACCAAAGTTGTCGCTCATATGCGTCAGCAAGCATATTTGGTAAAGAAACTTAGAATTGTCGTTCTTGATGCCAGAGAACACACCGGAAAAATTCCTCTCGACGAGGCCAATTATTTGGAAGCTGAAAATTTAGAAGTTCCTTCACAAACCTTTTATTTTGAAGGAGGATTGCAGTCAATGGTTGGCTTTTACAACGAATTTCAAAAGCCCGTTCATAAAAATATTTTTTATGTTGAAAAAGAACAAGATGGGGTCAATGTAGAAATTGCTCTTCAGTATGTTGATGACATTTCCCCTCGCGTTATTGCTTTTGCTAATAATATTTATACCGGGGAGGGGGGAACTCACGTAACTGGTTTTAAAACTGCTCTGACTCGCTCCATTAATGCTTATGCTCGTAAAGCCAATATCGTTAAAGATGCCGATGCAAACTTAACCGGGGATGATGTGCTTGAAGGATTAACGGCGGTCATTTCCGTCAAGCTTCGAGAAATTCAATTTGAAGGTCAGACTAAAGCTAAGCTTGGCAGTATGGAAGCTCAAAGCGCTGTTTCCAATGTTTTTGGAGACGCCTTTAACGCCTTTATGGAGGAAAATCCTGAAGACGCCCGGTCTATTATTGGCAAATCTCTTTTAGCCATGCGGGCGCGCTTGGCCGCTAAAGCGGCAAAGGACAGCGTGCTTCGCAAAGGCGCCCTTGAAGGCTTAACACTTCCGGGTAAACTGGCAGATTGTCAGAGTAATGATCCCGCTGAATCAGAACTCTTTATTGTTGAGGGAGATTCAGCCGGAGGCTCAAGTAAGCAAGGGCGCGATCGCCGCACTCAAGCCATTCTTCCTTTGAAAGGAAAAATTCTGAATGTGGAGCGAGCTCGCTTAGATAAAATGTTGGCTTCAAACGAAATCAAATCTTTAGTTTTGGCGCTCGGTACTTTGATAGGGGATACTTTTAATATTGATAAACTCCGTTATCACAAAATTATTATTGCCACCGATGCTGACGTTGATGGCGCTCACATAAGAACACTCATTTTAACTTTGTTTTATCGCCACTTCAGACCACTCTTGGACGGAGGATTTATTTACATCGCTCAGCCGCCTTTGTTTAAAATAAAAAAAGGCAAGGAAGTGAATTATGCTTATAGCGAGGAAGAGAAAAATACAATAGTCGGTAAGGATGGCGCCAAAATTTCTGAAATGATTGTGGAAGTCGAGGGGGGCGAAGAAGTGCCTGCCGACGAAGAGGAGACTACTGAAAAAGAAGAAACCAAAGGAAAAAAAGCTGTCAAAGTGAGTGTTCAGCGCTATAAAGGTTTGGGCGAAATGAATCCGGAAGAACTATGGGAAACAACTATGGATCCGGAGAAGCGCGTACTCCTTCAAGTGCATATTGAAGATGCCCAAGAAGCTGATAAGGTATTTGATATTTTAATGGGCACCGATGTTCCGAGCCGCAAATCATTCATCCAATCAAACGCTACTAAAGCTCGATTGGATATTTAGTGGGCATTTAATCTTCTCATTTTATAACTAACTCCTACAAATGAGACATGCTTTCATTCACATCGTTATTTACATATTCGTACGAATATGTAAATAACGATGTGCTATGATATGGTGATGAAAGATATTGAGCTAGAAAAGATTTTTAAAGCACTGGCCAATAAGAGAAGACTTGAAATTTTGAAGCTGCTTAAAAATAGGAAGGAAATGACCGTCGGGCACATTGCAGAAAAAATCAAGCTTTCAATTCGATCTACTTCAAACCATTTGGGAATTTTGAACAATGCTAAACTCTTGGATAAGGAACAGAGGAAGTTACATGTCTTTTATTGCCTAGATGCCAATGTACCGGAAATAGTTAAATTGGCAGTAAAGCTCTTATAATTTTGGTTTTATAAGTTTCTCCATCTATTTACATATTCGTACGAATATGTAAATAGATTTTTTAGAATTTGCAAAAAAAATAAGGATGGTACAATTAAGGTATTATGAATCCTCAAGGCGACGACCGGGTAAATTGGACACCAAAACTTTTTTTAAGGATCATTATTTGGATTTTGATAATTTTTGTCACCGGTTTTTTCTTATTGTGGGGATTACTGGAAGCTGAACCATATCTCACCAGATATATTTACGAAAAGCGTGGTGAAAGGCTTTATAAAGAAGCAATGGCGAAGCAACAGGCCTACGAAGCCGCTTATATGATTGATAGATATGGTGGAAAAACACCAGAAGAGACTCTTGATTTAGAAATAAAGGCACTTAAAGAGAATAATATAGAGTTAGCTTATAAGTATTATGATGTCTTAGATCAGGAAAACGCCAAACTTGATTTGGAAGAAGAGTTACGAGATTTTGGTAATTTTGATCACAGTATAATTTATTTTACTGATATAAAAGACAAAGGAATAAAAGAATGCAATAAGGATGGTGATGGTTGTACTATAGATTATACTTATAGTGTTCCTGAAGACATCACGGTTTCTTTTGGTGAAAATGGTAACAAATTATTAGTACCTAAAGGCGGACAAAGAACAAAAGCGGCTGATTTTCACATAAATGAATACACCAGTATTTGGAAATTAATCCACCATTAATATGCGTAATTATTTATTGAGACTTAATTTAATTTTAGCATTAGTAAGTCCAATAAATCTTTTGCTGGCTTATGAGGCTAATACAACTCACGCCGGATTGTCCCAAGAAATAGTGAGTTTTTTTAATTATTTTTATAAAACTAAAATCACAGACTCTCAGAAAGAGCTCATTATTCAGGGTTCTGTCGATGAAGATATTCCTGAAAAAAGGGTTTTCAATCATTTCTATGATCCTATCAGGAATATAGGACTTAATAATTATTTTAATTCAAAGCAATGGGGTGGCGGAGAGGTCTTGGAAAATCAGTTTTCTTGGCTGAAGGCGATAGACTATTACGCGCACGGCGACGAGGACAAAGCTTACTTAGCTTTAGGTCATGTTCTGCACCTTCTTGAAGATGCATCAGTTCCGGATCATACTCGAAATGACCCTCATACTGAATTTACGCGCAAAGGATTTAAGTCTGACAGTCCATTTGAAAGCTGGGCGGCTAATAATAAAAATAGGCAAACCCTAAGTGGTTTAGGCTACACATTTTATAAAAATGGGTTGAGGCCCAAAATTGAAAGTAACATTGGCGGTCACTTTGATTTCATGGCCAAATATTCGAATAATAATTTTTTTAGTAAAGATACCATTAATAATAGTATTTATCAGTATGAAAATCCTAAAATTCAGGAAGTAGTTAATGGGTATGCATACAGAACAAACGAAGAAAATAAAAAAGTTAAATTACTAATTAGTAAGGAGGATATTTCAGGTAACGAAGTTCAGATTTTAGTTTTTGAGAAAGATGAGTCTGTATTAGCAGAGTACTTTGATGAATTATCTAAACAGATCATTCCAGTTGGGGCTGGGGTAATTGATTTATTTTTAAAAGAGGGGGAAGCGGCCAGAGAAAAATATAGAAAGGAAGAAGCAGAAATGAAATTAAAAAAAGAGGCAGATACTCAAACGGAAGAAAAAATTCAAGCAGCTATCGAGAAAGGTAGTAAATTTGGTAAGGCTATTTACTGGACGCAATATACTTGGAAGTTTGATGTCAAACGCAAGGTTTGGTCAACGGCTTCCCGCATTAAGGAAAAATTTGAAGGAAAATCTGCAGTTCTAGCACAATCTGTTCCTAACATTTTAAATGCCATAGGATTTACCAGCAATGTTGTCACCAAAACGGGCGCACTGGCTGTAGCGGAAAACGTTGAGACACTACAAAAAAATTATGTTACTTTCGTGCAAAAGCAGAACCCAGCCACTCTTCTTGTCGGGCCAATATTTGCATCTTCAAAAAAAACTCCAAAAACTATTACTCCAGAAATTATTGAAATCGAAAATGAAATCACCGTGTCGCCTGTTAATGGAGTTGTGGTATTAGAGATAGCGCCAGTCTCGTTACCACCCCGTCCTTTCTTTTCCATGATACCAGGATATGGGGGTGGAGGTTCGGGAAAAGTACCTGACCCGCCAGTTCAGAACGTACAAGCTGTCGTCGAATCCATAAGCCAGGAGGCAACGACTACAGCGCTCGAAGTAGCTCCTGAAGAAAATGAAAAAGTTGAAGAAGTCGAAGAAATTATAGACACCACCCCGCCCGAAGTATTATCTGTTCTTAACTGTTATCAAACACTCGCCGCCGACTCATGCTTTATTGCTACTTCAACCGTAGCTCTTACTTGGAGTTCTGATTCAACAGATGTTGCAAACTATGCCGTTTCGATCGATGGGGTACTTTCCTCCACAAGCACTGAAACCAGCGCCGAGCTTTCGCTAATAGAGGGTAGTCATGAAATAAAAGTTATTGGCTATGATAATAATGGAAATGCGGGCACGTCGACAGAAGTGTTTGTTGAATATATGTTGCGGCCGATTGTCGTTAGTGAAATAGCATGGGCTGGCACCGAAGAATCTTCTCTAAATGAGTGGGTTGAATTATTTAATCGTTCAAATCATTCTATTGATCTTACAAATATCAGGCTTCGAGCATTAGATGGAACTCCTGATATGGCACTATCGGGTATTATTGCTCCCCAAACATATTTCTTAATTGAAAGCAGTGACGATGGGAGTGTTCCTACCATTTCTGCTGACTTGGCACTGCCTTTTAGTGGCAGTAGCGGCTCCGGCCTATCTAATGAAGGTGAGGATTTGTTCCTCATTCAAAGTACTAATATGACAGAAGTAATTCTGGATAGAACCCCCGCGACCGAGATCTGCGAGGGTTGGTGTGAAGGGATCGAGGGTAGTTTTTCAACAATGACGCGGATTAATATAAATGGAGATGGCAGTGGTTCTGCAAACTGGGCAACCGATGTTCACTATGTAAAGCGTATCTTTGATGAGGTTGGCGTAAAAATAAGGGGCAGTCCAAAAGGTCCTATCGAGAATGAATGTTTAATCAATCATCTGGCTAGCTTTTCTAGCCCTACGAAACTAAAAATGAAGTCACAGCTGGCGGTGGTAACTATTATTATAGATCCTTGTGAACAGAGCACAGTAGGCGAGATTTAGCTGGTTTTTAAGTTTATATATGATGTATAAAATATTGACAAAGTATTTACATATTCGTACGAATATGTAAATACAAAGATTATGCGGCTAGATTGACTAATAACTTAGAAGAAGTACTGTTGCAGTTGTTTTTTATTGAATACGGAGATAGAAATGCTGAAGGCCGAAGAAAAATCCCAAGCTTTGAAACGGGAAGTAATAGGGGATCTACTTTCCCAAATCACGAAAGGCAACACCGAAGAAGGAGTAGAGAGACTTTTAGGCTTTGAGCCTGATGAGGCTTGCCGAGCATTGATAAAAATGAAGAATCTTTTACGCACCTATTATTTCTCATTGCTGGAAAATCAATGGAAAATAAAGTTAGGAAAGGTGAGTTGCGCGCCATTCGTCTTTTTGGCTTTTGTGAATAAGATAAAAGTTCTCGCGGATGAGGCGACTTGGAATAGCAAATCCCCGCCGTGAGCGAAGCTCACGGCGGGGATTTTAAATTCTTAGTTCACTAACTTGCTTAGCGAATGAAAAGCTGAATTGAAGTTTCGTTGTTGCCGCGATTTATTTCGTTGTAAACCAAGTTTGAAGGATCAACCACAACTCGGAAGGTTTGTGTTCCCGGGAGCGCTCGATCGAAGGCTAGAGTATATTCAATTCTTCCACTGGGAACTAAACCAATTTGTTCAACAGAATTATAGGTCTGCACGGTTTGAGTTGGCATGTAGGCTGTAAAACGGAATGGTCCGGAATTTACAGTGCCCACGTTTTCAATGCGGAATCGGACGGCAATACGAGTGTATTGCATTGGCTGTGTATTAGAGACAAAGTTATTTAGATTATCTAAGTAGCCTACGTCACTGATGACTACGCGAAGATCAGGACGGGCAACAGAATAGTTATATCCCGGAGTAGATGGGTTGTAAGGATTATAATTGTTGTTCTGGTTATAGGGAATGCAGTTACCGTATTGGTTGTAAGCGGCGCAATTATTATTGTTGTAGTTCTGGTAACCGTTGTATTGATTGTAGGAATTTCCGTATGGATAAGTGTTGTAGGTATTAATGTAGTTATTTATTGGCTGACCATATTGATTACAGACTATGAGTTGGTTATTAGCATTATAACTTCCGCATTGAGTAGAAGCATTTGGATTTACCAAGCTTAAGTATGGGTTATAAGGAGTCGTATTGTTGTAAGGATAGGAATTGTAAGTGTTGTAGAAATACGGGTTAGTACTATTTGTGTTGTACGTTTGGCCGTAAGTGCCGGAATAATTACCTGAGTAATTATAAGGACTGTACATGTTTTGATTGTAAGGATAGGTGTAGTTTTGAGCGGTAGTTTGAGGAGAAACTGGGTAATAAGAGCTGGTAGTATTGTTTACATAAGCGGGAGTAACGCTTGTAGTTTTCTTGGTGCTATTAGTGTTTAGACTTTCGTTGACGATTTTTATAGTAGTAACTCCAGAAACCATGGGCTCGGTCTCACCATCTTTGGTAAAGCGAAGGGTAACCGGTAAATCAACCATGGCTAATTTAGTTGAAGCGGCTATCAGTCGGAGCTCTCCACTAGGGCTAATGAATTTAAAATCAGTGTTGCAGGTTATGGTTTGCCTTGTGGTTTCGCCTGTCAGGGCGGAAAGGGTCACGCCTTCGATGCAGGGATAAGATAAGCTGTAAGCGCCTTTAGGTAAGTTTTTGCTTGCTAACCAGGAAAAAGTAAAAGGTTTATCAGTCACAACTTTTATAGAGGAAACAGAAGGAGTCGTTGAACTGACCTGAGGTGACTCTATTGTTTGTAAAATGTTGGTAGAGAGAGTAACCGGGGCTGAGGGAGAGGTTGGTCTGTTTCGAACGTACTCAAAGATATATTTGCCAATGTAAAAAATAACAATGGCAATAACGACGGCAATAGCTAAAGCGCCAATGACTGTCAGGGGACCTGAAGCATTAGTAGTAGCATTCCGCCAAGTGCGCTTTTTGGCTCGCTCTTTTAAAGCGGCTTTTTTGTAGTCCAAATCCTCCTTTCGAAGTTCAAGGGACTCTTTCTTTAGCTCGTTATTGGTTGGTTCCATGGTAAATTGGCTGGTTTATAAATAATTGATTACAGACTCTATATCATAGATGATATTCCCTGTCAAGGCCTTGTCTGGCCCTAAATTAGGGGTAAAGTAATAAAAGAAATCTGCTACTTGACTTAAAGGCTATTGTATGATACCATTAAGGGAGCAGGTAAAAAGCTAGTCAAAAGCAATGTTTTGTGAAGGATTTGGCAATAGACTGCCTAAAATACCCGAAGGAACTTAATGAATTCTTAACGACTAAATGCTAGCTTAATTGACAGAAAAGTAAAGAAAAAAAATGGATAGAAATCAAAGTAATAATAAGGTTAAAGGTTTAACAAAGAGTCAAAAGTTTGGGCGTTTCATTAAGCGCACCGCACTTATCTTTGTAATCCTAGTAGTAACTCTTACCGCCTTAAATCTGACACCGCTCGGTATTCGTGAGATCAACAACGCTTTCTTTTCTCTTTTCATAAACGATGAAAGAGATAACGCGGAGCCGTTAGTTGAAGTTAGCGGAGTTTACACAGAACCTCAACGGATTGCGATTACTAAAATTGGCGTTGACATCAAAGTCTTAAATCCAGTTTCAACTGATATCAAAGTTCTCGACAATGCTTTGCTTTCAGGGGCGGTTAGGTATCCAGGAACAGGGGATTTGGAAAGTAAACGAAATATGTTTATTTTCGGACACTCTTCATATTTACCGGTAATTCATAACCAGTCCTACAAAGCTTTTAATCGATTGCAGGAATTGAAAGCCGGGGACGAAATAAAGCTTTACTCTAGCGATAAGGCTTACACTTACAAAGTAGCCGAAGTTAAATTAACAACCGCTGAAGCTGAATTTGTAAGTTTAGAATCCGCAGACAGGAAGTTGATACTTTCTACTTGTAATACTTTCGGCAAAAAACAAGAAAGATTTGTGGTTACGGCACTCTTTGACAGAGTTGAATCAATTGTAAGCACTAGTTAGTTCACTTAAAAAAACATAATTGCAATGTGCCCTTTAAAAAGAAGGTTTCTTTTTAAAGGGCACCATGTAATGGAAGGCAAATGTTCGTTGAAAATCTGCAAATTGGAGAGCATTAGTTAATTCTAGTGCTGTCGAATTTGCAGTAACGAATCAAATCAAACTCACCAAGGAGACCGTCATGGTCAAGCAGCTGGCATTCGTAGCAGTCGCAGTAGTTTTTCTCGGAGGATGTGTGGGTCATGGTTTTCATGGCCGCACGGAAACGAGGACGCGGGTTGAAGCTTCGGCTTCGACCCCGGTCACTTCTCGGTCGTCTGTATCTGGAGTAGAGCGTCGCCTTCAACAGGCACCTCCACCGCAAGCACCGGCTTTGAAACAGCCCATTGCTCCCCAGAATCAAACTCGCACCGAGTGCGATTGGGAAGGGGTCATGTCCTTGTGGTGTGGAAATCTGCTTGAAAAGGCAGATGAACTCGCCAAACGCGGCGTGACTCTGAAGTTGCCGCACAAGGAAAGTGCCTTTTTCTTTAAGAAGAGTCCCAACATATCGTTGGCGACGCTTCTCAAAGGAATTAAAACCGGTGACAAAAGTTTGCTGCCGGAAGACATGGAAGCCTTCGCGCAAGAACTCCGTGCAAACGGATTTCCCGTACCTTCTTCGGAAGGTCGGTCGGCGCGAGTTGCATTAACGGAATTTTTCGAAAAGAACAGGTTCCGCGAAGTGCCTTGTACGCCGGTGGTAATGCAGAAGTACGGGATGTCTTATAACAACAAGACCCGTACCAAAATCGAGGGCTACTACCAGCGTCACTGTGCGCCCGGGGAGATGATCCTTGAGCTGTGCGTACCGCGGGAAGTAACTGCTGAGGCACCACCAACCTCAAGGCTTGTTCCGCCTCATACCCTTACAACGGGCGGTTGCGAGCAGCTGCAGGTCGGCGTTCCTCCTCCGACGGTCGTGACCTTGGTACCCCAAGGTTGTAGTACTCTCGAAATCCAGTTTCATGTCTGGAACGGGCAAAGTTTGCCCGACTCAGTCAAGGAACAGATAATGAGGGTTACCGAACTCGAAAAGAAAGGAACCGGCTGGAATGGTCCCTCGGTTTCCCGAGTCATGGGAAAAAAATTGCGTGAAGAAATCGGTGATGCTGGCCTTGTTAGGTCCGCGCACCAAGTTCACGTAAAGTTCGAGGAGTCCTCAGGAAATTGGAGGGAGTTGCCGCAATTGGTAACTTCGGGTGGAAAGGCAACATTGCAAGTTCCGCCGGAAGCCTTAGGGAAACCGATGACGGCAATTTTTAGCGGCGATATCATTTCGCCGCCGCATAACCCACCGAACGCCACTTTAAAAATGGCGCCAGGGGAACTTCGGCCACCGACCGGGCAACACTGCGTTCGGGCGGCACACGCCGTAACAAGATTCTGATTCGTTACACGTGATTCGGGAAAATGATGGCTTTTACAGCATCATTTTCCCGATCACTTTTATGTTAGTAATTTACAGTCACGATTTAATTATGAAAAATATGTCAAAACAATCAAATAAAATTAATAGAATAAATAAAATTATGCGTACATTTATCGCAGCTTTTCTTATTGTTACCTTTCTGGCGCCAGCAAGCGTAATTCCGCTTGGTTTTTCGTCTATCGCGCAAGTAGAAGTAGCAAAAGCTCAGGAATTTGATTTTGATTTTGGCTCAACTGATTACGGTTACACCGATACTAATTTCGATATAGGTGGTGGAGATTATGATTATAGTGGATTTGATAGTAACTATGATTATATTAATTTTGAACCATATACCCCTCTTGATTTTAGTTATTCTGATATTGGAGGCGGTAACTATAATTCCACTTCATATATCGAAGATATCGGCGGAGGTAACTATGAACAATCTGACATCGAAGACATCGGAGGTGGAAACTATTCCTCCACCGAAATTGAAGATATTGGAGGCGGTAGCTACATTGAAGAAGAAGGCTCTTCCTTCCCTTGGTATCTTGGCTTGTTAGCTTTGCCATTTCTATTTAATAGAAGTCACAGTGATAGTAACAGTTCTGCTGTAGCTACGGCAGTTACGCCGGCACCAGTTGCTCAAGGCGGTAATAATCCATTTGTGCCATGTCCAACGCCGACAATCACCAGTTCAACTTCTGGGAATGGCACAGTTGGCACTAACTTCACTTACTTTGTAGGAACCCAAAGCGATCGAGCAGTTACTATTACAACTACTGGGTTGCCAGCTGGCTTGTCATTTATAAATGGCAATACTATTTCCGGTACGCCAACAGTTTCTGGAACATTTACGGTTAACATAACTGTCTCAAACGCTTGTGGATCTTCAAGTAGAACTCTTACCATTGTCATTTCACCACTTGGTACTTCATGTCCAGTACCTGTAATTACTAGCACTTCATCCGGAACTGGAACAGTCGGCAATTCATTTGCTTATGTAGTTACTGTTCAAAGTGACCGTGCAGTTAATGTTTCTACTAGCGGCCTACCAAACGGACTTACTCTTAATGGCAATACTATTTCCGGTACCCCAACAGTTTCTGGAACCTTCAATGTCACGATTACGGCTACAAATAGTTGTGGTACGGATACAGAAGTAATAACAATTACTATCAATCCTACTTCAAGTATTTGTGTTCCAACTCCCACAATTGTCAGCCTGGCTTCTGCCAATGCACAAGTCGGATACAACTTCTCACATCAGATTATAGCTCAAAATACTAACTCAATTACGGTTAGTGGTTTACCATCCGGTCTTTCATTCTCTTCAGGAAACAATGTAATCACAGGCGTACCAAATAATGTTGGAACATATTCTGTAATAGTTACAGCGACAAATAATTGTGGATCAGTAACCCAAGTTTTAACTATTGTTATAACGGAACAGGGTCAGCAGAATCCGCCAACTTATTACCCCCCAACCAACTATCCACCTACTTATTACCCCCCAACTTACTATCCACCAACTTATTACCCTCCTTACCAAGCTCCAGGAACAGTCTTCCTTTCCCAGACTCCTTATAACGGATTCTATCTAAGTGAGGTTCCCTATACCGGAGCAGGAGATGTTCTCTTAACAATGCTTTATGTTATTGCTCTCATTCTTGTGAGTGCGGCTGTAGCCTACACTAGCGTTTACGGAAATAATTATGGACCACTTGCCCAGATGATTGCTCGATTGAAAAATCGCTACAATCGTTTTGTAAATGGTTTAGTAGGAATGTTCTACTTTAGCGAAGCTGATGTAGAGGAAGAAGAGGGTGAGGCAGAAGGTGAAGTACCTGAGATTGAATCTGCTCCTGTTACGAAAGTTACAGAAGTTGGCAATGTAAATAATCTTATTGAAACAGCACGAAGTGAAGGCGCTTTGCTTAAAGAAAACGCCGCTCATTTTATTCTTGAAGTAGCCGAACAAAATGTCGTTGTGGCAACCTCAATTCTTAGACAGGTTATTACAACTCGTTTAACTGAAACTAAAGCCGATGAGTTCGTCTTACTTTCAGAAAATGTTGTTCGTGAGGTTATACTTGCGACTTACCTTTCCCTAGTACCGGTGTACGCCAGACTTATGAAAGAAGGTAAAGAAGAAAAGGCCAAAGCCATGATTCTTAAATTAGTAAAGCTTGGTTATGATTCATCAATCTTTCTTTCAAAGGTAGATGAGTACAATGCATCTTTTGAGGCACAGACTCTTGCTTACCAAACAGCCTAAACATTAATAACTAAATACAAAAACAAAAAATCCGCCTCAGGGCGGATTTTTTGTTTTACGGCACTTACTACCCTAATCCATTCTAAAACTTCCTAATCACCCCAATCCCTAATCACAAAAACCTAGTAGCTAAAAACCCAGTAGCTTAGCTACTAGGTTTTTGTGATTTCTGTGATTCGTAGCTGGTAGTTTGTGACACATGTATATAAAATACGCTATAGCGTATTTTATATACATGTGTTTTGTTTTAGGGTTACTTCTTCGGATTACTTTTTCAATTTAATTTCTTCTTCAAATTTGGAAATTAATTCTTCGAGTTTCATAGCGCCAATATTTCCTTTGTCGCGGCTTTCTACGCTTACGCTCGAGCTTTCAATTTCCTTATCGCCAATTACTAAAATGTAAGGGATTTTCTGCATTTTACTTTCGCGAATTTTCTTACCTAGTGATTCGCTAGCCAAATCGATTTCCACGCGAATATTATTTTCTTTTAATCTATTACAAACCTCGTTGGCGTATTCTTGGTGTTTATCACTAATTGGTAAAACTTTGACCTGAACAGGGGAGAGCCAGAGAGGGAATGCGCCAGCATAATGTTCGGTTATAAAGGCAAAGACACGCTCTAGCGAGCCTATAGCAGATCGGTGAATCATCACTGGTCTTTTCTTGCTTCCATCTTCAGCAGTATAAGTAATATCAAATTTTTCAGGTAATAGAAAATCGATTTGAGCCGTAAAGAGAGTATCCTCTTTTCCATTGGCATTCTTGGCTTGCACATCAAGTTTTGGCCCATAAAAAGCAGCTTCATCTAATGATTCTGTATATGCAAAACCAACTTCGTCGAGGGCCGATTTCATGACAGTTTCGGCTTTGTTCCAAAGAGCATCATCAGGAAAATACTTTTCTTTATTAGCCGGATCTCTTTTTGAAAAACGATAGCTGACAATTTCTGAAAGCCCTAAATCTTTCATGCCTTCGGCTATTAAATTACAAACTTGTTTGAACTCCTCTTTCAATTGATCTGGTCTCACGAATAAATGAGCGTCCGTCAACTGAAATTTACGTACCCGAATCATACCCATCAATTCACCAGATTTTTCGTAACGATTATAATCCGCAATTTCGGCATAACGCACAGGAAGATCGCGGTAGCTTATAGGTTTTCGTTGAAGTAATTTTATGTGATGTGGGCATGCCATTGGACGCAAATAAAAAACATCACCATCCATATCAATTGGAGCGTACATATTGGATTTATAGTGATCCAAATGGCCGGAGGTCTTGTATAGCTTTTCACCTCCTAGGTAAGGTGTAGAAACATGATCGTAGCCATATTTTATTTCTAGTTCACGAGTAAACTGTTCTAAAGCAAATTTTATCTTAGTTCCTTTAGGAGTCCACATTGGCAAACCTTTACCGACTTCGTCGTCTATGTAGTAGAGGTCTAGCTCTCGGCCGAGTTTCTTATGGTCGTTTTCTTTGACCTCGTTTTCTATATTATTTTCCTCGTCTTTAGACATAAAATTCATAATAGCATTTTTACACACTCTGGCAAAAAACTGCCGTCGCGTTTCGAGACACAACTTTGCGACTCGCATTGGGCGATCTTTGTTTTTGTCACAACTTCTCTTCTCACATAAAAAAAGTAACATATATAAAAATTGGCACGCTATAAGCGTGCCAAAGTCTTTTTCATTAAGCGCAACGGCGCGCTATGGGTTCGTATTCACGGCTGTAGGCGTTAGCTCCATCTGACAAACTACCCAAGAACGTGAGAGAAGAGTTTCCTGCCGGTATTAATTTTATCAATAACGCCTCGTCTTCCAATTTGATATTAATAAGCTTACTTTTGTTCGCTACTACTAGTTCGAGGAGTTTGAGCTGTTCCGAAAGCCAGTTAAGGCCTTGCTCATACTTCCATTTTTTAAAATTATCAGGAAGCAATTCGCCATAGTAACAGCGCACAATTGAAGAGAGAAGGAAAAGCTTTGTTGTGTAGGGAGCCGATGGTTCTTGAAAAAACAGAGCATGTATTGTAGCAACAGTTTCTCTTGTGAACAGTAAATCATCATCCTTATTCCGTTGAAGGTTGAGTATTTCAGTTACTGCATAAACGGCATTCCATGCAAGTTTCTGCTCTCTAACTAACATTTTGGAGGTCCTTTCTGCTAGTTCGTGAATGTGCCCAAAAGCTACTTTTGAAATTACAGCATTTTAATCGCCTCCGCTATCATACTAACAGAGCCATTTCGGTGAGAAATTTTGCCTTTGATCGCAATGCAATTGTTTGTAATGAGAAGATCTTTAGCCTCGGTGTAAGTGCGGGGAAAGACCACAACTTCAATTGATTCTGTATAATCACTTATTTTAAGAAAGAGCATTTTGTCGCCTTTTTTAGTCAGCATTGGTTTGGCTTCCTCCAGAATGCCGGAAACAACTGCTAGCATGCCGTCTTTCATACCGTTTTTAATCGTGTCGATGGTCATACTTCGACTTAAAAGTTTCTCCCGGTATTTATCTAATGGATGTCCAGAAACATAAAGACCAAGCAATTCTTTTTCCCATTTTAATTTTTCTTCTTGGGGCATGGCACTACTTTCTTGCAGCATCAAACCATTATTTTTTTGCGGCAATGATCCGAAAAGGGAACTTTGATCACTATTTGTTTTGGCTTCTTCCCGGTTATATTCCAGCAGGTATTCGCTATTACTCATCATTTGTCCGCGCTCGCCAAACTCATCTAAAGCCCCCGCACAAATTAGAGCTTCGAGGGATTTTTTATTTAAATTTCTATCTTTAATGCGGGAGAGAAAATTTCCCAAGTTTTCAAATTTACCATTATTTTCTCTCTCGGCAATAATAAAATCGGCAATTCCTTCACCAAAGTTTTTAATACTACCAAGTCCAAATCTAATGGTATCTTTATTTTTTTCATCCGGGTTTCTGATCAAAGTAAATTCACGAAATGATTCATTGATATTTGGCGGCAACACCGGAATTCCCATACGTTTCGATTCGTTCATGATGATGCCGACTTTTTCGACATCGCCCGATTCAGCCGAAAGTATGGCCGTCATGTATTCGCCGGGAAAGTTGGCTTTCATATATGCAGTTTGATACGCCACTTTGCCGTAGCTTGCGGCGTGGGCTTTGTTGAATCCGTAGGCGGCAAAGGGCTCGATCAGTTTCCAGAGCATTTCGGCTTTGATGGGGGGAAGTTTACCGAAAGAAATAAAACCTTTAATTAATTTTTCTTTTTCGGCTTGCATGACCGCCGGAATTTTTTTACCCATGGCTTTGCGCAGCATATCGGCTTCAAGCCAGGAGTAACCAGCCAGGTGAATGGAAATTAAGAGCACATCATCTTGATAAGTGATAACTCCGTACGATTCGCTCAATATTTCTTTTAAGCGGGGGTCAAGAAAAGTAACTTTGGAAGGATCATGTTTGCGCTCAATATACGAGGGAATAGACTCCATGGGGCCCGGGCGGTAAAGCGCCACCATGGCGTTAATATCATGAATCTCAGTTGGCTTTAGTTCTTTTAGGTAGCGGGTCATGCCGGAGCCATTGAGCTGAAAGAGTCCTTCAGTTTCGCCCAAGGCCAAAAGTGCAAAAGTTTTAGCATCATCAATTCTAATATTTTCTATATCAACTTCAATATTGCGGAACTTTTTTACTAGGCGGATAGCGTCAGCTAAAATTGCTAAGTTTCGAATACCGAGGAAATCGAACTTTAAAAGACCAGCATTATTCTCATCAATATAATGCATGTCATATTGAGTGATGATTTTGCCGCTTTCTTTGGGATCAAACTGGACGGGCACTACCTCTTCGAGAGGAATGGGCGAAATGACCACACCGGCCGCATGCACCGAAATGTGTCTGGCATTGCCCTCAATCTTGCGGCTCATGTCGATGATTTCTTTAACATCCTCTTCTTTTTGGTAAATTTCTCGAAGCTCTTGAGTAATTTCTAAAGCGTGATCAATCGTCATTGGGAATCCTTGAGAGCCCATGGGAATTAATTTGGCAATGCGGTCACCAACGCCATAGGCAAAGCCCATGGCGCGGGCTACATCTCGCACAGCGCCGCGTGCCATCATGGTTCCAAAAGTTCCGATTTGCGCTACATGATCCCGGCCATATTTATTACGAGCGTACTCGATCACTTCGTCGCGTCTGTTATCAGCATAGTCCATGTCGATATCAGGAGCCGAAGGGCGCTCTGGATTTAAAAATCTTTCAAACGGCAATTTGTAAGCAATGGGGTCAACCGTCGTAATGCCAGAAAGATAAGTCACAATTGAACCGGCCACCGACCCTCGAATGGTCGTTAGTATTCCGCGGCTGTGTGCATAATGCAGAAGATCCGCCACCACCAAAAAGTAAGCGGCATAGCCTTTGTTCTTTATAATCTCAAGTTCATACTCAATGCGTTTTACCAATTCCGGAGTTTCGGTCAGGTGCCTATTTGGAATACCTTCATAGACTAATCTTCTTAATTCATCATCGTATGATTTTCCACTTTCAACTTTTATTATCGGAAACATCCATTTACCAAGCGGGAGCTCCAAGTTGCAAGCGTCGGCAATTTTCTTGGTATTTTCAATTGCTTCGGGTACTTCTTTGAAAAGGTTTTCCATTTCTTTTTCACTCAAAAAGGAAAAGTCGCTGTCATTACTATCGAAGTTGTTTTTCTCAAAGTTCGTTCCTTGAATGGAAAGAACCACATCGCGCGCTCGTCTGTCCTCTGGTTTTAAATAATGGACATCATTCGTTGCGACAAGGGGCACCCCGCTTTTTTTCGAAAGCGCAATAATATCTTTGATAAGCGCGGGGTAGTTTTCGATTGTCTTGTGGTGAGTAATCTCTAAATAAAGATTACCGACTCCGTAGATATCGGAGAACTTTTTGAGCACACTTTCGGCTTTAGAGTGGTTCTCGCGGAGAGCCTTGGTAACTTCACTATTAAAAGAGGGGAGTATGGCCAGAAGTCCTGCCGAATATTTTTTTAATAATTCTTCATCAAGGCGAGGTTTGTAGTAAAAGCCTTCAAGGTTACTCTTGGTAACCAGCTTTATTAAGTTTTTATAGCCGCTCAAATCTTTGGCCAGTAACACTAAGCGGGTTCGGCGGTTGTCAACGCCGTGATCTTTATCAAAGCGCGTTCTGGCGGCGACATAAAAGTCAACGCCGATAATCGGCTTAATGCCTTTGCTTTGGCATTCTTTATAAAACTCGATAGTGCCGTACATGTTGCCGTTGTCGGTCAAGGCTAAAGTCTCCATGCCATTTTCTTTGGCGGCTTTTACTAAGTCTGGGATTTTGGGTAGGGCGCTAAGCAGGGAGTAGTGGCTATGGACGTGGAGATGCGTAAAATCGGACTTCATTGCGAGCATTATAACGCATTGGTTTGTATTGAAAG
>Ga0163153_10002151_pt1 | contig 29471 bp, 26 predicted proteins | sample OliLakLV19MP6IB1_FD_148629 | JGI IMG/M metagenome (GOLD analysis project Ga0163153, IMG submission 148629) | Freshwater microbial mat bacterial communities from Lake Vanda, McMurdo Dry Valleys, Antarctica - Oligotrophic Lake LV.19.MP6.IB-1 | ecosystem: Environmental > Aquatic > Freshwater >...
AATTTTTTTTTTAGACAATCCCCTTTAGAGGGTATTTTTTCCATCTCCGGTTTTGGACATGGACTGTAAGGACAATACTATTTACCCATCCCTCCGACAATTAATCATGCAAATCCATCAATCGGAGCCATAACTGATCGTTCAGCTTGTTACCAGGTTGTTTTACTTATCAAACCCATTGATCAGACACTCCCCGCAGCCTGAGCCGGTAAGATTTTAATGATAAAAATTCCGTTATCTTCTTCAATCTATTTTAACCCCCAGGTTTGGTGCAATGTCACTAATTACTAATCACGAACCATTAGCCAATCCCCTCAGGAGGGTATTTTTGTCATATTATTCCCTAATTGTTTGATCCCACTGTCAAAATGTACTTAATTTGAAAGAATAAATAAAACCAATATGAAAAAAGCCAGGGGGTTATTAATTCCGGGCGTACTCACGGCCATACTATTATTCCCATCTTTTTTATCCGCAAATAAAGAGGTAGACTGGGCAAGCCGGCAGATGATACAAAGCCTGGTAACCTGCGAAGATCCAAAGTCGGATATGTCCCTGGAAGCGGTAAAAAATTTATCAGACCACCAATTTAGTAAAGCTGGCATACACCAAAATTTTGGCTTTACCACCTCAGCCTGGTGGTTGAGATTCAACCTGGAAAATACGACAGGGCAGGATGAACGTTGTTTGCTTCGACTGGCCAACGGACACATCCATGACATTCAGTTTTTCCTGGTGGGCGCAGATGAAACGATTAACTACCAAACCGGAAACTATTATTCCAATAACTCAAAGCCCCTTCGGTTTACGGAATACCTATTTCCGCTTGAATTAAAAGCAGGCCGTAACTATACGGTTTATCTCAAACTCGCTAAAAGAGGAGCTGAACTCAGCGCCCCACTTCAAATCCTCTCCAGAGAATATGACTATGCTACCATCTTCAATGGCTGGAACCTGTTATTTGGAGCGACCTTTTTATACATCGCCATACTATTTATTTGCACCTGTATTATTCGGACTCCGGTAATCCTGTTTTATTTTATATATGCCTGTTGCCTTTGCCTGTATATGGCTTCCACAAAAGGGGTTTCTTTTGCTATGTTATGGCCTAACCAACCCTGGATTCAAACCAATGTACTGGAACTGAGTAAACACCTGGCCAATATCTTTTATATCCTGTTTATCATGAAATTTATCGGCTGGAATTCACAGTATCCCCGGATCAATGCTTTTTTGAAAACCTGTATCCTATTATCCGGGTTAAATATTCTGTTCCGGCTGACTTATTCCGTATCGGAAGTGATACCCGACATCCTCATGATGCGATTTGTCCAGCTCACCTCCCTGCTGTTACCAATAGCAGATGCATTTTTAGTTTATTTGTTGTACCAATCCTGGAAAATAACTAAAAAAACAGAAGTGTTTTGGTTGTTATTTATTACTGCCGGGTTGATCATTCCATTGATATTTCTGGTCTCCCTGCATTTTGGCTGGATCCCTGCGCTGGCATTATATCCTAATTTACTGGTGATTATGTTTTTGATTGAGATCATTTGCATCAGTGCAATCATTGTGTACCGTTATTATGAATTGTACAAGAAAGAATTGTATCACCTTAGAGAAATCACCAACTTGAAGAAGAAAGCGGTCGAGAATATTCTTTTGGGTCAGGAAGAAGAAAGAATACGTATAGCTAAAGATCTGCACGACGGTATCAGCCTTTCATTGGCTCATATCCGGATGAGACTTTCTTCATTTGAGGCTCAATTAATTGCAACAAGTCAAAAAACGGTTATCCGTGAACTGCTTGACCAATTGGGTAACACCTCAAAAGAAGTCAGGAGTATTTCACACAACCTGGCCCCGCTTTCTCTACAACACCAGGAGCTGACCAAAGCTATTGAGGAATTGGTTTACCAGATCGAATTGGTAGATGCCAATATGGACATCGAGTTTTATTATCCGGAGGATATCAATAAAAGCCTCAGTCCTATGCACAAACAGAATATCTATCAGATCGTTAAAGAGTTATTTAATAATATCCTGAAATATGCCCAGGCGTCACATATTGAATTGAGATTTTCAAGGGATCAGGACAGTTTTCAACTTGTCATCGAGGATAATGGCAAACCGTATAATCCGGATGCCGGTTTAAATGGACTAGGACTGGCCAGTATCAAATCCCGGGCTACCCTGCTTAATGGATGGTTTACCATTCTGCCCAGACACGGTGGGGGTATGTTGCATCAATTTAAAATCCCGGTATCAGGATAGATTGTTTTCAATGACATACTTGATAATATCGGTATTGGAATGTAAACCCAGCTTTTTAAGGATGTTTTTCCGGTGAGAGTGGACGGTATGTTTACTGATGAAAAGAGTTTGTGCAATCTGCTGCTCCGTATTTCCTTTGACGATCAGGGAAATGATATCCATTTCCCGGGTTGATAAAGGTTCTGATAGCGGGTTTGAGCCATTAATACTGCTGGGCGTTATATGGGTATAGTTGATGTTTTTATTGCCCATCCACACCAAGTCCAGGGCATGTCTTAATTCCTCGAGGGTGACGTCTTTTCTTAAATAGGCACTGATGCCGAGGGTAAAGGCTTGCTGGACCAGGGAAGGGGATTCATAAGCACTCAGGATCACCCATTTGACTTGTCCGTTTTGTTGTGCCAACGCACCGATATCGGTGATCCGGTTTTCCCGGTTGTAAAATACATCGATCAATACGATATCAATGGTGTGAGGTTGGTTAAGCGCGGCCTTCAATAAATCAGGGCTTTTAAATTCCCCGGCCCATCTAAAGAATTCCATCTGATCCAATAAGGCACGCAGTCCCCCCAGGATCAGAGTATGGTCATCGACACAAACAACGTTTGCCACAATGATCCAAATTACAAAATATTTTCATTTAAGGCTGAAACCGGAAACAGTCAGAATACCCCACTTATACTGGAGCGGCGTGGTAAATCTTTAGGAATTGAAGTTAATTTTTATGAGCCAGCGGCTTGCGATAAGCAATGGGGAAAACAGCGCTGCCATAATTGGAATAATCCTGATCAGCCGCAATGGGCATTTTATAATTAGAGATAAAGGTCAGGAGCAGGGGATTAAAGACAGCCGCATCGATTTTTTTTGATCCTGGTTTAAGAAAATATGAAAAATGTTTAATAGTGCCGTCCTTATGGTAATATACTGAAAACCAAAATTTACATCCTTTAAGGTCAATCCCAAATTGGCTTGAAAGATCATTGAGATCAGCCAGCATATACATCCATTTGTCATAAGCCAATAACACTTCATCCTGGCAAACCTGAAGCAGGGACACCTGTTGTAAATTTAATTTTTCACATTCTTCGCTGTATTGGCCGATTAAAAACACGGGGGGAATAGAATCCATAAATGAACCCGGAACCTCAGTCAATGGCTCAGGTCCGGCTGAAGCCTGGATGTCGAACGACATCAGGCAACCGACAAACAGCATATAGATTATGGCTCTCAAGACTTTAAAATTACAATTTTCCTTATAATTGCAAGACAGAAAAATATATAATATTTTTAACATATATTTTGGCTCCTTAGTCGAAAAAATGATTCTATTTGGATTTATGGTTCTAATATTGGGCAATATCATCACTTTGTAAGTCAATGTCGTTTAGTTAACAAAATCTTACTCTGTGGTTTCTAGTGACTATCTTCCTTTGACTGCGAAGCCGGGTGAAGTCGTCGATCATAGAATACCTGGGAGTTCACATAGATTTTTAACTTACCTGACATTGATTTGTATGTAATACATATATCTATGACAATCGACATTCTGGCGGCATTTATGGCAGCTTATGGTTTTTATCTCGGTTTTACCAAGGGCATCATTAAAGCGCTGTTTGGTATCATTGCGGTTGTTATTGGTTTGATTGCCGCTTTAAAACTTTCTCCTTTTTTTGTAGGATTATTAGAAAAGGTTACCGGTAACAACAACCCCCTGCTCTTTTTAGTCGGCTTTGCATTGACCTTTGTCCTGACCCTATTCCTCATCCGGTTTATTGGTAACCGGTTTGAAGACCTGTTGAAAGCCATTAAAATAAATTTTTTCAACCAGGTTGTAGGAGGGGTGGCATTATGCCTTTTGTTCCTGGTCTTATTCAGTTATGGAATCTGGTTTGCCAATCAAATCAAAGTGATTCCGGAAAAAGCCAAGAAAGCCAGTTATACCTATTCCTACCTGGAAACATTACCTGAAAAGTCCAGGGCAGCGCTGGCTAAGACCAAACCGTTATTTAAAGAATTTTCAGACAAATTCAGTGAAACGATAAGCCAGGTTAAAAACCAATAATGCGAACCAGTTTTTTCCTGTTTCTCTTTTTTATTATCAGTCTGATTCACCTCTTTTCGGAATTTTTTGGCTGGGCTCCGGTGGTGGTCTGGACCAAGATCCTCCTGATGCCGCTGTTGATGCTGGCTTTGTGGCGGGGTTTGGCAAAGAATGAAATCAATATATCCGTTCAGTTGGCCTTGCTGGCTCTGGTTTTCAGCACTGCCGGCGACCTATTTCTCCTGGCCGAAAAAACCAAAAACCTGGAGATTTATTTTTATCTGGGGCTGGGCTCTTTTTTACTGGCCCAATTAAGTTATTGTTTTTCCTTTATGAGGTCAGGTCATCACCCCCTGCCTGTGATATGGAAGGCAATTTATCCGCTTTATTACCTGGTTTTTATATTCTTGCTCATACCGGTCCTGCCGCCAGTATTGTTAATTGCGGTAATGGTATACGGACTCTCGCTGACGGCAATGGCCTGGAACAGTTGGAGAACCCTGACGGGTAAGGGCTGGTGGGCATATGCCGGAATAGCCGGGGCTATATTATTTCTGATTTCAGACAGCCTGCTGGCTATTAACCGTTTTAAAACCAATATTCCTCATGCCGGTTTTTGGATTATGGCGACGTATATAGGGGCTCAGTACCTGATCATACAAGGAATAGCCGATAAATCAAGGTCGAAACTAAACTTCGTTCACTGATTGATTGATGGCTGACCAGAGTCGATCTTTTAATTCTTCTAATCCACTTTGGTTGACGGCGGAAATCAAGGAATAGGGTACGCCTTTGGGTATTTTACGTTTGAGTGCCGTGACACCTTTGGAATCTAGCAAGTCCATCTTGCTGATCACGAGGTAACGAGGTTTATCCATCAGTTCTGGATTAAACTCCTTCAATTCTCTGGTCAGTATTTTATATTCTTTGCTGATGCTTTCGCTGTCCGCAGGAATCATAAATAACAAAACCGCATTGCGTTCGATGTGACGGAGAAAACGAACGCCTAAACCACGGCCCTGGTGAGCGTCTTCGATAATTCCAGGAATATCGGCCATGACAAAGGACTTTTCGTCCCGGTATTTGACAATGCCCAATTGGGGTACTAAAGTGGTAAATGGATAACTTGCAATTTTAGGTTTTGCGGCCGTCAGGGAAGCCAGCAAGGTGGACTTACCTGCGTTCGGAAAGCCTACCAAACCAACATCCGCCAGAATCTTTAGTTCAAAAGATAACCAGGCTTCTATACCAGGTTCTCCAGGTTGGGCAAACCGCGGGGTCTGATGAGTAGAGGACTTGAAGAATGCATTACCCTTACCTCCTCTTCCTCCCTCTAATAAAACTTTTTGTTCCCCTTGCCTGGTGATCTCGGCTAAAAAATCTCCGGTTTCAGCATGCCTTATGATGGTGCCAAGGGGTACTTCAATATCTATATTATCTCCACCGGCCCCACTGCGGTTTGATTTGGCCCCCGATTCACCATCTCCTGCAAAAATGTGTTTTCTGTAACGCAGATGCAGTAAGGTCCATAATTGGCTGTTACCGACAGCAGCAATATATCCACCATGACCACCATCTCCACCATCCGGACCGCCTTTGGATACAAACTTTGCCCGGTGCAAATGAACCGAACCCGGGCCTCCTTTTCCGGAGCGGCATTGGATTTTTACAAAATCAATAAAATTTTCTTCTGACATGTTTTGTGTTGATCAATATACAAACTGAGTCGTATATCGATCGTCGATTAGAAGGCAAAGTTCTTCAAATATTTCATCGATGGTCCCCATACCATTGACCTGCACTGCCTGGTTTTTTGATTCATAAAAGTTATAAACAGGGGTTGTCTCTTCTTGATATACGGTCAGCCTTTTACGAACTATTTCTTCATTGACATCATCTGTTCTGCCGGAAGTTTTACCCCGGTTGAGCAGACGGTTAACCAGTTCCTGTTCATTGACTTCGAGCGAAAGCAAGGCTGTGATGTTTACGTTTTTTTCTTCCAGTAATTCATCCAGGGCCTGCGCTTGTGCAATAGTCCGGGGAAATCCATCGAGAATAAAACCATTAATGCTCCCAGTTTGTTCCATCCTTTGTTTGAGCATCGCAATGGTCACATGATCCGGAACCAATTGGCCCTGGTCCATAAACGATTTGGCCAATTTACCCAATTCAGTCTGGTTGGACAACTCATAACGGAACATATCACCGGTAGACCAGTGTGCTATATTGTATTTTTCAACCAACCGTTGAGCCTGAGTTCCTTTACCAGAACCCGGTGGCCCAAACAAAATTAAATTTATCATTCGCTTTTAATGCTCAGTTTCAACGTGTGCGAAGGTACAAATATCCAAGCACACGGCCTCATTGGGAAAAGAGCTGGAGTAGGACCTTTTGCAAAACTATAATTTTCTAATAATAGGATGAGAATTTGTATTTATAGCTGAAGCCCAAACAGTTGTATTGTGTCTAAAATGCGCGTTTCGGCTCCCTGGGCCTTTTCTAAAACCAAACGGGCTGGCAGATCATAATATCCTAAGGAATGCATAATCTCAAGTTAGGCTTATCTAAAACGGATCATTGAGTAATCAAAATAGGATCGGGTTGACGATATCGGATAAACCACTGTTTAATGCCGAGCCTACAATGGAAATGAAATCGTTTATTCCCTGATTAAGTTATAACCCTTCTGGCTACTTTGAATTTAGCACTCCAATATTCCGAGCTTTTTAATTTTTCTTCCACTACACCGCGGCTGGTAGTGGCATGGGTAATATAAACTACCCCTCTTTTTACTTTGCTCACTATCGCCACGTGGTGAATTCTTTTATGACCAAAAAATAACAGATCACCTGCTTCGACTAAATCCATTTGAACGGGCGACCCGATCTGGGCCTGATCACTTGCTTTCCTCGGTAAACGAAGCTCAATTTTTTTAAATAAATAATTGGTGAAGCCTGAACAATCAAACGATTTTGGGCCAGTGCTACCGATTTTATAAGAGGTGCCTAATAGAGATTTAGCCGTATCCTGGATTTTTTCAATTTTTATCTTCCTGGCTTCCTGCTTGCGTTTTAGTTCCTGGGAATATCGATGATCTTTGAGAGAAGCGGTAGTATCTACGATATGTCTGGATTGGTTACAAGCTACAAAGAGAAGTAATGACATACCAATACAGACTAGTTGGCGCAAAAGAGATATGATCATGGAACCCCAAAGGTATCCACCTCATATTCTAAGTTTTTATAATACGATGTTAACGAGCGTTAATATTTGTTAATTAACTGATTATGAAAACTTTAACCTACAGTTTTAACTCGAAACATCCTATATCTGGTAAGCTGGTTTCTCTTTTTATTCCCAGTATATCAAAGGGAATATTATCGAGCGGCTTGGCCTTCCCGTTGACCACGGAATTGGTATCCAATCTGAAATCCAGTTTGTCTGCATCCAGGAATACAGTATCCGTTGTTTTGGCCCGTATACATCCCGGACATTGTTCAAAAAATTTGGGGTATTGGTCAGGCTTTAGGAGTTCTTCAGATTTGATAAAACAATGGTTAAAGCCGATCTGAAACTTAAAGGGATCTTTTGGATTGGATAAATCCGCCAGGTCAAGTTCATCCTGGCCGGAACCAAATAGTATACAATTGTTTATGCTCGCAAAAAGCGGGTAAACTTCAACTTGACGGGTTTCGGGGTTTCTGAGGATAGCATTATTCATTGACAAGGCTTCTGCATCATTGCCATAACTCGCTATCGTACAATATTCAACCTTATAGTTGCCGCCAAAGGCAAACTGGATACCATGGCCGCCATTGGAATAAAATAAACAGTTTTCGGCCACTACCCTCGCGTGAATTCCCAGAATACCAGAGCTGGCTGAATTAAAAATCCTGCTATTTCGAACGGTGACTTCACTGGCACTGTCAGCCCATATCCCTACAAAAGCAGATTTTATTTCCGCATAATTTATCCGGTTACCTACACTACCCGACCCAAAACGGATTCCCGACCAGGCACCCCACTCTTCTTTCAATTCGGATTCCAAACGGTCAGTAGTGAAAATCACCGGTTTATCCTTCGTCCCTTCCACCAGGAGCCGGCCGCGATCGAGCACATAGATTATCCCGTCATTGTATACACTATTGGGTGTGCGCACCAGGCCTCCATGGATGTATACGCGTGCACCGGCAGGCAGCTTCAGGTTACAACTGTCAATGATCAGGACTCCGTAAATCACGTAAGGTTTAGGATCATCCCAGGTCTCTTCCTGCAAGCCACAACTCAATATAGCAATACCACCGGCACTGTTGCGTGAAGGGATATAGTTGGCATTCTGGCCCCAGGCCTCTAAGCGGATAGATTGGGAATTACCATTGATAACAAATTCAATGGATTCCTCAATGACAAATGGGCTCACAGAAAGGGGTTGATTGGGTTGAATAGTGACCTCCAGGAAGAGGTAAATGCTATCATGGGGGCCGATCTCAATATTTTGCAGCTCTTTACCGATGGCCGGATAACCGTCAGCATTTAACCGAAAAAAAGAGGATAATCCTTTGGATAATTTGATTGAATTGATTTTGATGGCGTCCGGGTAATCGTTAAATACCTTAAAATAGCGGGTGGCGGAACCCACTGTGGAAAAGACAGTATCAAAACGAAGGGTGTCCAGTGAAAACCGGAGTTGAGCATCTGTTCCGGTATAATATTGTTCCCGGTAACAGGAATCCAGCCCGATACCCAGCAGGAGCAGCCCAAATAAATATAACCTTAAGCAGTTCCTGGGATTTGACATCATCGTGCAAAATTAAGCCTAATCCCGACAAGTATTGACACGACTTCATCCGCATTTCAGATAAGCTAACAAATGTATTCCATGTCCCTTTGGAATAATATCTTTAAGGCTTACCATGATCCTGGTCGATGTCATTATTCCCGCTTTCAATGAAGAAAATTCCATTGGCCGGGTCATTGACGATATTCCAAAACACCGGGTTAGATCAATTATTGTCTGTAACAATCGAAGCACCGATCATACCCGGGAGGTAGCCCAAAAGCATGGTGCTATGGTAGTGGATGAAGAGCGGCCCGGATATGGTTCTGCCTGTTTGCGGGGCCTTAAAGAGATTGCCTCCAATCCAGCCCCTCCTGATGTCGTTGTTTTTCTGGATGGCGACTATAGCGATTACCCGGAAGAAATAGAGCAGTTGATTCACCCGGTAGAGCAGGATGCGATGGACCTGGTGATTGGCTCAAGGGTTGCAGGGCGACATGAAAAGGGGTCTATGACCCTGCCGCAGCGTATTGGCAATATACTGGCTACCCGGTTGATAAAGTGGATTTATGGTTACCACTATACTGATCTGGGCCCTTTCCGTGCCATCCGGTATTCAAAATTACTGGAGCTCGACATGCAGGATACCACTTACGGATGGACCGTTGAAATGCAGGTGAAAGCGGCAAAACTCCGTTTTAATTGCACTGAAATCCCGGTGAGGTACCGGAAAAGAATAGGTATATCAAAAATAAGCGGCACCCTAAAAGGCACTATATTAGCAGGATACAAGATCATTTGGACTATTTTAAAACTGATCTAAACGCGTGATCATTCTGGCCTTAATATTAGCCGTCATTTATATTTTAGCTCTTGTTTTTATCACCGTGTATGCGGTGCTCGAGTTTCATCTCTTATATTGTTATTTGCTAAGACACCGCAGGATCAACTCCCTGCGACCTGCTCCGGTATTGGATTGGCCCCGGGTCACCGTCCAATTGCCGGTATACAATGAACTGTATGTGGTAGAACGTCTCATCGACGTGGTTTGCAAGCTGGAGTATCCGGTGGATAAATTCGAGATCATGGTTTTGGATGACAGTACCGATGAAACCCGGGATTTAGTCGCCAGTAAATGTGCTCATTATTCCAGTCTGGGGGTCCCTATAAAACATATCCACCGAACCATGCGAAATGGGTATAAAGCAGGTGCATTAAAAGAAGGTTTATTGCTAGCCCAGGGAGAATTCATAACCATATTTGACGCCGACTTTTTGCCCGAGCCTGATTTTTTAAAAAAATGTATACCTTATTTCGAAGATCCAAAAATCGGCGTCGTGCAGACCCGATGGGACCATATCAATGAAACGTATTCTTTATTGACCCGGTTGCAGGCCTTCCAATTAAATGTTCATTTTACAATCGAACAATCCGGCCGGCAGGCAGGTGGTTATTTTCTTCAATTTAACGGTACCGCGGGCACCTGGCGAAGACAAGCCATTGAAGAAGCAGGGGGTTGGCATACGGATACCCTGACTGAAGACCTGGATCTTTCGTTTCGCGCTCAATTAAAAGGTTGGAAAATCCACTATTTGCAGGATATCAGATCCCCTGCTGAATTGCCAGCAGAAATGAATGGGCTTAAATCCCAACAAGCACGATGGATGAAAGGCGGCGCTGAGGTAGCCAGGAAACTGATCCCTGATATCTGGACTTCCAAATTGGGTTTTGGAGCAAAAGCCCATGCTATTATTCTATTGTTGGGCAGTTCCATCTTTTTATTTGTGCTTGCTTTAGCGGTTACCAGTCTGCCCTTGGCTTTCTTATTGAACCGATTTGGTATCTCGCCAAAGTTATTTGCTTTTGGATTATTGGGTACCATTTCCATCATTGTGATCCATTTTATAGTGCACGTGTGGCTATTACGACAAAAACTAAGCCTTGCCCAATCCCTCGTTCAGTTTCTTGCCTTATTTCCCCTCTTTTTAAGTTTTTCAATGGGCTTGTCCCTGCACAATAGTATCGCTTTGCTCCAAGGCTGGAGGGGCAAAAAAAGTGCCTTTGAACGGACCCCTAAATTTAACATAAAAAGTATCCGCGACCGGCTCTCTCACCACAAATACCTCTCCCATCGTTTATCCTGGGTTACTGTCGCCGAAGGGATGCTTGCAGCTTATTTTATATTCGGGGTCTGCTACGGAATTGTTTCTGATCAGACGACTTTCCTGGTTTTTCATCTGGCATTAAGTATAGGATTCAGCGGAATTTTCGCTTATACGTTGATCCATATGCGGCTCAAAGATTGAAAGATGAAAAATTTTGCCTATCCTGCCTTGTTGGTCTGCGGGGGCCTTTTAGGTTTTCTTTGCTTTTTTATACGACAAGATGAATTTGTCCACATCGCCTTTCTTTATGGTCTAAGTTTTATTTGTTATCTCTATGGCGGTCACCGGGACTGGCCGGATGGTTCTTTGATGACCCAATATAATCTCCTCCTCAAACTTATTTTGATTTTCGCTTTTCCCCGAGCCTCCGATGATATTTATCGCTTTTTTTGGGATGGTCAATGCTGGCTACAGGGGATCTCCGCTTATCAATACAAACCCGCAGAACTCGTTCAACTGGAGTTGCAGGAATTTGAAAAGATTTACCGGAAATTAAATTCAAAAGAATATTTCAGTGTATACCCGCCATGGTTGCAATTTATTTTTACGGCCTGTGCTTTCATATCTTTTAAATCGGTTTTTATATTTTCGATTTGCTGGAAATCAATTTTATTGATTGCAGATCAACTAACTATTAAATATTTAAAACGACTCAACGTTCAAACGCCCAAAGCAGTTTATTGGTATGCCTGGAATCCCCTCGTCTTGTACGAAGTGTTTGGCAACGGGCACCCGGAAGGATTGATGATCTGCTTTCTGACCATGACTTTTTATTATCTGCAGTCCAATTTTATAAAAAAATCTGCAATCAGTTTGAGTTTGGCAACCGGAATAAAATTGTTGCCGGCCTTTCTGTTTCCATTTTTTATATCCTATCTGGGAATAAAAAAATCACTCCAATACCTGGTTATTTCCGGATTTTTAATCTTACTCTTTTTGGTTCCTGTTTGGCCCTATCTTTCCCAGTTTTTATCCTCTCTCCGGCTGTATTTTAAGACCTTCGAATTTAACGGAAGCATTTACGAATTATGGAAAGCCGTCGACTACCTTCGGTTTGGTTATAATAATATTGAGCATATTGGGCAATGGATGGCCGTTTGTTTTATTGCCGTAATAATTTTTTTAGTTGTTGTTCAAAAAAAATACCATTTCCAGGATTTGATCAAGTCTTGTTTCCTCGCCTGGCTTGCCTATTTGTTTCTGAGTACCACGGTGCATCCCTGGTATATCCTCCCGGTATTAGTTTTGGGTTTGTTTTCCGGTTATTTTTTTCCTGTGGTTTGGTCAGGTATGGTCATCTTATCGTACAGTGGGTATGATGATAATCTGTCCCTTGGCAGCAAATATGTATTGATAGCCCTGGAATATGGGGTTTTATTAATTTTTATGGTATGGGAGCTGGCACAAAAATACCATCAAAGTCGTCCAACTTATCCTGCATCATAGTCAGGAATCCGAAGTCCATATGCCCGAAAGACAGGAAGTCCGAAAGGCGGGAAGTCCGGAATTCCGGAAGTCCGAAAGCTCGAAGCTCGCTGCTCGATTCTCTTTAAGACTTTTTCACCTCATTCAACACCTTATTTTTCTCAAAATCTCCGGCATAGACTTTTACCAGCTTTGATTTATTGAAATACTTTTTAAGCGCTGCATTGACGGCATCCAGTTTTAATGTTTTGATCCTGGTTTCAAATTCGGTAAACTCATTCAGGTCTCGTCCATCATTAAGGTAGGATTTAAGCATGCTGGCCAGGTTATTATTTAATCCCAGCAACGTTTTGTTTTGTTGAAGGGTACTGTTAATTGCATTGTCGAGTTCGTCCTGGGTAAACCCTTTCGTCAGGGCTTTGTCCACTTCTTCATTCAGTGCACTGTCCAGGCGATTTTGGTAAATCGGGTTAAAGAAAGCGTAGACACCCCAGCCAGCTACATCGTATTTATATTCAACACTTAAAAAACTTCCGGCCCCGTAGCTCATCCCTTCATTTTCTCTGAGGCGTTGGGCAATCCTGGAGGATAAAAACGCTCCGCCTCCCAACAACTCATTTGCCATATAAGCTGCTGCATAGTCCGTGCTTTTTTTAGACAGGTTGATATTGAGTTGGGCAAGCAACATCGCATTGGTTTTATCCGGAGTATTGATATTAGCCCTGGTTTCTTTGGTTTCAAATAGAATGGGTTTCACTTCTGTATAAGGACTTTTACTGTTCCAGGTACCAAAGCTGCTTTGAAGGTATTTTTTAATCTGGGGTTTATCCAGTTCTCCCACAAAAGAACTCACAGAATTGTTTGCCCCGTAGAATCCCTGATAATATGCTTTTAGATCGGACAGTTTTATTTTTTCCAATTGGGCCAGTCGCTCATCGGAATCAAGGCTGTAATTGGGATGTCCTTTTGGATAATTGGAGGTGAGTTTACTCAACTTTTCAGAAGCGACTGTTTGGGGATCATTTTTATTGGTTTCAATATCGGCACGGGAGCTGACGATGAGTTTTTCAAATTCCGTTGAATCGAAACCTGGTCGTTTGAGGATATCATCCAATAAAGCCAGCACATCGTGCAAATTTACCTTATCGGTCGCAATATTAACGTAGAGTTCATCCGGGGTTCCGTTAAAACTAATGGTTGACTTGAGTTTATCCAGTTCATCATTAATTTGTTTTTTTGGTTTGGTGGTTGTTCCTGTTTTGAGTAACCTGGCCATTAATCCAGATACCGTAGATTTGTTCATCAGGCTGGATTCTGCACCCCATTTAAACGTAATTGTGGCATTGATTTTATCGCCTTTGGTTGGTTTTTCCAACAGTGCATATTTTGCCCCATTGGGGAGGGTTCCATATTCCGTGTGACTCCGGATATTTTCAATCGAAGTTTCAAATTCAGCCTTTTCTGCAGCAATCGCTTTGCCGGTATAACCAGCCAGCAATTTTTCAATATCCGGGGTTTCAGCAACCACGGTGCGGTCAGGATTGGACTCCGGTGTAAAAACACCGAGGGTCCGGTTGGACGGTTTATAATATTTTTGAGCAACTGCTTTTACTTCATCGATCTTGAGGTTTTCTATCCGGTCGCGGTACAGATACCATAGGCGCCAGTCACCTGCACCGATAAATTCGGTGAGGGCAATAGAAAAATTGATCACTTTGGAGGACGTATTTTCTATGTTTTTTAAGGAGACATTGATTGCCCGGATTAAGTCTTCTTCGGTTATTTCCATTTTTGCTACTCCATCCATAGCATTCACCATGGCTTGTTTAGTGCTGTCCAGGTTTTTTTCTTTTGGAACTTCTACTTCAAAATAAGAAAAACCCGGGTCGTATAAAGTCTGTGAATACCCTGAAACCTTGGTCGCCAATTTGGTATCGATTAATTTTTTATACAATACTCCGGAAGGGTTATTGGTCAATATTTCAATAAGGGCATCATTGGCCGCATAGTCTTTATCTGCAAGAGCAGGGGTATGGTATCCCATGCTGATATACTGAATGTCACCGGTGCGGCGCAAGCTTACAAATCGTTCACCATCCTGAGGGGGCTCTACAGTATATGGAGCCTGGAGTATTCGGGATGGTCTGGGTATTGGACCAAAATACTGTTTTACATAGTCCAGCGCTTTTTGTTCGTCAAATTTACCTGCGATGACCAGGACCGCATTATCCGGCTGATAATATTTCTGGTAAAAGACTTTGAGGTTTTCTGCTTTGACCCTTTCGATATCCTCTTTGCTGCCGATCGTTGAATTGCCATAATTATGCCATAAAAACATGGTTGACAACACCCGTTCATTTAATACACCGCTCTGGTTGTTTTCACCGATTTCAAACTCATTTCTAACCACGCTAAACTCTTTTTTCAATTCTTCTGCCAAGATCTTGGAATTGACCATACGGTCGGCTTCCATATCCAGGGCCCAGCTCAGGTTTTCATCGGAGGCCGATAACACTTCATAATAATTGGTGCGGTCATACCAGGTCGTTCCATTGGCAAAAGCACCTTTATCGGCTATGGCTTTTTTTATGTCGGTGAATTTACCGCATTGTTTAAATAACATGTGTTCCAGCAGGTGGGCCATCCCGGTTTCACCATATCCTTCATGGCGGGAGCCTACTTTGTACACGATATTAATTACAATATTGGTTTGAGCCGGGTCCGGTATCAACAATACCCGAAGGCCATTCGAAAGCTCATATTCTTTATTGCCTTCGACGGTGGTGATGTGCTTGATGGTAGCCTGCGAAAAAACCTGCAGTGTACAAAGCATAAAAACCAGGAATAGGCCAAAATATCTGTTTACCATAATGATTATTTTTGAAGCCGCAAAATAAACTCAAATCCAGTTAATATTTTCTTAATTGTTTGGTCTATTTCTCCGGATATTCCGATGCTGGCTGAGTCACCAGGAGACTGAAAATACGCACGGGATGATCTGACTTAAGTGGGCGTCAGACTTCCAGATAATCCAGATCTTTGCCATGAGTCTCTTCAATCGTGGTCACTGAAAATAATGCCAGGGCAAATACGATGGCTCCTACTGCCGCTGCAGCCCAAAAGACTGACCATTGCATTTGTTTAAGATATAAAAACATAGAAGTAAGGAGGACGGTAGTTCCCCGCACTACATTGGGTACCGTGGTAGCCACCGTTGCCCTTAGGTTGGTCCCAAATTGTTCTGCAGCAATTGTGACGAACATGGCCCAATAGCCATTGCCCAATCCCAACAGAAAAGCCAAAAAATACATCCCCCCCGCCGAACTAATCCCTGCAAATAAATAAACAATAGCTACACTAAGGGAAAACAGTATAAAATATAAAACGGATTTTTTCCGGGATTGCAGAATATGACTAAAAACACCACTGCTCAAATCTCCGATGGACAAACCAATATAACACCACATAATCGAAAGCCCTGGTTGAATGGGTACTTCAATGCCTAATGCCTTTCCAAATTCATTGCTAAATGTGATCAGGATGCCGATGATATACCAGGTTGGGATACCCACACCAATACATTTCAGGTATTTGACCAGTCGTACTTTGTTGGAGAATAAAGCAAAGAAATTTCCTTTCTGAACATGCGAAACGGATTTCATGTTTTTATAAAAACTGGATTCAAAGACGCCGATCCTCAAAAATAATAATGCAATTCCCATCCCCCCGCCGACAAAATACGCTGTTCGCCATTCAAATAATTCGACCGTGAAATAAGCAAATACTGCTCCCAGTAAGCCGACACCGGCAACCAAACTGGTACCCAGAGCTCTTAAATGTTTTGGTATAGATTCTGACACCAGAGTAATGCCTGCGCCTAATTCTCCGGCGAGGCCTACACCGGCAATAAACCGTATGACTTTATAGGTTTCTGCATCCTGCACCAGGCCGCAGGCTATATTGGCCAGGGAATAAGTAATAATGGATCCAAATAGAACGGAAAGTCTTCCTTTTTTGTCGCCCAGGACCCCCCATAAGATGCCCCCTACCAAGAGTCCGGTCATCTGCCAATTGAGTATCTGGGTACCCACCACGGAAATTTCCAGCTCTGACAAGCCCAGGGCTTTGAGGCTAGGAATCCTAACGATTCCAAACAACAACAAATCATAGATATCGACAAAATAGCCAAGGGCAGCAATAATAACAGGTAAACTAATCAGGTGTTTAATGTCTGAGCGCTTCAAATCCATAACTTTATTATAATGGCGTTAAATATAAGATTACTCAACTAATTTTAAAGATCATTCCCCGGCCCGGGTAAATAGGCATAAAAACAGGCCTGACCTTCTAGCCCGAACCCGATTTGATCCGTTCGTACAATAACAAGGCCTGATCGCGATCAAACAATTTGGTACCCCGGCTGAGTGTGGCCGCAGTCCCGCAGGCTATACCCATCGCGAGCACATCGTATAAATCCGATTCCTGATGAAGTTTATAAATTAAACCGGCCACCATACTATCACCTGCACCTACTGTACTCAGGGATTTGACCTTAGGTGGGACTATTTGATGTATTTCATTATTACTGCAAATTATCGCGCCCTGGTCTCCCATGGATATTACAATGACCGATGCATACCCTTTGTGTACCCATTGCCAGGCGATAGCACCGGCTTCTTCACCGGTTAATCCTGATTTACCGGCTATCTGACTCAATTCTTTAAGGTTAGGTTTGATGAGGTAGGGATGGAATTCAAAAGTTTCTGCAAGGGAAGCCGCCGGCAGATCCAGTACCAATCTGCAGTGATGATCCTGGCACCAGGCTGCAATTTTCTTCACAAATTGTCCGGATAGACCCGGGGGATGGCTTCCACTCAGCACCAGGTAACCAGGTTTGAGTTCTAACCGATCGATCGTGCTCATCAATAAATCTTCATTTTCGGGATGGATTACATTGCCCTTATTGACAAGTCGGTATTCAAGCTGATTGGATTGGTCGGTAACCGTAATATTTTCCCGGGTTTCAGACTCCAGACGCAGCGGGTGTATAATGAGTGATTCCGCAAGTAGTTTTGATTCAATAAACTGCCCGTTGTGTCCACCGGAAAAAAACAAAGCTTCAGTGGGTATGCCGAGTCGGCGCAATCCCTTAGCTACATTGATTCCACCACCTCCTACTTCTTTTTCATAACGCTCACAACGCAGTTTATCGGTGGGGATCAATTGAGGTACCATCACCGATATATCTATAGAGGGGTTGAGTGTGATTGTCAGTACCATGCGTTGTCGTAAAGATTGTGTTTTTTAAGCTAATTTTGACAGGTGTCTATATTTTCCTTATTATTTATCGGGTTACAGTTGATTGTATTGCCGCTGTTGAGCTTTCAATCCCGTACGTCACTCGAAGAAGCAGAGGAAATACCCCCCAGGAGGGCTTTGTATATCCAGTCCATCATCATGCTGACTGTGATCGGCGGTCTTGCAGCATTGGTAGATTGGAGGGAATCCCTGGAAATCTATTGGTTTAAAGTCCCAAATCTCAAATCAATTTTTATTGCGGTTGGCCTTTATATGATGGGGTTGATCGTGAGTTACTTCAATTTTAAGTCCTCTCAAAATAATGAAGAAGACAAAAGCGCCATATTGTTGCCCGCAGGGAAAAATGAATACCTGATCTGGGTGGTATTGTGCTTAACAGCTGCCTGGTCAGAAGAATATATTTATCGTGGAGTATTGAGCCAACTGTTTATTCATCATGGCATGATTTATATCCTGGCCATCCTGTTGAGTGCGGTGAGTTTTGCCTTTTCACATTTTACTCAAGGCTGGCTGGCTATTCCGGTCACCTTTGTCTTTGCTCTGGGGTTTCAATATCTGTATCAGGTAAGTGGCAGCCTGGCTTTACCTATTGCTGTCCATTTTTTATACAACGTATCCGCGGAAGGGGTCAGAAGGTGGTTAATCGGCCGTTCAGGCGGTATTTAATTTTTGAGTGATCGAAACATAGTCATCTACGCTCAGTTGCTCCGGACGCAGATCAAAAAATTTGTCCACCAGGAGGTTTGCCGGCATCAACGTTTTTAATGAATTGCGTACCATTTTCCTTTTTTGTTGAAAACAGGTTTTAACAACCATTCTGAACTTTTCTTCATCACAATCCAGGTGAAGCAATGTTTTCCGGGTAAACCTTAATACCCCGGATTTGACTTTGGGTGGGGGAATAAAATTATTTTCTGCGACGGTAAACAAATATTCCACATTATAATATGCCTGGGTAAGTACACTGATTACCCCGTATTCGCGGCTACCGGGGGCGTGGGCAATACGGGAAGCCATTTCTTTTTGAAACATCCCTACCATACCCGGGATCACATCCCGGTATTCAATCATTTTAAATACGATCTGTGAAGAAATGTTATACGGAAAATTGCCAATGAGAAATAGAGGTTGATGGTTAAAAACACTGTTCAGATCCAATTTTAAAAAATCAGCCTGGATCAAACGACAGGTTTTAAATTGAGGCAGGTCCGTGAGCACTCGTATCATGTCCCGGTCAGCATCCACCAGGGTACAATCCGGGTGTTTTTCAATCAGGTATTTGGTCAGCATGCCGGTACCAGGTCCGACCTCGAGTAAATGATCAAGGGGTTCGAATATATCCAGGGCCCGGGCTATTTTTTCAGCTATGCTTTCATTCGTCAAGAAATGCTGGCCATATGATTTTTTCGCCGTTATCATATGCAATGATACTCTTTCCCCCCTACACAAAACCCCTGATTTAACTATCTTCGTATTAAAATGAATGACAAGATGGGAAATGGATCAGATGCTGTCAGGATTGGAATTACGATGGGGGATATCAATGGGATAGGTCCGGAGGTAATCATCAAAGCCCTTCGCAATCCCAAAATCCTGGATTATTGTATCCCGGTCATCTATGGTTCCGGTAAAATCATTTCCTATTATAAAAATATTGTCAAGGGGGATGAATTTGTATATCACCAGGCCCGCAGCGGTGATAAACTGCAACAGGGAAAAATTTACGTTGTTAACTGCTGGCAGGAAAACGTCACTATATCCATCGGGAAGATTACTGAAACCGGTGGCCGCTATTCCCTGATGGCCATCGACCAGGCCATAGCGGATATTCAATCCGGCTGGATAGAAGGTCTGGTCACCGCTCCAATCCATAAAAAATCGATGCAGCTTGCGGGTTTTAATTATGCCGGGCATACCGATTACCTGGCCTACAAATTAAACAGCAAGGATTATCTGATGATGATGATCGGGCAACATATGAAAATCGGCCTGGTAACGACTCATATTCCATTAAAAGAGGTACCCGAAAAAATTACGGTGTCTAGAATCAAAGAATCTGCCCGTATTTTATACCACACCCTTCAAAAGGATTTTGGCATTGACCGGCCGGTCATTGCTTTGCTTGGGCTTAATCCCCATGCCGGAGATGAAGGGGTCATTGGCCAGGAAGAATTAAATAGTATAGTCCCTGCCATTCAAGAACTCAAAAATAATGGAATGATGGCTTTCGGTCCATTCTCCCCGGACGGGTTTTTCGGGTCTAACCAATTTAAAAAGTTTGATGGAGTGCTGGCCATGTATCACGACCAGGGGCTAATTCCCTTTAAAACTCTTGAATTCAGCACCGGGGTAAATTTTACCGCGGGATTACCGGTGGTGCGCACGTCCCCCGATCACGGAACAGCGTTTGATATTGCGGGTAAAAATACGGCTGAGCCGGCTTCATTTAGTGAGGCTTTGTTTGGGGCCATTGATATTTCCCGTCAGCGAAAAAAATACCTGGATGATCGGGCTAATCCGCTCAATAAACACCAAAAACAATCTGAAGAAAAAATTGCGGAGTCCTAATCCCGGGTGGTTTCTTTAGAATCCGCCGTCCACGACCTCCCTTTGTCTGCCGGAAAGTCAAACACCGGTGCGTGGTAAGTATCATACCGGTATAATTGATAGGTTTCAATGATGCGGAGCAATTTATCCGAATAGGCTTTATCTGTGGCATAACCACATGTACTCAAACCAGTGGTCCAGCCTTTGTAATCCGTGGGGTCCAATAAAAAAAGTCTGCCATAATTGGGCGAACCCTTTAAAAAATTAGAATGGTCGATAAAGGAGGACTCTATATCCGAATAAGCCCTGAAGCATGACTCAATCAGTTTGCCTTTATCGTCCAGGTCATCGTCGCGGTGATAATAACTCTGTCCTTTCCAATAGGTTTTGCATTTGATCCCAAAATGATTATTGCTTTGGGTCGCCAGGGTGCTCCGGCCCGCATTGGATTCCACAACCGCCTGGGCTAGTTTTACACTGGCGGGAATACCGACACGAAGCATTTCTTCCACTGCCAGGGGAGCAAATCGTTCGATATAGTACCACTCTACCACTTTGGAATCTTCGCGTCCGCTGAAAGAAGAACCCAAAACCCATATCAATATAACAACAACCCCAACCTTCATAGCCAATAACCTAATCAAAAACTATGCCATCCCACCATTTCCTTCTTCCCGGGATCAGATTATTCTCCCAGGAATTTCTGCTGGTCAATAAACTCTCTGAATGCTTTGCGGTAAGTTTCGCCTATAGGGATACTGGCTTTATTAATTTCTACATAGTCCTTGTGGATTGCATGGATCCATTTTATTGAAATAATATAAGAATGGTGGATCCGTATAAATTGTGATTTAGGCAATTGTTGCTCCAGGTTTTTCATCCGTTGCAGGGATACGATTTTTTGATCCGGCGTGTAGATACTTACATAATCTTTTAAACCTTCTATATATTGGATATTATGAAGGTTGATACGGACCAGTTTGGTCCCGTCTTTAATAAAAATAAAATCTCCATCGGCGGCATTTCCTGATTTTCGGTGGATATCCCCGGCGGAGGCATAGGCTTCAATTTTTATTTTGGCCTTTTCAACAGCTTGCAGAAACCGCTCAAACGTAATGGGTTTTAATAAATAATCCACAACGCTGAGATCATACCCATCGAGGGCATATTCAGAAAAAGCGGTGGTGAGGATCACATCCGTTTTTTTTTGTAAAATTTTAAGTAACCCGATACCGGATAAATTGGGCATCTCGATATCCAAAAACATCAGGTCGACATCATTGGCATTGATGTATTCAAGGCCTTTCAGGGGGTCGGAAAAGGTGTGGATCAGATCGAGGTAGGATACTTTACCAATATACTGACTAAGAAGATCCCTGGCCAGGGGTTCATCATCAATGATTATTGTCCGGATCATCAGTTCAATTGAATATCCAAATTAGCAGAAAATTGGTCATCGGAAGAGTCAATTTTCAAATTATACAAGCCAGGATATTTCAGTTCAAGCCTTTTTTTCACATTCTCCAATCCTATTCCGGAGTTCGTGGCACCGGCTGTGCCCTGATGGTTCAACCGGCTATTGGTAACTTCAAAATGAAGGTGTTGACCCTGCGTATTCAGTTTGGCTTTGACCCAGCTGTTTGGGTTGCTGTTGGAAACCCCATGTTTAAAAGCATTCTCCAGAAAAGGGATGAGCAAGAGCGGGGCTATTTTTTTTTGTATCGGGTCACCTTCAACTTCGAAAGTGATGGGGATGACCTCATTCATTCTTAATTTTTCCAGGCTGATATAATTTTGCATATAATCAATCTCTTTTTCCAGGGGGACCAGATCATGGTTGGAATCATACACCATATAGCGCATCATTTGAGACAATCGGGAAATCACCTCTGTCGTCTTCGGAGACTGACTGTAAGCCAGGGAATATAGATTATTCAGGGTATTGAATAAAAAGTGGGGATTAACCTGGCTTTTAAGAAACTTTAGTTCTGCATCCAGTTTTTCGTTTTTAAGTTCTTTGCGTTGTTGTTCCAGGTTTTGCCACTCACTGAAAAAACGCAATAAAGCCACAAAAGCAGAGACCAAAACCGCGGTCACAAAAGTACCTATAGCAAAACGGGTGCTGTAGAAAAATTCTGCTTTATGGGTATAACCATCAACTATCCATCTTTTAGAAATGATATACAGAATTAAAAAAAACAAGGTCATACCTGCAAATTCCACCGCATACTTAAATCCGTTTTTATGGATTAAAAACCGCGGCATGATGTTAAAATAATTGGCATAGGCGACCCCCATTAAAAACAGGGTGTGGGACAGCGCATTGATAAAGAGATCGAAGAACCCCTGATCACGGCCCCGGCCAGAACTGCTGATCTGGTAAAAAAACAAAGAGAAGTAGATACACCAGAAGAGAAGGTGTAATACGGTCATCCTGTTTTTTTGCAAAAAAGTTTGCATCATTTAAGTACAAAATTATCCACTATTTATCCCATTTTAAGGTAACCGCTACGCACTCAGGATATACTTTGGGGTATTTTCGACAGCCACATGTTATTATTAGATTGAAAAGGCTTTCAAAATCCATGGGGCAACAGACGAATAAACTAACCCGATGGTCGATTGGTGTTTGACTGGTTGTCTCATTGGCCTGTACTTTTGTACCATCAAATTAAAAATATGCAAAAACTAATTCCATTCCTCAGCCTGATCTTAATACTTGCGGTGCTTACCCCTGCAAATGGCCAAAACACAGGTATTCCAGATGGTAACGCCCCCCAGGCCCTTAAAGGCAATGGAAGTATTGAAGGCCTCTTATTGGATACCCTTTCCAAAAAACCTGTCGAATTTGCAACAGTTGCTTTAGTTAAAAAATTAACAGACGTTATTGTCGATGGCACAGTGGTAGACGAAAATGGGAATTTTGAAATAAAAGGTATCCCGGATGGTGAATACTTTCTTGATTTTGAATTTTTAGGATATGAGACTAAAAGAAGCACCAGCATCAAAATAATAAATGGCTCTAAAATTAAACTGGGTAAAATCTATCTGCTGTCTGAAACACTGCTTTTAAAAGAAGTGACGATCGAAGGCCAGACGGATGTAATTGAAGAAAAAGTAGACCGTCTGGTATACAACGCAGATCGGGATATAAGCAGTAAAGGAGGCGATGCCTCTGATGTATTAAGTAAAGTCCCCTTATTGACCGTTGATCTGGATGGTAATGTCAGTTTGCGTGGAAGCAGTAATGTCAGGGTTTTAATCAACAATAAACCTTCCAGTATCATGGCTGGCAGTGTAGCCGATGCCCTCAAACAGATCCCGGCCGATATGATCAAATCGGTAGAAGTGATCACCAGCCCTTCTGCCCGGTATGAGTCGGAAGGCTCTGTCGGCATCATCAATATCATCACCAAGAAAAACACCTTACAGGGAATGACCCTGGGTTTTGATCTTTCTGCAGGTAACCGGGGCGCTATGCTTGGACTCAATGGAAATTACAGAAGGGGCAATATGGGTTTCAGTTTAAGAGGACACGGCAGGTCACAATACAATGTTAAAGGAGCTTTTGAAAATGTACAAGCTACCCAATCCAGTATCGGTCTGCAGACCAGCACCCAAACCGCGCAGACTATTTCCAGCCGCTTATACGGCAACTACAACCTGGGTTGGGATTGGGATATCTCCAAAAAATCAAACTTGTCTGCAGGGCTGAGGTTTGGCACTCACAACGGGTTGAGCCAACAAAACAACCTGATCACCAGTACCCTGTTACCGGGATCCTCCTTACCGGTCCTGAGCGGCCGAAATGTGGACAGCAAAGATCTGAGCTTATCGTATGATTTTAACCTGGCTTTTACCAAGACCTACAAACCGCAGGAAGAATTAAGTTTTTTAGCGCTGGTTTCCAGAAACAACAGGACAAACAATTTTGAAGCTGATCTTTTGTCTAATGTGGATTTTGCCACTATCTCAGCCCGTCAGAGAAATGACAACCTGAGTTATAACCAGGAATCAGCAGTGCAATTAGAATATCAAGCCCCGATTGGACAACGTCAGATGATTGAATTCGGTGGTAAAAGTATTTTCAGGGTTGTCAACAGCGATTATCAATATTATTTCAGTGAAGATGGCACCAGCCCATATGAACTCGATCTTGCCAGGCCATCTAATGAATTAAATTACGACCAGATGGTTGGTGCGGGATTTTTATCCTATACTTTCGCTACCCGCAATAAATTCACTTTTAAAGCAGGTAGCCGGTTGGAGTATACCGATATCAATGCTCAATTTCAGAACAGTGTAGGTGAAACCACAAAGATTCCCTCCTACTGGAGCCTGATCCCCAGTTTTAATATATCTAAAACCCTATCCAAGGCACTGACCCTGAAAGCAGGCTATAACCGAAGAATTCAAAGACCCGGTATTCAGATTTTGAATCCAAATATCAATTTAGCCAATCCCACCAATGTTTCAGTGGGAAATCCTTACCTCGACCCGGAGTACACCGATAATTATGAAGTTACGACTAGTGTCAACCTGAAAGGAGTATTCCTTACCGGGTCTGTTTTTGTTCGTCATACAGGCAATTCGCTCACCAGCTTAAGGGACACTTTTTCAGTTCTCAACCCTAATCCCGATGAACCCGGATATATTTCAGCTATCCGCACCAGCTATCAAAACATAGGCGATGAAAATACGGTGGGATTTAATGTGTTCGGCAATGTGACCGTGGTAAAAAATTGGCAGATCAACGGTGGATTTGATGTGTATCAGGTAAGCCTGACCAACAACAACCCCAATCCGCTTTATTCAGCATCCAATACAGGATGGGTATTAGGTGGCAGAATGTTTACCAATGTAAAAATGAAAAATGGTTGGGGCGTTCAGGGTGGTGGCGGAGCCCGCGGCCGTCAGATCAACCTGCAAGGTTATTCTGGTAGTTTCGCTTTTTACAATGTTGGTATCCGGAAAGATTTTAAGAATGGCAAGGGCAACATATCGCTGGCAGCAGAAAACTTTTTAAACCATCCTTTTAAAATTAATTCCAGCTCCAAGACTGCTTTGCTTGAACAGTTTAATACCAATAGTTTTTATAATGCAGGTATCCGGTTGGGTGTAAGTTACCGCATTGGCAAAATGACATTTGAAGAAAAAAGAAGAAAGTCCATCAACAATGATGATATCAAAAATGAAGGCGGGGGAAATGATGGTGGCGGTGTAGGCGGCAACGAACAGCCTCAGACCCAGGGTGTGCGCGGCCAGGCTCCAGGTCAACGAGCCAATACAACTCAGGTCAAACCAAATGAAACCAAACCTGCTCAGTCTGCTACGCCTCCAACCGGCAAACCCCTGCAAAATACCCAGGACAGCAATACCCTCAAACAAGCCCCAAAAGAGCCATTACCCGTTAAAAAACTAGGACAGGAAATTAAGAATCAATAAAAGGTGATGGATGGATGGTGAATAGTGATCGGTGGTTAACTACCCACTGATCACTACCCACCGACCACCTTTTCTTCTACCTTTGCGCCCCATTATGGCAGAAAACATACCACCCAGGCGCACCTTTGCTATCATTAGTCACCCGGATGCTGGAAAAACCACCCTCACAGAAAAATTATTGTTGTTTGGAGGAGCTATCCAGGTAGCTGGGGCAGTGAAGTCCAACAAAATTAAAAAACATGCAACCTCCGATTTTATGGAGATTGAAAAACAGAGGGGAATTTCTGTGGCCACTTCTGTCATGGCTTTTGAATATAATAATGTCCTGATCAATCTGCTGGATACCCCTGGCCACCAGGACTTTGCAGAAGATACGTATCGCACCCTGACCGCAGTAGACAGTGTAGTAGTGGTCATCGATGTAGCCAAAGGGGTGGAATCCCAAACAGAAAAACTGGTAGAAGTCTGCCGGATGCGGGCTACACCCATGATGGTTTTTATCAATAAATTAGACCGGGAAGGTAAAGATGCTTTTGACCTCCTGGACGAGGTCGAAAAAAAACTCCGTATCAAAGTGACACCATTGAGCTGGCCGATCGGTATGGGTCAGCGATTCCAGGGTGTATACAATCTTTTTGAAAAAAAACTGAATCTATTCAAGCCTCATCACAAACAAGGTGAAGATGAAACCCTGGTCATTGAGGACCTCCTTACCCCTGAACTGGCCAAAGTCATCGGAGAACCAGCCGCTAAAACCCTGAGAGAAGAATTGGAAACCGTGACTACCGTATATCCTGAATTTGATGTAAAGGACTATCTGGCAAGTCATATTTCACCGGTATTTTTCGGAAGCGCTGTTAATAATTTTGGAGTCAAAGAATTATTGGATTGTTTTGTGCGCATCTCCCCGGATCCGATGCCAAGAGAAACCGAAGAAAGACTCATCCTTCCCCAGGAAAAAAAATTCTCCGGTTTTGTTTTTAAAATCCATGCCAATATCGATCCGAGGCACCGGGACCGCATTGCTTTTGTGCGTGTGGTGAGTGGAAAATTCGAACGCAATAAATTATATCACCTCGTACGGCAAAACAAAGATCTCAAATTTTCCAACCCTTATTCTTTCCTGGCTGCCAAAAAAGAAGTTGTTGACGAAGCTTATCCAGGAGATATCGTCGGGCTGTATGACAGCGGCAATTTTAAAATCGGCGATAGTATAACCGAAGGAGAAATCCTTCACTTTAAAGGCATTCCTGCTTTTTCTCCCGAACAATTCCGATTTGTCAACAATACCAATCCATTAAAAACCAAACAACTCAATAAGGGCATTGAACAGTTGATGGATGAAGGGGTAGCTCAATTGTTTATCAAAGAAGATAATGGCAGGAAGGTAATCGGTACAGTGGGCGCTTTGCAGTTCGATGTCATCCAATACCGGCTCGAACACGAATATGGAGCCAGTTGCAGTTATGAGCCACTTCCCTTATTTAAAGCCTGTTGGGTAAAAAGCACCGATACGGTAGCCTTTAAAGAATTTGTGCAACGTAGAAAAAAGGATATAGCCATTGATAAAGATGGTAAGACGGTTTACCTGGCGGAATCCCCCTGGGCATTGCGTATGGTTCAGGAAAGCCACCCTAAAATTGATTTCCGATATAAGAGTGAGGAGTAGTACGGATAACTGGTAGATTACTAACAGGATCATTTAATTATCAAAACCTGGGTTTAATTGTACAACCACAAAGATCACTTAAAATCACTAAGCCCCCTTAGAACACTAAGGCCACATAAAACACTAAGACATTATAATAAGGAAGACTTTCTTTGAGTTTGTTAAGTTGTTGTGCTGAAATGATGTTCATACATTTTAATTGGTTTTGCTTCAGAGAAGTTTAAGGATCAGTAAGAAATAGAATTTATCATCTCTTTATCCTGAATTTTGTCTCTTTATCCTAGTGTCAAGTTAAGCATGTTATGACGGATTACATTCCCCCTCAGCGATCGACGAAAGCAGTGAGCAACGTGAGCGACGACCGACGAGCAGCGAAGCTGCGTTGCAACTTTGTGTCGAAAAATATACCTAAGAAATTCTTTGTCGCTGCACCGTTCCGCTTATTTAGTGTGATTTTCGCTCTTTGTGCTCGCTGCACTTACGCTGTCTCCGTGGGAAATACGACATATTAGATTTAACATAGCACTAGGGTTTTAATATAAAATCATCGACAAAAGGTAAAGCTGATTTGGGTACATCATGGCCACCCGGATGGATATAATGATAAAGAAAATAGCCTGAATGGCTATTGGTATAAACGGTGAGTTGTTCGTTGATTATCCTGGCTTCATCGGTTTCCAATAGTTGTTTTATCATTTCTACAGATTTTAATTGATTGGCATTTTTGACGACCTTGTCCTGTCTTCCGGTAAGTACCATAGCCCGTCGCGCCAGGGCCAGGGATAGAATATCTACCCCTTGGTGTGCATTGATTATAAACCCCTTAAAATATTCTGCTCTCAGGCTCCACACTAAATAAACAAACCGGCCTCCATTGCTGTGACCAAAGGCAAATATTTTTTCCTTTAAATCCGGGTGCTCCATGCTCAACTTAGGGACCAATACATCGATAAAATGCAGGTCGCGGTCAGCTCCATCTCCCGCCTTACGCTGCCAGCCATTTTTCAGACCTTTCGGGTCAAAACCCCCACCAATACCAGGGATACCCTGAATATATATGGTCATACTTTCTGTGAGATGATGGTGCAGATGGTATTTATTGGCAAAACCAAAGGCTGTGCCACCGTTGCCATGAAATACCAGGACAATGTTTGATGCGGCATGTTCCGGTTGATATACCAGAAATTGGCGTTCGACCCCTCCGACATGCAGGGACCTTTCTTCCGGCAGGATATTCGTTTTTTGTTTCATATACCTGCAAACTAAATAGATTTATAAATCTAATCCAAATGGGTTTAAATTATACCTATGCGTCTTTTCGACTTGACGAGAAACTTTAAGCGGGGACACCTAAAGAAACCGAGAAACTTTAGGCGGGGACGCTTAAAGAAACCGCGTCTTTGTTTCGCCGCTTTGCTGCGTCTTTGCGACGAGAAACTTTAGGCGGGGACGCCTAAAGAAACCGAGAAACTTTAGGCGGGGACGCCTAAAGAAACCGAGAAACTTTAAGCGGGGACACCTAAAGAAACCGAGAAACTTTAGGCGGGGACGCTTAAAGAAACCGCGTCTTTGTTTCGCCGCTTTGCTGCGTCTTTGCGACTTGGCGAGAAACTTTAGGCGGGGACGCCTAAAGAAACCGAGAAACTTTAAGCGGGGACGCCTAAAGAAACCGAGAAACTTTAGGCGGGGACGCTTAAAGAAACCGCGTCTTTGTTTCGCCGCTTTGCTGCGTCTTTGCGACTTGGCGAGAAACTTTAGGCGGGGACGCCTAAAGAAACCGAGAAACTTTAAGCGGGGACACATAAAGAA
>Ga0163153_10002152_pt1 | contig 29467 bp, 23 predicted proteins | sample OliLakLV19MP6IB1_FD_148629 | JGI IMG/M metagenome (GOLD analysis project Ga0163153, IMG submission 148629) | Freshwater microbial mat bacterial communities from Lake Vanda, McMurdo Dry Valleys, Antarctica - Oligotrophic Lake LV.19.MP6.IB-1 | ecosystem: Environmental > Aquatic > Freshwater >...
GTACGGGCTGAATTTCACCCGTCCGGAGCACGCCGGCATCCTCATGGCGCTGCAGACGCCGCTCACCGCGCTGGTGCTCTGGCTGGCCTACCGACAGCGGCCGGCGACGTTCACGCTGGGATGTGTTGGAGTCGCGATCGTGGGTGTGGTGCTGGTAGTGACCAAGGGCGACCCGAGCCGGGCCTTCGAAGGCGGGTCGCTGCTGGGCGACATCCTGGTGCTGCTCGGCGCCATCTGCTGGGTGATCTACACGCTCGCGGCGGGGCGGTTTACCGGCTGGTCTGCCCTGCGCATGACGACGCTCACGTGTATTCCCGGCGGACTGGGACTGCTCACGGCCAATGCGGTCGCCGTCTCAGTGGGCTTTGTCGAGGTGCCCTCGGCCGAGGCGATCCTTTCGGTGTGGTGGCAGATTCTCTACTTTGCCGCAGGCAGCGTGGTGCTGGGCGTGCTGGGGTTCAACGCAGCGGTCAAGCACATGGGTGCGCTCAACACGATGCTGATGGTCAACCTCGTCCCGGTCGGGGTCTTCGCGATCGAAGCGGCGCTTGGCCGGCGCTATGAGGCGGTGGAGCTTGCGGGCGCCGCACTGGTGATCGGGGCGCTCGCGGCGAATAATTTCTACCTGCGGCGGACCGCCTAGCGCGGCGGCGCCAATCGCAGGGTCGAGTGCTTGCCCGCCTCCAGCCGCTTGCGGTCGGTGATCATCGGGATGTACTCGCCGTTCGCCCATGCCTCGGTAAAGGACTTGTAATGCGGGGACAGGCGGTTTCCCGACTGGCCGCCCGAATGGATATACAGGGACTTCTCGGGGTCGGCGAGGTCATAGATCGCGCGCAGGCTAGGCGCATGCCGGTTGGCGTAGGGCATCGATTCGTCGTTGAGGTAATGCTGCCCGACGTTGACCGTGTAGGTGTCGCCTGCCGAGGGCGTGCTGATATCGAAGATGCGGGCGAGCAGGGGTTGCTTGCCGAGCGGGCGATGTTCGTGACGCGCCTTGTGGGCTTCGCCCCACCGCCACTTCGCCATATCGGCGCCGTAGCGCTGGCGCAGGTCCGCAAGCGCCGCCTCGAGCGAGAGTGCGAGGGCGTCCGCACAGGTTTCGACCTGGGGCGTTCTCACGTCGTCGCACCAGCGTGACTGCCCTGCGCGATCGGCGAGCACGTTGATCATGAACTGCGCGCGGGGCGCCCAATTCGACTGGAACGCCTCGCCGAGTTCGTCGGCGTAGATGCGGCGCGTGAGTTCGCGCCACCACGCGGCGAGGATCAGCGGCTCGGCCAGTTCGCGGCGCATTTCAGTGTTCCATGCGCGCAGCAGGTCGAGCGCCTTGCGCGCGTCCTCGCTGCGAGGGGTGGCCGCCAGCAGGAACGGGAGGGCTTCGCGCATCGCGAGGGACTGCACGTCGCCTTGCATGCGCGCGAAGGTCGACGCATCGTGCCTGGGCGTAGCCGCGATAAGCTGACCGATGCGCTCGGAGCGATAGGGCGGCTGCCATTCGCTCGTAATGAAGCGTTTGTACCCGGGCGCGACGATCTTGTCGTTCGCGGTCCACAGGCGCTCGCTCGCCGGGTTGTAGTTCTGGGGCAGCTCGTCGAACGGGATATAGCCCGCCCAGTCGTACTTCGCATCCCAGCCCGGCGCCGGCGCGAGTCCCTTGAGGTCGTTCTCGGGCTTGCGCACCGGGATGCGTCCCGCGGCGACATACCCGATATTGCCGTCGACATCCGCGTAGAGGATGTTCTGCTGGGGGGCGCCGAACTTCCTGGCCGCCGAAAGGAACTCCTGCCAGTTGCCCGCGCGCCCCAGCTCGATCGACGACTGGATCGTGAGATCGTCCTCCGCGAGCGCGGTCCAGGCGAACGCGATCGCATAGCCGCGCGGCGTCGCATCGAGCGCGCTCTTGGACACGTCGGAAATGATCGGGCCATGGCGCGAAGCCCGGACCTCGAGCTTGACGTCCTCCGCGCCTTTCACCTTGATGACCTCGGTGAGGACCTTGAACGGCTCGGGGCCCGCAGGGGTCACGTATCCGCCGCCGGAGTGGAGCTTTTCGAGGTAGAGGTCCTGCACATCCGGGCCGGTGTTCGTAAACGCCCAGGCCATGCGGTCGTTGCGCCCAAGCGTGACGACCGGCACGCCGGGGAGCGTCGCGCCGATCACGTTCTGCGTCGGCGTATGGAGGTGGGCGAAGTACCAGACCACGGGCGCGGTCAGGGACAAGTGAGGGTCATTGGCCAGCAAAGGCTTCCCGCTTGCGCTGCGGCTCCCGGATACCACCCAGTTGTTCGAACCCGCGCCTTCGGGCAGCCCCGGCGGGGCCATTGCGAGCACCTGTTCCATGTCGACGGAGGCTACCCGGATCGCCTCTTGCTCAAGGCTGCCATAAAGCGCCTTGAGGTCGGTGATCTGGAGCGAGGCATCTCCGGGGTAGGGCGGCAGGAACTCATGGATCCGGGCCAACGGGAGCGTTTTGGCGAGCCTCATGCGCAGGAGCTCGCTGCGCCAATTGCCTCCAAGATCCCACGCCATCATTTTTCCCCACACCACCGAATCGACCGGCGACCAGGGCTCGGGGCGCGCCCCGGTGAGCAAAAACTCAGGCGGCAGCACCGGATCGGTCGCCAGGAATGCATTCACTCCGAGCGCGTAGGCGCCAAGCAGCTTGCGGCTTTCCGGGTCGACCTTGGCGAGGTTGGCTTCGGCGACCCGCCGTACTCCGAGGGTGCGCAGGAACCGGTCGGTGTCCAGTGCGGCCGGTCCGAGTATCTCGGCCAAGCGTCCAGAACCGATGCGCCGGTTGATTTCCATCTGCCAGAGGCGGTCCTGCGCATGGACGAAACCGAGCGCGAAAGCCGCGTCGTACGCATCCTGGGCGAAGATGTGGGGCACCCCGAAGGCGTCGCGCACGATATCGACCGGCGCGCTCAGGGCCGCGACGGTGAGCTCGCCCTTGACCTTGGGCAGCGACCGCCACAAGTAGCCGTACGCGGCAGCCAAAGTCACGATCACAGCAAGGATCAGAACCCCAAAGACGCGCATGAGCAACCGCATGGGCCGGAGGATACCCGGGTGTAGGCGAGCGCTGACAGCCGGTTGCGGATGCGCCCCGATGCGGCGGCGCGGCAAAACTGGTATAAAGACCAGTCGCTTATAAGGGTAATTCCATTGCTCTATAGCCTGTTCGAAGCCCAGCACGCGGCGCTTGCGCCGATGCGCCTGATGGCCGAGTGGTCCCGCGGATGGTTTGGCCACCCTTTCAGCCCTTTTGCGCTGACCCCCATGGCCAAGGAGATCACTGCCAGCAGCGATCTCTTCCTGCGGGTGACGAACCGCTACGAGAAACCCGCTTGGGAGATCAGTTCGACCCTCGTTGATGGTTTGGAGGTCGTTGTAGAACTGGAAACGGTTGTCGACAAGCCGTTCTGCAAGCTCATCCATTTCAAGCGCGAAGGCGGGGATCGCGGCCAGCCCAAGGTGCTGATCGTGGCGCCGCTTTCAGGCCACCACGCGACCCTTCTTCGAGACACGGTCCGGACGATGCTTCCGGAAAACAACGTCTATGTGACCGACTGGGTCGACGCCCGCATGGTGCCGGTGGATGCGGGGCCGTTTCACCTCGACGACTATGTCGATTACGTTCGCGAATTCATCCGCAAGCTTTCACCGGACCTCAACGTCGTCTCGGTCTGCCAGCCGACCGTGCCAGTGCTCGCGGCGATTTCGCTCATGGCCGCGGACGGCGAGCCCGACGTGCCGAAGACCATGATCATGATGGGCGGGCCGATCGATGCCCGCAAGAGCCCCACCGCGGTCAACAACCTTGCGACCAAACGCCCGTATTCGTGGTTCGAGCAGACGCTGATCCACCGCGTGCCGATGAAGTATCCGGGCGCCATGCGGCGCGTCTATCCGGGGTTCCTGCAGCACCTGGGATTTGTCGCGATGAACCCGGACCGCCACATGAACGCACACTGGGACTATTACAACCACCTGGTGCAGAACGACGGCGATTCAGCCGGTGCGCACCGCCGTTTCTACAACGAGTACAACGCGGTGCTGGACATGCCGGCCGAGTACTACCTCGACACCATCCGGCGGGTTTTCCAGGAGTTCCAGCTGCCCAAGGGACGCATGTTCGTGCGCGAGCAGTGGGTGCGCCCCGACAAGATCAGCAAGACCGCCCTCTTCACCATCGAGGGCGAGCATGACGACATCTCGGGCAACGGGCAGACCGAAGCGGCTCACGCGCTGTGCACCGGCATCCCTGCTTCACGCCGTGAGCACTTCCTCGTGCCCGATGTCGGGCATTACGGGATTTTCTCGGGTCGCCGTTACCGCGAGATCATCTACCCGCGCATGCGCGAGTTCATGCGCAAGCACCACTAGACTATTCCTTCGGCTGGTCCGGGTGTTGCGAGACGATCGCCTGGTCGATCGCGCCGAACACAGAGCGGCCTTCCGCGTCGAGCATCTCGATCCTGACGCGATCCCCGAAGCGCAGGAATGGCGTCGTCGCTTCGCCGTTCCCGATGATTTCCTCCGCGCGTTTCTCGAACAGGCAACCGGCCCCGGTCGCGCGATCGCGGTTGGAGACCGTGCCGGAGCCGATCACCGTTCCGGCGCCGAGCGGGCGCGTCTTGGCTGCGTGGGCGATCAGGCGCGGAAAATCGAACTGCATGTCCTTGCCCGCGTGCGGACGGCCCAGCAGCTCACCGTTGACCCACGCGCTGCAATCGAGATGCACGCGGCGCCCGTCCCACGCTTCGCCGAGCTCGTCGGGCGTGACCGCCACGGGTGAGAGCGAAGAAGGCGGTTTCGACTGGAAGAAGCCAAAGCCCTTGCCGAGTTCGGCCGGGATCAGGTTGCGCAGGCTGACGTCGTTCAGCAGCGCAATAAGTCGGATGTGGTGGCTGGCCTTGTCGCGCTCGATGCCCATGGGCACATCGTCGGTGATCACCGCGATCTCCATTTCGAGGTCGATGCCATGGTCCTCGCTGACCGCGATCACGTCATCGCAAGGGCCGAGCAGGGGATCCGAACATCCCTGGTACATCAACGGTTCTTTCTTCCACCAGTCGGGCAGGTCCTGGTTGCGCGATTTACGGATCAGCTCCGCATGGATGAGGAAGCTCGACCCATCGGCGAACAGGTGCGCTCGCGGCAGGGGGGCCATCAACTGCTTCGGGTCGAGCTCGAAGATGCGTTTGGACCGCCCCTCGTTGACTTCGCTCGAGAGCTGCTCGAGGTGCGGGGCGCAGTAGTCCCAGTCATCCAGGGCCGCCTGCAGCGTCGGCGCAATGTGGTCGGCTTTGAGCGCATGCGCGAGGTTTCGCGACACGACGGCGAGGCAGCCATCGCGCGTGCCGTCCTTGAGGGTGGCTAGTTTCATAAGGCGGGGTCGGTCCGAAAGGCGCGAATTATCGCAGAGCCAGACGCTCCGCACCCGGCTGACCTGGATACCGATGCATGTCAGTAGAGACCTGTTTATAGTGCTAATATTAGCGCTCACAACAACTGGGGCCAAGCATGCCGAATCTGATCCTGGCGGAAACGACCGCGAGCGTGTCGGAATTGAAAAAGAACCCCATGGGTACCGTCGCCGCCGGCGAAGGTTTTCCGGTGGCGATCCTCAACCACAACGAACCGGCGTTCTACTGTGTTCCGGCGAAAGCCTACGAAGCGCTCATGGACAAGCTGGAAGACATCGAATTAAACGCGATCGCCGATGCCCGCAAGGACCAGGCCGAGATCGAAGTCCAGCTGCATGAGTTATAGCCTCAAATTCAAGGAAGAGGCGTTAAGGGAATGGCGCAAGCTGGACAGCGGTCTGCGCGGCCGGTTCAAGACGAAGCTGGCGGAAAGGTTGCAGAAGCCGAGAGTTCCGGCCGCGAAATTATCCGGCCAGAAAGACAGGTTCAAAATCAAGCTGCGCAATGCCGGCTATCGGCTGGTGTATGAAGTTCGCGATGCCGAACTTGTGGTGGTGGTCGTCGCAATCGGGCGGCGCGAACGTAACGCCGTCTATAAGGCAGCCGTGAAGCGGGTCTGAAGCAGGCTCCGTAACGCGGCGCGTTCATGTGTCCCGGCGGCGAGGATGATCGTCATTCGGCGCTGAAATGCTTTTTGAAACCGCGCCACACGCCGTCGTAATCCTTCTGCAGTTGGGGCGATTCCATCGCGAAGCGCGTGGGGCGGAACACGTAGCGCGACTCGAACATGAAGGCGAGCGATCCTTCGATCTTATGGGGCTTGAGTTCGGCCTTGGAGGCTTTGTCGTAGGTCGCGAGGTCCGGGCCGTGCGCGCTCATCGAGTTGTGAAGCGAAACGCCGCCGGCAAGAAACCCCTCGGCCTTTGCGTCGTACACGCCATGGACGAGGCCCATGAGCTCGCTCATGAAATTTCGGTGGAACCAGGGCGGCCGGAAAGTATCTTCCGCCACCATCCAGCGCGGCGGGAAGATGACGAAGTCGACGTTGGCCACGCCCGGCTGGCCCGAGGGCGAGGTCAATACCGTGAAGATCGACGGGTCGCAATGGTCGAAGCTCACGGTATTGATCGCCATGAAGCGCGCGAGGTCGTATTTGTAGGCAGTGCAGTTGCCATGCCAGGCAACCGTGTCCAGCGGGGAATGCTCCCATTCGGCGGCCCAAAGCCCACCCATGAACTTGCTCACGACTTCGGTCCGCCCCTTGTCCTCCCATGCGGCGACGGGGGCGAGAAAATCGCGCGCATTAGCCAAGCCGTTCGAGCCGATCGGCCCTAGCTCCGGCAGGCGGAACTGCGCGCCGTAGTTCTCGCAAACGTAGCCTCTCGCGGCTCCGGAGGGCAGCTCGACCTTGAATTTCATGCCGCGGGGAATCACGCAAATCTCACCCGGGGCGACGTGTAGCCGGCCGGTTTCTGCAAAGACCAGAAGCTCGCCTTGCTGAGGCACGAGCATCAATTCGCCATCCGCATTGACGAAGCAGCGGTCGGTCATCGACGCATTGGCGCGATAGACGTGTACTGCAATGCCTGCTTGCGAAGCGGGGTCGCCCGAACCAGCGATGGTGGCAAGGCCGTCGATGAAGTCTGCAGACGCCGGCAGGTCCATCGGCAGCGGATCCCAGCGCAGGCGGTTGGGCGGCGTCTCGACCTCGATGAACGGGCCCGAGCGAACATGGCCATCGGCCATGCGACGAAACGGAGCGTGCATTGCAGACGGGCGCATCTTGTAAAGCCAGGTGCGAATATTCTCGGCGCGGGGCGCAGTAAACGCTGTCCCGGAGAGGACCTCCGCGTACAACCCGTGCGGAGCGGTCTGGGGAGAGTTGCGGCCAACCGGCAGTGAGCCGGGCACGGATTCGGTGGCGAACTCGTTGCCGAAGCCGGATTGGTAGGCGAGAGGGGCGGTGGCGGCTTGGCCGGTCGATTCCCGAAGCGAATTTTCGTCGACAGATCCCATGGCAACTCCTGAAGTGATCCCGAATCTACGCCGAATCTAGGCCTTGTAGTACTCCCGGTACCACTCTACGAAACGGGCAAGGCCGGTTTCGATGGGGGTGGATGGCGCGAAGCCTGTCGACGCCTTCAATGCGGAAATATCCGCGGCTGTTACCGGCACGTCCCCAGGCTGCATCGGCAACAGGTTGAGCGAAGCCTTCCTGCCCAGGCAACGTTCAAGCACACCGATGAACTGCATCAGGTTGACCGGCCGATTGTTGCCGATGTTGTAGATCCGGTATGGCGCTCGGCTTCTGGCCGGGGACGGTGCGGCCGGGTTCCAATCCGGATCCGGCGCGGCCGGATGCCCGATCAACCGCACAATGCCTTCGACGATGTCGTCGATGTAGGTGAAGTCGCGCATCATGTCGCCGCCGTTGAACACGGGAATCGGCTCGCCTGCGAGGATGCTCCGCGTGAACTTGTAGTACGCCATGTCCGGACGGCCCCACGGGCCATAGACAGTGAAGAAGCGCAGCCCGGTGCAGGACAGGCCGTAGAGGTGAGCGTAGCTGTGCGCCATCAGCTCGTTGGCCTTCTTGGTTGCCGCGTAGAGCGAGATGGGGTGGTCCACGTTGTCGTCTTCGGTGAACGGCGCATTAACGCTCGCGCCGTAGACCGAGCTCGAAGACGCATACACGAGGTGCGCGATTTTGCCGCGCCGGCAGCCTTCGAGGATGCTCAGGAATCCCGAGAGATTTGCGTCCGCATAGGCTTCCGGGTTTTCAATCGAATTGCGCACGCCTGCCTGGGCGGCAAGGTGGACTACAGCCTCGAAGCGATTGGATTCGAAGACTTCCTTCATCGCCTGCCGGTCAGCGACGTCGCGCTTGAGGAACGAAAACGCCGGATGCGCCTTGAGGCGCTCAAGGCGAGCGATTTTCAGGCTGACGTCGTAGTAGTCGCTGAGATTGTCGAGCCCGACGACCGTGTCGCCCCTTTCGAGCAGCGCAAGGGCGGCGGCGGAGCCGATGAATCCGGCTGCGCCGGTAACTAATATGGACATGGGAGTCTTGATGGTCATTGCGGGGTACTACAGGCAAGGCTTCCAGTTTTGCGGCGTATCCCAAAGGCTGGTGCCACGGGCCACATTCGACCCGTCCACCATGTGCGGAAATCTTCCAGGATCGTCCACGCTGACCCGGATTTTTCCGGATCCTGCCTCGACAACGCTCCCCCGGATCCAGTCGCGTTCCGAAACCCCCACGCTCACGGCACGGCAGACTTTCGCGCCCACTTTGGATACCGCAACCCGCACTGCAGTCTCGTCGACGATGCGAGCCTCCGCCGAGCGGGCAGGCTCTGTGTTGCCGGATTCGTGCGCAGGACGCGTCGCACATGCGCACACAGCCGTAGCCAGTGCCAAAGCCGCTGCCCATTGCCGCCACGCGCTCAATCCAGGTCCCATGCAAGGCTGATGCCCGTGGGATCGAGCATGGCGCGCGGCCCGCCCTTGCCTTGCGCGCGCGAGGATTCCCAGAAAATACGGCCGATGCCGTAGCCCAGCAGACTGCCGGCAACGACATCGGACACCCAATGCTCGCGCCGCGTCACCCTTGCCAGCGAGGCGATTGCAGCGGCCCCGTAGCGCCACGGCGAATCGTATTCGAGCGCGAAGGGCGTCATCACTGCCCAGGCCATGATCGCGTGCCGTGACGGGAAGGAGTCCTGGCTGGATCCAGGTTTGAAGCTATTCGGGCCCAGGCCGGATTCCGGACGTGCACGTCCAGCCATGTACTTCATTCCGGTGGAGGCCAGGAAAGCGACACCGGCAGATTCCAGGGCCGCAAAGCCGGTGCTGGAGCGGCGCGGGTCGCTGCCGTCGAGGGCGGCGATCGTCACCAGTCCTGCGCCTAGCCAGGGGAGCACGTTGCCGACCTTGTTGAACCCTTTGAGCCATGGGCTGTTCGCGTGATCCTGCGAGAACTTGTAGGCACGCTTGTCCAGCCTGCTGCTCGCGAGGACGAGGCCCGCGCCGATGGCTCCGGCCTGGAGCCAATTGAACTGCGTTGCGGTTTTTCCGGCGGCCGCGAGATCGCGGCCTACGCGCCCAACGGAGCGATAGCCCGGCACCAGTTCGCTCAGTTTCGGCTGGGTTTCGGTCGTGTCGGTATCGCCCAGGAATGCGAGGGGATCCGCCTCACGCGCCCCGGGATCCAGGTATTCGATGGTTACTGTCGCGACCAGTTCCGCAGACGAAAGCGTTCCAGCGAAAAAGCGATCCAGCCGCTGCAGGTCGATGAACTCGTAAACGACCAGCGGATGAACACGCTCGGCAAACGTGATGCGCATTTCGCGGGCGTCCAGTGGCGAAAGCCGCAACGCGGTGCGGGCCGCCCGGCCGATCGCCCGGCTGATCGGACGCAGACTGTCGTTCGCCAGGCTCAATGAAATGCGTTTGGCCGCGTCGTATGAAACCTTGATGTCGCGAAATCCCTGCCGGTAGAGCTCCTCGACCAGTCGGTGCTCCTGGCTCGAACCGGGGGACAGCTGGCCGGTTGCAGGGCGTGGCACGACCTGGAGCGTAGGGACGGGTCCGCTGGGCTTGGGCTCCCACTCTTCACGCCGGTCGGCGGGCATGAGGTACTCGTTGGGGCGAGGTGCGGGCTCGTACCACAAGGCGCGTTCGTTTCGCGATGAGGTCAGGGCATGAAGCTGGTTGGTGCGCGCCAGCATCGCTCCACCGTCCCGGGTAAGCGGCTTCCAGAGGAAGTTGGCCATCGCATTGGTCGAGCGCGTGAGCATCGAGTCGAACGGAATGCTCAGGTAGATGCCCTTGTCGAAGCTGCCCTCCCCGAACTGGGCCGCGGACACATTGGTTTTTGTCGCAAACGCCCCGATCGTGACCCCGTTGCGAAATACCCGCGACAAGTCGAGCGTTGCGCCGAAGTCTCCGGCCAGGTAGCGGCCGACGAAGAGTCGCGCCTGGACGTCCTGCCAGCCGGTGTCCCAGTACAGGGTGGCGTGTCCTGTCGCCACCTTGTAGTCGCGGAAGCCGAAGTCCTGCTCGAAATCGCGCTGCCGCACGGCATTGACGTCCACCCCGAATGCGAAGCGGCTGCCGGACTTCTTGTACAGCCACTCTGCGCCGACTCCGCCGAACATGGACTCGAGATAGCCGCCGTAGACGCTGTAGAACTGGTTCTCGCTCAATTTTCCGACGTGCGTGGCCTGCAGGTTCGGCATCGTGATGATGGACTTGGTCAGGTACTCCCTCATGAGCGTGCGCACGCGGGGAAGTTGGCTGGGCGCGGTGAACTTGAACTTGTCGTAGTTGTTGATCAGCCCGAGGCGTATGGTCCCCTGCAGCCACGTATCGTGCCGGAGCCGAAACCTGATGCGCTCCACAGCCGAAACCTGGAACAGGACGAATCCGTCAGGCCCGCCGATCGACTGCTGGTAGTCCATGCCCAGGCCGTGCTCGAACGCCGGCCGCGTGTTCTCGTACAGGGTGGCCCCCTCGGCCGCCGGCCGGCTCCCCGGCGTCCGCGGAATCACCGTCGGGCGTCTTTCGTGGGGCGGGACGGGTTCGGTCTGCTGACGGGCCCAAGTGTCGCGGTCGATCACATGCTCCGCGACATCGAGGCCGCGCTGGCGATACGACAGCGCGAAACGGTCCACGCTTGCAGGCGCATCCCGATGAAGCACTGCAGCGGCTTTGTCCACGCGATCGCGCAGGTACACGGCTTCCGCATCGTCCACGGTGACCTGCAGTTCGCGGCCGCTCTGCTCGATCCTTCGCACATGCCACTCGGTCTGGGTCGCAATGTCGCGGCTTGTCGCAGACCAGTCGGGCCGGCCGGTGGGCCGCGCGGACGACACGGGAATTCGCGGCGGATCGTTCGGCTTCGGTGTCTCCATCCCGTCGAGCTGGGTGTGGAACGCCACGCCGAACATCAGCCTGTTTCCGCGCTCGAACCCGAGCGAGATGTCGAACGAGCGGCCTGCGCGATAAACGATGCCGAAATTGAACGGCGAGCTCTGGGGCAGGTTGTTGCCTTCGTGCTGGTAGTCGTTGCCATCGTATTCGAGCTTGAGCAGCAATGGCTTGAAGGGCGTTTGATATTGCACTCCCCCGAACAGCGCCGTGGGTCCGCGGAAGTAGCTTCCGAACGAGAGGCTCCCGCCCTCCACCGTGCCCGCCTTCCTGGTTGCGAAAGAAGGGTCCAGGCGCGAAAGCGGGTTGCGCAGATCGCCGCGCCCGCCCACAGTGCCCCAGCCGAGCCCGAGGCTCCAGTCGAAGTTGCCGGCTCGCTTGCTGCCGACCACGTACTCGCCCGAGAATCTTCCAGTACCCGCGATGTCGCGCAGGCCGACTGCGATTTCAGGCAGGTACGCCGACTCCTTCCAGAGCCGGAATTTGATGTCGATGCTCTTGTCTTTCGCGGATTGGTCTCCGCTCAGCTCCGCGGGGCCGAAAGCGATGTTGCTGATGTCGACATAGCGAAAACCGGTTTCGAGCCAATCGAACGGCTGGAAAAAGATGTTGCCGCGGGAATACGGGCTGGTGTGGCTGAAGCTGAAGCTGAATTCCCCGGTCTTCGCCATGCGTGCCGAAGGCGTCTGCAATACGCCCACGCTGCCCCAGTCGCTTGCCGTTATGCCAGGGGGGCGGGATCGCCCGAGGAAAGTGGCGCCTTGCGGGCGGCTGGACGTTCTCAACGCCGCAGAACGCGCGGCAGGATCGTCTGCAGCCGGCCCTTGGGTGGCGAGGAAGGAAATCAGCCGATGGGAGACTTCTTCAGGCCACCCCCCGTCCCGGGGCGGGGCCCAGATCCAAGCTCCGGGGGCCGGTTCGTCTTGCTCCTCGCGGTTCCATGACGCAATCCCGAAGCGCTGCACACGGCCGTCAGGTTGTGCCATCCAGGCGAGGTCTACGGAGCCGGTGGCATCCGGCATGCACGATTTCAGGTAGTCGAGGGATTCCCAGCCTGGAACATGCACCGGCTGGCAACGTTCTCCCGTCGGGGTCACGACCGTGACGGTGGCCGGGCGCTTAGGCAGCACCACCTGATGCCCCGCCCGCAGGACAGGATCTCGCGCAGTGTTCGCCTGCAACCAACGCGCGTCTGCTATCGCGACCTGGACGCGGCCGGTCACCGGCAGCGTGCTGACCCAATCTCGCAAACGAAGGACCCCCTCCGGAGCCGCGGCGACGCCGCTGGCGGACCTTGAAAGATCCCTCAGGAGCTGGAGATAAAGGGTGGTCTGGTGCGCGGTTTCCTCCGGCACCCGCCAGCTCAATCCCAGAGGATAGGCATCGGGCGAGGCAGGCTGCTCGAGCAACCAGTCGCTCAGCCTCTGCGGCGGCTTCTGCGCATGCAGGGGAAGAGGGATCAGCAACGATGACGCGATTGCAGCGCACGCGAGCGCGCGCTGCGTCGTCAGGGTGTTCATCGTGATTCCCTGATCCCGGCCGGCTCCGCAGGCCAGCGTTGCCAGGCGAAGCACAAGTCCGTCGAGAGGCATTGCTCGCCATAGACGACGGAAGCGACTGCGCCCCGGGCGTCGACGGCATATCGTGCGACAGGCAGCGAATCCGCGTGACGCGAGCCGGCCGCAATGTCGGCGGACTGCGCATGCTCTTCAAACCACGTCAGCGCGGCAGGATCAACGCCCTGCAACTCTGTTCGTGCTGGGGCCTCCACCCGGCGCAAGGAAAGGTGGTCCCGCACGCCGTAACGATAGCTGGGCATTACATCCCGGACCCGCACCCATCCGTATTCCCCATTGATCCTGGCAAGGTCCGACCAGGAAGGAAGCTCGGGAAGCCTGACGCCGTGCCATTCGATCGTAAGGCCGACAGCGCCGACCAGCCGGCCGTTCTGGATGCGCAGCACCTCCCGCTGGGCGCTATACCAGACCTGTACTGCGCCACCCGGGGCATCCTCCACATAGCCCAGCACCAGGAGCGCGACCCGTTTCTGGATCGTCACCCGGAGATATCGGAATGCGGGGTTGAGCGGGGTGCGGGAGACCGGCGATGCAGGGGAGAACGCGTACTTCGCCGATTCAAGGATCGCGGAAGTGTTGCTGGCGCATGACGACAGCAATGCGGCGGCCGAAAGCAAAGTGGCGCAGGCTAGTACTTTCGCCTTTGGGTGCGGCAGAAAAGTCGACTCCTCAGAGATTGCTGCTGCGACGGTAAGAACGTGTACTACAGCCCTTCGAAGGCGAGGCACGCGCAGGTCATCCCTGGCGACCGAATGGCAGCGCCAGGGCGAGTCGGGAGGAGACGAAGCGAAAGGTCAACCCTCATTTCGATACGACGAGGTCAAAAAACCCTGCATCCACAAAAGAAAAAGCCTTGGCCGGCAGGCCAAGGCTTTAGTAGAACGGACCTAGGTCCTAGCGTGTGCCGCCCGTCGTGCCGCCATCCGTGCCCGGGTTGTTGTCGTCGTTCGACGCCACCGCCGCTAACGCTGCGACTGCCAACGCGATTGCGGCGATCATCCCTGCCGTAAGACCGCCTGCAGCCGCACCTGCAGCAGCGCCTGCGCCTGCGCCGCCGCCGCCGCCGGCTCCCGGCGGAAGAGCTTGCGCGAGTGCCTGGCTGGAAACGAAAAGAACCAACATCAAGACTCCGATAACTTTTTTCACGTTCACTCCCGTTAGATCAGTTTGAATTAATTTTGCTCACCCACCCCGATGAGCGTCGAAGCGAAAGCCTGATTCCGATTCTACCAAGCGCAGATCACAATCGCAAATTTAGCACCGTTGCAATTGCGCTGCCAACCAAACCCTTGGACCATCGAGAACGAACCCCTAAATGTAGCGGAAAAATGTAAATATTTCAACAGCTTGAAAGTAATCAGGGGCCGCGCAATTGGCTTTGATGCTGCGAACTGAAAAGTACCCGTTCTTTTCCCGGTTGTCTATCAGCCCAATTGCATTGGCGCAAATAAAGCCGGGACCGGCGTCATAGCAGGCGCAACGCCATGGCCCGGCGCAGCACCCACCATGCATAAATGGACTGAAATGCCAGAAACGGCACGAAAGCCAGGGCCCGATTGGCCGGCGGGAGTTGCACGAGGACGAATGCACCTATGCCCTGCGCAATCGTCACGCCGTAGTGGTAGAGGGCAACCGTCCGGTGCCCGTACCCCATCCGGTTGAGCAACTGGTAGAGGTGCGACCGGTGGGCTACATAGAATTTCTCGCCACGCGCGACCCGGCGCATGAAGGTGAAAAGCGTATCGAATATGAAATGAAAAAGCAGCAAGGGCACTATGTAGAACGACAGGTGGCCGAAATCGAAGCTGGCGCCGATGACGGCAAGCGCGGCGAAAACGAATCCGATGAATGCGCTGCCGACGTCGCCCATGAAAATTCTTGCCGGCGGAAAGTTGAAGCACAGGAACCCCGCGATGCTCGCCGCGAGAGCGTAAGAAACCATGTAGACGAAATAGCTGTTCTGGCTCCATGCGATCGCGCACAGGAAGCACGCGGCAATCGCTCCGACCCCGCCGGCCAGGCCATCGAGACCGTCCATGAAGTTGTAGCTGTTGGCAAGTCCGAGCATCCATATGAACGTGATCGCATAGCCCCAGCCCCCCAGCGCAACCTCCCCGACCATCGGCAGGGAAAGCTTGCTCAGCACGCCGCCCGCGACGAGCAGCGCACCAATGCCCAGTACCTGGGTGTAGATCTTCGCCAGGAAGGATTTCTGGGTGACGTCGTCGATCAGGGAAACGACTGCAACCCCCAGCGCGCCGAGGAAGAACCCCCAGAAATACAGGTCGTCGATCCTTGCGCTGCTCGCGCCGAAATAGATCGTCAGGCAACCGGCCAGAAACGCCAGCACGATTCCCACGCCGCCGGATTTCGGCACCGGGTGCGCGTGCGACGACCTGTTGTTGGGGACGTCCATCAGCCTGACAAAATGAATCATGAACACGGTAAGTGCGACTGACAGCAGGAAAATCGCGAAGGCAAACGCGATGTGCGTAAAGAGATTGAAACCAGGCACTGTCCTGGCTGGCCTATTGGATGCGGGGAAAGCCGTAGCCGGCCACCCACCGCGTCAGTATTGCGGCAACGTCCAGGTTGTCTGGATTCGCATCGATGGCTGTCTCGAGCGCGCCGAGTTCCTTCTCGTACTCGACCGGATGCGCGCTTTCCTCCCTCGCCTGCCATATGCGCGGATGGGTCGTCTGGGTCGCATCGCCGCTGATAAGCAGCTCCTCGTAGAGCTTCTCGCCCGGCCTCAGCCCGACCAGCTCGATCTCAATCCCGGTCCTGCCGTCGCTGGCAGGCATCTCCGAGCGGCCGCTCAAGCGAATCATTTTAAGCGCCAGGTCCTTGATCCTGACCGGCTCGCCCATGTCGAGAACGAACACCTCGCCGCCCTGGGCCATGGCGCCGGCCTGTATCACGAGCTGCACGGCCTCCTCGATGGTCATGAAGTAGCGCGTTACCTCGGGGTGAGTGAGCGTCACCGGCCCGCCGCGCTCGATCTGCTGCCGGAAGAGGGGTACCACCGAGCCGGAAGAATCCAGCACGTTGCCGAAGCGCACCATCGAGAAGATCGTCGCCGACGGCGCGGACGCGAGCATCTGCACGACGAGCTCCGACATCCTTTTCGTGGCGCCCATTACGTTCATCGGGCGCACCGCCTTGTCGGACGAGATCAGCACGAAATGGCCGACACCCGCGCGCAGCGCGGCGCGGGCGACGTGCCAGGTGCCGATGACGTTGTTGCGCAATCCCTCGATCGGGTTGCCTTCGACGATCGGCACGTGCTTGTACGCCGCGGCGTGATAGATGGTGTTCACGGCGCGCTTCTGCAGCAGCGATTCGATCGTCACCTGGTCGGTGATCGAGCCGAGGACAAAGCTTGGCGGCAGCTCGCACTTCGCGGCCGCGCTGTTGCGCGACAGCTCCTGCTCGATCTGGTAGAGCGCGTACTCGCCGTGGTCGAGGACGATCAGCTGCTTCGGCTTGAGCGCGAGCACCTGCCGGCAGAGCTCGGACCCGATCGAGCCACCGCCGCCCGTTACCAGCACCACTTTCCCGGTGACGCATTTCTCGAGCAAGCCATCGAGGGGCGACACCGTTTCCCGGCCGAGCAGATCCTCGATCGAGATGTCCTTCAGGTCGGCCACCGCGTGGCTTTGCCGGTTCACCAGTTCCGACAGGCTCGGAACCGAGCGGACATGAAACGGCAATTCGCTGAGGAACTCGAGGATCTCCCTGCGCCTGCTCATGGGAATCGACGGCACCGCGAGCAGGATTTCCTTCACCCCTTTCGACTTGAGGCGCTTCTCGAGATTGCTGTCCGACGCGCTCATGACGAGCAGGTCCTCGATGCTCCTGCCATGTAGCGCCTTGTCGTCGTCTATGAACAGCACGGGAATGCGCTCCTGGCCGCGGCGCAATACCTCCGAGAGCTGGCGCCCGGATCCGCCGGCGCCGTAGATCGCCACCGGAATCGCCTCACGGGAGCTTCCCGTCGTCCCCATCAGCAACCGCGCCGCGCGCCGGCTCCACACGATGAACACGAACAGCATGAGGGCAAACACGACACCGAGCCCGAGCGCGAGCGCGTAGCGGGCGCCGCCAGCCAGGGCGACCGAGGCGATGACGATGCCGTTGAGGGCGCTGACCAGGCTGACGCGTGCCGCCAGGTGCGGGATGTGGAAGCGGACCACCGGGCGATACAGCCCGCACAGGTAGCCGACGGCGGGAACCAGGAGCATCGTGAACACGGTGGCGGCCAACACGTGCTGCCAGGTGAGGCCCGGCACCTTGCCGGTCCGCGCCAGCGTGGCAAGCCAGAATGCGACGCCCCCGGAGGCGGCATCGATCAACACCAGGACGAGAGTCTTTGCGGGTCTGGGTAGCCGTTGGAGCTGGGCGAAGATCGACATCGAGGCAGGCCGCGTCAGCCTCGCGAGGTCACGATCTCTGTCATTCCCGGCGGCGCATGCGGCACCAGATCGTCTTTCCTGCCCGCAATCCGCACCAACGCCTCGTCGGCGCCCATCCGGCGCAGAATCGCCTGCGCGCGGCGCAGCGCCGCTTCGCGATCCAGGATCGCGACGATCGTCGTCACAATCAGCTCGATGTCGAGGAAGAACGAGCGCTTCTCGATATAGAAGATTCCGAGGCGGCTCTTCCAGGGTCTGATCAGCTGGTTGTACGCAATGTCCGGATCGCTCTTGTCGCTCAGGATATCGCCTTCGTCGGAAAACACGATCGAGGAGAAATCGGTGATGCCGGGCTGCACCGTGAGGAGCTTTTTCTCCTCGGAAGAATACAGGTCCGTTTCCCTCTTCACGTTCGGCCGCGGCCCGACGAGGCTCATGTCGCCGATCAGCACGTTCCAGAGCTGGGTCAGCTCGTCCAGCTTGTAGCGGCGGATGAAATGGCCGACCTCGGTGATCCTCGGATCTGCGCCCGAAGTGGAGTCCACGCCGGAAAGGTCCGCGTTCTTGATCATCGAGCGCAGCTTGACCATCCGGAACATGCGCTCGCCCCGTCCCACGCGCTCGGCAACGTAGAAAGGCGAGTAGCCATCCTGGCGCCACACGAGGAACATCACCGGCAGGAGGACAGGCGCGGCAACGAGCAGCCCGAAGAACGAAGCGATCATGTCGAAGAGTCGCTTCACGACGCTTTCTTCCCGGCTTGTTTCCCCGCATTTTTCTTGCTGGCGACCAACCCCAATACCGCCTCCACGACCTGGCGCTCGGTCGTGTAGTACGCATTTTCCAGCGGGGCGCTCGAGGGCGCCGGGGCGTCCGGCAGGGTCAGCCTGACCGGCGAGGCCTTCAGGGCAGATGGCGGGAGCGACTCGACCGCGCGCGCGATGATCTCGCCCGCCATGCCGCAGGTCCGCCACCCGCCGTCGACCACGCAAAGCAACCCGGTCTTTCGCACCGACTCGACGATGCAGGTCGCATCCAGCGGATTGAGAACCCGCAGGTCGACCACTTCGGCCGAAACGCCGGCTTCGCCAAGCGCGCGCGCCGCCAGCAGGCACTGCTGGGTCGAATAGCTCGCGCCCACCAGGGTAACGTCCCTTCCTTCGCGCACTACGTGGGGGCCCTCGCGCTCCAGTGGGCGCTCGATTACCGGCGGAAGGTCCTCCTCGAGGTCGTACAGCCACCGGTCGTCTATGTAGATCACGGGGTCGTCGCACAGGACCGCGGAGATCAGCAGGTCACGCGCATCGAGCGCAGTGGCCGGCATTACGACGCGCAGTCCGGGGACGTGCGCAAACCACGAATGCAAGGCTTGCGAATGTTGCGCTCCCTGCTCGCCTCCGCGGTTCACGATGCCGCGGATGGTGACCGCAGGATGGGCCTGGCCGCCGACCATATGCGACCATTTCGCGGCCTGGTTCACGATCGCGTCCATCGCGTACAGCATGAAATCAACGCGCGGATGAACCACCACCGGGCGGTAGCCGCACAGGGACGCGCCGACGGCCGCGCCCGTGCAGGCGAGCTCGGAGACAGGCGAGTCCATGATCCGGTCGGTGCCATAGATCTTGTCCAGGTCGGTCATCGAATTGCCAACATACCATTTGGCCCACAGGCCTTGGCCGATGACGAACACTTCAGGGTGGGTGTCGAGCAGGTAGACGAAGGCTTCGCGGATTGCGGAGCCGTAGTTATGGCGCGCCACGACTAGCTGCTTTCGGCGTAGACGAGATCGAGCAGCGCGGAGGCCGGCGGGAATTCCGCCGCCTCGGCCCGCGCCCAGGCGTCGGCGACCTGCTCGGTCACCGCGTTGCCCATCAGGGCGTAGCCCGACTGGTCGAGAATGCCCGCATCGATCATCGCGTCGAGCAGGCGGCGAATGGGGTCGCGATCCTTCCATTTCACCAGGTCCGCATCCCTGTTCACGCCCACGTCGTTGTCTTCACGCGGACCGACGTGTCCGCGCCAGCGGTAAGTGACCGCCTCGAGAAATGCCGGGCCCCCGCCCTTGCGCATTTGCCCGATGAAACGGCCGCTGGCGGCCGAAACCGCGGCGACATCGTTTCCGTCCACGGTCTCGGTCGGTATGCGGTGCGTGTCCCCGTATCGCCCCACCCTGTCGGCGGGCTGGCGCAGGGAGATATGCAGGTGGCTCGAAAACAGGTTGTTCTCGCAGACGAAGAGAACCGGCAGCTTGAATGCGGCAGCCAGGTTCAGCGATTCATGCACCACGCCTTCCTCGGCGGCGCCGTCGCCGAAATACGCCACGGCCACGTCGCCCTTGCCGTCTTTCCTGGCGGCGAGAGCCGCGCCGACGGCCAGCGCCACGGTACCCGCGACGATCGGCACCGAGCCCTTGAAACCATGCGCATCCCCGTAGAGGTGCATGGATCCGCCCATTCCTCTGGAGCAACCGTCTGCCTTGCCCAGGACCTCGGCGAGCAGGGCGTAGGGTTCGCCGCCCAGCGCGAGAAAATGGGAGTGCGAACGATGGGCCCCGAAAACCCGGTCCGTATTGCGCAAGTGCTCGGAGACCCCGACCGCGACGGCTTCCTGCCCGATCCCCAGGTGGCATGGGCACGCGATCGCGCCCGAAACGAGCCCATCGCCGATCCTCTCCTCCACGCGACGGATGAGAAGCATCATCCGGAGCTGGCTGGCCAGCTTCGCGGGGTCGCAGCCTGCGATATCGAGTTTTTCAGTGAACCTGCCGGGGTCGGCCAATAGTCCGAGGTTGAACTGGTCCGCGCCCATCAGCTTGCCGCGTGACCGAAGAACTCCCGGATTTTTCCGCAGATGTATTTGACGTCGTCGTCGGTGACCGTGGTGTTCATGGGAAGCATCAGGCAGCGCGAGAAAAAGCGCTCCGTGGCAGGGCATCCGGCGCCGGAAAATCCGAGTTCGGTGAACTGGTGCACGGGCGTGCCGGCCCACTGGACGATGGTCCTGATCCCGCAGGTCTCGAGATGGGAGCGCAGCGCATCGCGCCGGTCGGCTTCGAGCTCATAGTTCTGGTAGACGTCGAAGTGGCGCGCATCCGCGTCCGGCGCGGGGGGAAGCACCACCTCGCCGAGATTGCCGAGCCCCGCCTGGTACTGAGCGGCGATCGCCCGCCTGCGGGCGATATCGGCGCCGAAGGACTTCAGCTTGAAATCGAGGATGGCTGCCTGGAGGTTGTCGAGGCGCGAATTGAATCCCCATTCGACGACCCTGCCCTCCGGGTTGCGGCCGTTGTCGCGCAGCAGCGCGATCCGTTCGGCAATGGCGTCGTCATTGGTGACGACAGCGCCGCCGTCGCCGAAGCAGCCAAGCAGCTTGGCGGGATAGAAGCTGATCGTGCCGAACTTGCCGAACGAACCGGCCGCTTTGCCTTTGAACTTGGAGCCGAGCCCCTGCGCGGCATCTTCCGCGATCATGATGTTGTGCTTGCGGGCAACTGCCTCCAATGCGTCCATGTCGCAGGTGCGGCCATTGACCTGGACCGGCATGATGAGCTTGGTGCGCTTCGTTACAAGCGATTCCGCGGACGCGGCGCTGAGCATGTGGTCCGGCCCGATGTCGGCCAGTACTGGCGTTGCCCCTACGAAATGCACGGCTGCCGCAGTGGCTATGTACGTATGCGACGGGAGGATGACTTCGTCGCCCGGGCCCACGCCGATTGCCTTGAATCCCAGCCAGATCGCGTCTGTCCCGTTGGCGACCCCGAATGCATGCTTCACGCCCATGTAGGCGGCCAGGTTCTTCTCGAATTGCAGGTTGTCCTTCTGCAGGATGTAGGCGCCGCGCCGGCAGACGTCGAGCATGACGGCCGTGAGCTCCTCTTCCTGGGAGGCGAACAACGCGGAATAGTTGAAGAACGGAATGCTTCTTTCAGTCATGGCTTTTGTGTGGTGTCGAAGAAAATCGGGTTGGGGTCAGCGGGTGAGCCGCGCGGCGCAAAAAAGCACCTTGTGGTTCGTGTCGGCAATTCCGGGCGGCAGCGGCAGCGGGACCGGCGGGCGCGATTCCACGGCGCCGATTTCCGGAGGCATGGTGACCAGCCCGCCGAAGATGAAACGCTTGAGCAGTTTCTTGGCGCGCATGGATTTCGGGATCAGGCCCAGCCTGGAAGCAATCATCTTGATGGGACGCATCGCCTTCTGGCGCGCGGAAACGGTTTCGAGCGGGTATCCGCCGAAAAACTCGCAGGTGAAGCCGAACTTGCCCAATTCGGCGCCCATTTCCGGGATGCCGTAATAGCGGTGGCTGTGGGGGCTGGGATTGAAATCGAAAAGGTCCTTGTTCGCGGTGGCGATGAGCAGGACGCCACCCGGGCGAAGCACGCGCCTGCATTCGGCAAAGAATTTTTCCGGCTCGGGCAGGTAGTAGATCGCCTCGAAGATGATGACGACATCGAAGCTCGCATCTGCGAACGGCATCTGCTGCGCATCGAATTGCTCGAGCTTGAACCGCTCGCCGTAGTGCCTGCGCGCGATTGCCAGGATGGCTTCTGAATAATCCCCGGCGGTGATCGACCTGCTCACGCTTGCCAGGTAGCCAATGCCCTGGCCGGTCCCGCAGGCTACCTCGAGGACGTCCTTTTCCCGGCAGTAGCTACCCGCCCAGTAGTAGCGCTGGATGATCCTCTCGACCTGCTCGGCGGAGACTTCCGTGCCGGAGATTTCGGTTAGTTCGACGAAATCCAGTTTCATAGTGACGCCAAGACCTGCTGCATATAGGGGGTGAATCGCCTTTGCGCCGTACCGAGCGAGCGAACGCATTCAGCAGACGGGACCTCCTCGGGGACATGTGATCTATTTTCGATCAATGACTTGCGACTGCAATCCGCCGGTGATAATAACCGAGTCGCCCAAGCTTTCCAAGGGTCCCGCTGGATCGGCCGGCCGGGCGCGCCCGTGGATTTTCTCATTATCAACCTTCGGCCAGGAGAGCAGGAATGCACAAATGGACAGTAGTGTTGGCATGCCTTGCCGCTTTCGTTTGCGCGGGAGCGCATGCGCAGGTGAGCGTTTCGAAGATTTCGGTCAACAACATGACCGTGTACAAGACATCGCGCCAGGCCGAGGCAGTGGCAGTCCTGGCACTGCCAAAAAGGATCAAGACTCCCACCGGCACCGGCTTCCAGGAGGCGTACACGGTCATATTCTCGATTCCGGTGGCCGGACTTGCCGAGCGGGACGTCCTCCAGGTGTCCGCCGAGATGGAAGCGACGAACGATTGCAGCTACGACGTGGGGTTCGGCACCTGGCTGGTGATCGGAACGGATGCGTCGAGCACGGTCCCGAACGCCGCCAGGGGTGAAAGCTATATGAGCTACCCCTCGGGCTACAACATCACCAACGGCAACTATCAGATTCCGGGTGCCGCGGACCGGTCGTTCGGGCATCACGGGTCTGTCACCCGGTCAACGGTTTTTGTCGTTCCGAGGGGCATGAGCGGAACGAGGTACGTGAATTTCGTGGCGTATGCGCAAACCGACAAGCTCGATTGCAGGAAGGGAAACGGGCTGACCGTGGAAAAGGGCGCCGGCCACCTGAGCGTGATCCACTATTCGGTGCAATAGGATCAGGAACCCGGCGAACCGGAGAACCGCGCCGTTGCCTCCGAGAGCGGCCACCCGATCGCAAGCGACGTAAGGAAGAGCACCCCGCCCAGCAGGCTCCAGCCGACCGAGAGGGCCCAGAAAAGCAACGCGAGCGAGGCGAGCACCTGGGGCTCGCCGATCCCGATATTGAGGTGGACGAGGACGGCGAGGAGAGCGCCCTCGCGCACGCCGTGCCCGCCGATGCTGATCGGAAGCGCAGCCGCAAGATAGGCCGCCGCGGCGGCGAGCGTCATTTCCAGCGGCCCCGCGAAAAGCCCGACGCTCAGGGCCAGGAACCAGATCGAGGCGAAGTCGACCAGCCACACCGCCAGGCTGAGGCCCACGGCCGCGGCCAGCGCGCCGCGCCGGCGGGTGAGGGCAGAGGTCGCAAGCCGCAGCGTAGACAGACGCTCGGCGCCCAGCAGGCGCGTGAACACCGGCTCGAGGCGCCCGGCGTTCAGCAGCACCCATGTCGCCGCCGCCAGGGCGACGATGCCTCCCACTCCCGCGCCGAAGAGCAGCTTCAGCTCGCCCCGGACTTCATGCAGCAGGAGGTACAGGCCCAGCGCGGGCACGGCCAGCGCAAGCAGCGCGCCCATGCCCAGCACGCGATCGGCCACGAGGGTCATCGCGCCGTCGATTTTGCGGTCGGGATAGCGGCGCCACAAATAGCCGAAGCGGACCGCGTCACCCGCCACGCCGCTGGGCAGGAAGCAGTTGTAGAACTGGGCGATCCAGAACACGCCGTGCGTCCAGCGCGGTGGCGCACTGAGGTCCTGGGCGTGCAGCAGCACCTGCCAGCGCCAGGCCTGCAGGACGTAGCCCGCGCCGGCGAGCGCTATCGCCGGCGTCGCGAACTTCCAGTCGAGGACGAACAAGCCGCCCGGATTTTTCCACCCAGCCCAGGAGGCAAGCCAGGCGAGCAGCGCAATGGAGAGCCCGGCTCGCAGCGCAATGGCGGCTGCCCTGCGGGTCAGCATGGAGAGTCGCGTGCGCTGGTCTCGTGGTAACGTCCGCAAAACTTGCGCGCGCGCGATTCCGGCCCGGATGCGTCGACGCAAAACGCATTTCCCACCGCGGCCCGCAAACTACAATCGCTTCCATCCATGCAGCTGGACGAGTATCGCAAACTGGCGGAAGTCGAGGATCGCATGTGGTACTTCGGCGCGTTGAACGGCCGCATTATCCACTGGCTGAGGAAATTCATGCCGCGGGGGCCGGCCCGGCTGCTCGACGCGGGATGCGGCACCGGCGGATTGATCAAGGCGCTGGGCTCGGCCGATCCGGCGTGGAGCATCACCGGGCTGGACTATGTCGGGCGTGCGTGCGAGCTGGCGCGGGTGCGCACCGGCGCGGATATCGTGCAGGGTTCGATTACGGCTTTGCCGTTCGAGGACAACGGCTTCGGGGCGGTCGTGTCGGCCGACGTCGTCTGCCAGGTCGCGGACCGCGCGCTCGCAATGCGCGAGCTTGCGCGCTGCACGCAAAGGGGGGGCCTCATCGTAGTGAACGTGCCCGCGCTCATGTGGCTCTGGTCCTACCACGACGAGGCGACCCAGACCCGGCATCGCTATACCCGCGGCGAGCTGGTCCAGGAGTGCCGACGCGCCGGGCTGGAGGTCCTGTTTTCGACCTACGCCAACCTGCTGCCGCTTCCCCTGATCGTCGCGCGGCGCAAGCTGTTTCCGGCGCGCAACCCGACCAGCGACGTCCGGCAGTACCCGGCGGTTGTCGAGACGATTTTTCGCGGCATGGCGCGCATCGAGCACTGGTGGACCGACCGCGGGTGGCCGCTGCCGCTTGGCAGCTCGGTGTTTGTCGTCTCCCGGAAAACGTGACGCGATGCCCGCCGCAAGCCTGACTCGTTTCCGGCGCAATTTCGCCGGCAGGAAAGTTCTTGTGACCGGGGGGCTGGGATTCATCGGCTCGAACCTCACCCGCACCCTGGTGGGGCTCGGCGCCAGGGTGACCATCATCGACTGCCTGATCCCGGAGTACGGCGGCAACGCGCGCAACATCGCCGGGCTCGAGCGCGATGTGGTCGTCCATATCGCCGACGTGCGCGACCAGCGCCGCCTGCCCGGCTTCATCCGCAACCAGGATTTCCTTTTCAACCTCGCGGGCCAGACGAGCCACATGGATTCCATGACCGACCCGGACACGGACCTGGAGATCAATTGCCGCGCGCAGCTTTCGATCCTCGAGGCCTGCCGGCTCCACAATCCCGCGGTGCGCATCGTGTTCGCGAGCACCCGCCAGATCTATGGCCGGCCGGACTACCTGCCGGTCAACGAGGCGCATCCCCTGCGGCCGGTCGACGTCAACGGCATCAACAAGCTTGCCGGGGAGATGTATCACCTGCTCTACAGCAGGGTGCATGGCGTGCGCAGCACGGTCCTCAGGCTGACGAACACGATCGGGCCGCGCATGCGCGTGAAGGATGCGCGCCAGACGTTCATCGGCGTGTGGATCAGGAACGCGCTCGAGGGCCAGCCCTTCCAGGTTTGGGGCGGCGAGCAACGGCGCGATTTCACCTACGTGGACGATGCGGTGGAGGCGTTTCTTGTCGCCTCCGTCCGCCGCGAAGCGGAGGGCGGCGTATTCAACCTTGGCGGCGTGGGCCACATGAGCCTGCGCGAGCTGGCCGACCTCCTCGTCCTCGTCTGCGGTCCAGCGCGGGCGCGTTACGAGTCCCGCGCTTTCCCGCGCAGCAGGAAGAGCATAGACATCGGCGATTTCTACGCCGACGGCAGGCTGATCAGGCAGGTGCTCGGCTGGGCGCCGAAGACCGGCGTGCAGAAGGCGCTCACCCGCACCGTTGCGTTCTATCGCAAGGAGCTCTCCCATTACGTGTGAGGGCGGCAGATGACGAACCGCATCATGATGGCCGATCCCGGAGCGGGCTATCGCGCCTGCGCCGCAGAGTACGACGCGGCCATCAGGCGCGTGCTCTTGAGCGGGCACTATGTGCTGGGGTCCGAGGTCGAAGGATTCGAGCGCGAATTCGCGCACTACCTCGGCGTCGCGGGTGTCGTGGGCGTCGCAAACGGCACCGACGCGCTCGAGCTCGCGCTGCGGGCCGCGGGCATCGGGCCGGGCGACAGCGTGCTCACCGTAGCGAATACCGCAACGGCCACCGTGGCGGCGATCGTTGCAACCGGGGCTGCCGCGAAGTTCGTCGAGATCGAGCCCGGCACCATGCTCATGGATGCCGATGCGCTCGAGCGCCGGCTTTCGACTGCGAACGATCCCTCCATCAAGGCTGTCTTGCCCGTGCATCTCTACGGACAGGTGGCGGACATGCCGCGCCTGATGGAGATCGCCCGCCGGCACGGGTTGTCCGTCATCGAGGATTGCGCCCAGGCCCACGGCGCCGCCGTCGCGGGACGCAAGGCCGGCGCATGGGGCGACCTTGCGGCTTTCAGTTTCTACCCGACCAAGAACCTCGGGGCTTTCGGCGACGGCGGGGCGGTGGCAGGGTCCGATACGGCGCTGCTCGAAAGAGTTCGCTTGCTGCGCCAGTATGGTTGGCGGCAGCGGCATGTGAGCATGATCCATGGCCGCAACAGCCGGCTGGACGAGATGCAGGCTGCGTTGCTGCGCGTAAGGCTGGCAAAGCGCCTGGATGCCGAAAACGGCATTCGGGCAACGCTTGCGGCGCGCTACCTGGAGGGCCTCAAAGACGTCCCGATCCGCCTGCCGCACGTGGCCGGCGGGCGCGATTGCGCCTGGCACCTGTTCGTGATGCAGACGCCGCGGCGTGACGCCCTTGCCGATCATCTCGCGCGGCATGATATTTTCGCCCAGGTGCACTATCCGATGCCGATTCACCGCCAGCCCGCCTACGAGGATCCGAGCCTGACCCTGCCGATTACGGAGCGCTCATGCGCCGAGGTGCTCTCGCTGCCGCTGCATCCGGGGCTCGCGATCGGGGACATCGACAGGGTTTGCGCGAAGATCCGGGAGTGGGCGGCGTAAGCCCCTTTTCGCGACGATGAATCCAGCCCTGACTTTCGTCATCCCCATCTATCGAGGCGCCCAGACCGTTGCTTCGCTGGTCAAGCAGATCGAGCGGGCGTCGGTCCCCGGCGGCCACGAGATCGTGCTCGTCGACGACGGCAGCCCCGACAACACGGCCGAAGTCTGCGAAGCGCTGGTGCGCGAGGCGATCGTCCCGATCACCTTCATCCGCCATTCGCGCAATTTCGGCGAGCACAATGCGGTGCTGACGGGCTACCGCCATGCGCGCGGCGATTACGTGGTCAACCTCGATGACGACGGGCAGAACCCTGCCGGGGAAGCGGTGCGGCTCTGGCAGCATGCGCAAAGCCGGCGCCTCGACGTGGTCTATGGCCACTTCGGCACCAAGCAGCACTCGCTCTTTCGTAATTTCGGCAGCTGGTTCACCAACCGCATCACCGACTTCGTGCTCGACAAGCCCAAGGGGTTCTACCTGTCGAGCTTTCGCTGCGTGAGCGCGTTCGCGGCCAGGCATGCCGCGGCGCACGAGGGGCCGTACCCCTACATCGACGGGCTGCTGTTGCAGGTCACGCAGAACATCGATTCGCTGGAGGTCGCGCATTCGCAACGCGTGGCGGGCAAGAGCGGTTACACGTTGCGCCGGCTGCTGCGCCTGTGGCTGAGCACGTTCGTGAATTTCTCGGTGATGCCGCTGCGCCTGGCGACATTCCTCGGGTTCGTGATGGCGATCTCCGGCCTCGCGGGGCTGGGCGTGGTCCTCTACCTGAGGCTGACCAACGAGGGGCCGGGATTCGGCTGGGGGTCCCTGATGGGGGCGCTGCTGGTCTTCTCAGGCGCGCAGCTGGTGATGCTCGGGCTGATCGGGGAATACGTCGGCCGCATGTTCCTCGCGGTGAATCGCAGGCCGCAGGCCGTGGTCCGCGAAGTGCAGAAAGGCGGCCCCGACTAACGGGAGGCCGCGGGCTTCCAGAGCCGGATCGTCTTGCGGTCGAAAGGCCACACCGCGGATCCGCAAAGTTCGAAAGACCGCGGGAAATCGACCCCGACCTTGCGCAGGTCCGGCAGGGGTTCCGTGGCTGGTTGCCCCTCGAGGATCCACGCCCGCGCGAGGCGAGTTCGATCGATGCGCGCTAGCACGAAGTCCGCAAACGCCGTGCTGCCGGGATAGCCTCCGTAGAACCACGGGACGCCGGGCGCCTTGCCTTCGAGCGCGAAAACCACGCCCGGCAGGTTGTAGAACGCGAGGATGTCCGTGCCCGGCGCAAGGGCGCACTTGCCCGCCGCGGCCTGCAGCTCGTTCCAGAAGCGGGCGGTGGGGGCGTCGACAAGCAGGATCCCGCCGGATCCGATCCTTGCGGGCTGGTCCTGCTCGAAGACTCCGGCTGCAAGCCTGTAAGGGGCCCTGGCATAGGCGGATACGACCTGGCTCGCGGCAAGCAGGCAGATGAGGACGCCCGTGAGTGCCGAAAGGCGGGGCCGGGTCCAGAAGCGGCTTGCGAGGAGGTAGAGCAGGATGATCCAGGCGGCCAGCGTCATGCCGATGACGACGCCCAGGCGGTTGCTGGTGCCGATGCTTGCAAGCACGGGCGTGGCCAGCAGCGCAGCGCAGATCAGCCACTCCGGTTGCCGGATGCTGCCTGCCTTGAGCGGCCACGGGATCCCGGCAAGGATCGCGATCACGATCCAGCACGCGAAATGCAGCACCGCCCGGCAGTTGGTGCACGATTCGATGCCCGCGATCCACACCGCGCCCGAGACGCCCTGGTAGATCATCCATGCGATCGCGCCCGCATACAGGGCGTTTCGCACTCCCTTGTGGCGCGCGGCCGCGATTCTCGCCAGCAGCGTAAGCACGATCGCCACGCCATAGTGCTTCAGGAGGAACACCGTCACCTCGACGATGTCGCGCCGGTACTGGAGCAGCGTCTCGGAGCCGTAGCCGACGCCGGACATCGAGGCTTCGAATCCGGCCATCCATCGCTGGAAGGTTTCGGCCGGTGACATGAACAACAGGAAATGGATCGCCGACCAGCCCACGAGGCCGCAAAGGAAGTATCCGGCGCGGCTCGCCCTGCGCTGGTTCGACACGGGCCAGGCAAAGAGCAGCACGAAGGACAGCACCATGAAGCCGATGCCCGACGAAATCTTGACGAACGCGATTGCCGCGACGCATGCGCCGGCGGCGAACAAGAACGCGCGCTTGTGGCGGGTGCCGGCACACAATCCGGACAGGAGAGTGGCGATCAACGCGAGCGCGAAGGCGCCGACCTGGTAGTTGTAGCCCAGGCCCATCAGCGTCCAGGTGTAGAACGTAAGGCACCCGTGCAGTCCGACGCATGCGGCAATTACTCGATCCATCGCCGAACTCGACAGCCCGGTCGCCTCGGAATAGGCCGCGCTGATCTTCCAGCCCGAGAATGCGCCGATGGCGGCCATCATCACGACGCCGAGGAATCTGATCGTGCTGATCGCGTCGACCCCGAACCCCGA
>Ga0163153_10002155_pt1 | contig 29446 bp, 27 predicted proteins | sample OliLakLV19MP6IB1_FD_148629 | JGI IMG/M metagenome (GOLD analysis project Ga0163153, IMG submission 148629) | Freshwater microbial mat bacterial communities from Lake Vanda, McMurdo Dry Valleys, Antarctica - Oligotrophic Lake LV.19.MP6.IB-1 | ecosystem: Environmental > Aquatic > Freshwater >...
GATGCGCTCTACGACGACGAGCGCATCCGCGTGGGCACGATCTACAAGCAGCAGTCCGCCTTCGAGGCAAAACGCGTCGGCGCGCCGCTGGTGGCGAAAAACATCGCCCGCCACATCGAGACACTCTTCGCCTCCAGGCCGCGCGACTGGAGGCCGCTGGTTTATTGCTGGCGCGGGGGTGGGCGCTCCGGCGCGCTGGCACACGTGCTGCGCCAGGTGGGTTGGGACGCCAGGCGCCTGGACGGCGGCTACAAGGCCTTCCGGCGCCAGGTGGTCGGAGACCTGGAACGGCTGGCGTCGCACTACCGCTTCAAGGTCCTGTGCGGGGCAACCGGCTCCGGCAAGAGCCGGCTGCTGGAAGCGCTGGCGCAGGCCGGCGAGCAGGTGCTGGACCTGGAGGCGCTCGCCGCCCACCGCGGCTCGGTGCTGGGCGAACTGCCCGACGAGCCGCAACCGTCACAAAAGGGCTTCGAGACGAAGATCTGGAGCGCGCTGTCCGGCTTCGATGCCGCGCGGCCGGTCTTCGTCGAGAGCGAGAGCAAGAAGGTCGGCAACCTGCGCGTGCCGGAGCACCTGATCGAGCGCATGCGGCAATCGCCGTGCCTGGGTCTGGAGGCCAACGACGCCACGCGCGTGGCCTTGCTGATGGAGGACTACGCCCACTTCGTGGCCGATCCCGCGGCACTGGTGGAAAAGCTCGAGCTGCTGCGCACACTGCACGGCGAGGAGCGCATCACGCACTGGAAGGACCACCTGGCGGCCGGCCGCTGGGAGCCCCTGGTGGCGGACCTCCTCGCCAGCCACTACGACCCGGCTTACCGGCGCTCGCTCTACCGCAACTACCGCGGCGCCGAGGCGGCCACCCCCATCCCCATCACCGATATTTCCCGTGCGGGATTCCTCGGCGTTGCACGCAGCATCGCGCGCGGGCACGGCTGAGGGCGATTTTCCCCTCGCGCCAAGGCTCCCGCCCGACGCAATGGGTTAAACTGCACGAAAACAAAGGCTTCGTCCGAAAGACTTCTCCCAGCTCGTGTCAGATCGTCCGTACAAGATAGGCAAGTACACCATCCTGTCGGAACTCGGCCAGGGCGCGTCCGCTGTTGTCTACCTCGCAGAAGACCCGTTCAACGACCGCAAGGTCGCGGTGAAGCTCGCGAAGTCGGACGCCGACATGGGCGAAGAGGAAGCCAAGCGCTTCGAGAAACTCTTCCTCAACGAAGCCTCGCTCGCCGGCAAGCTCAACCATCCGAACATCGTCGGCGTCTTCGACGCCGTGGTCGAAGGCGACCAGCAGTACATCGTGATGGAATACGTCACCGGCGGCTCGCTCAAGAAATACTGCACGGAAACCAACCTGCTGCCGGTGCGCCAGGCCGTGCTGGTGATCTTCAAGATGTGCCGCGCCCTCGACTACGCCTTCCAGAACGGCGTGATCCACCGCGACATCAAGCCGGCCAACATCCTGCTGAGCGATCGCGACGACATCAAGATCAGCGACTTCGGCACCGCCAAGATCTCGCACGCGACGCACACGCAGATCGACGGCTTCCTCGGCTCACCGGCCTACATGTCGCCGGAACAGATCAACGAGGAAAGCCCGGGCGTCCAGACCGACATCTACTCGCTCGGCGTCGTGATGTACGAACTGCTCACCGGCAAGCTGCCGTTCCGCGCGGAAAACGCCGTGGCGATGATCAACAAGATCCTCAACGAGGATCCGCAGCCGATCATCCAGCTGCGCCCCGACCTGCCCGACAAGCTGGTCGAGATCGTCGAAAAGGCGATGCACAAGGACCCGAAGGTGCGTTACGGATCGTGGTTCGAGATGGCCACTGAGCTTGCGAACACCTTCCCGCAGCTGGAGCGTTATTCACACGAGATCAGCTCGACGGAGAAGTTCAACAAGCTGCGCTCGCTGCCGTTCTTTCGCGAATTCCGCGATGCCGAGTTGTGGGAAGTGCTGCGCGGCGCGGTGTGGGAAACCCACATGCGTGACGAGAACCTGCTGCTCGAAGGCGAAATCGGCCAGGCCTTCTTCATCATCGTCGGCGGCCAGGTGAAGGTGGTGAAGGACAGCAAGCTGCTCAACGTGCTGAAGGAAGGCGACTGCTTCGGCGAGATGGCCTACCTGTCGGGCGATCGCGCGCGCCGTTCCGCTTCCATCATCTCGGTGTCGGAAGTGCAGCTGCTCAAGATCCAGTCGACGCAGCTCGAGTCGCTCTCCGAGGGCTGCCAGCTGCGCTTCAACCGCGAATTCCTGCGCACCCTGATCGAGCGGCTGACCTGGACTTCCTCCGTCCTCGCGCAATTTCGGCGCTGATCTTCGCTGCGCTCACCCGTACGGCCGGTCCGTTAAAACAGCGTCGCGTCCTTGTTGGCGGCGCGCGAAGCGGAAATCTCCCCCGACTCCACCAGGTCTTCCCAGGAACACACGCGGTTGCGCCCGTTCTCCTTGGCGAAGTACAGCGCCTGGTCGGCGCGATCAATGAGGATCGCGGCGGGCGTTGCCGCGTCCGAGATGCGGGTGTAGCCCGCGCTCACGGTTACCCGTCCCACCGAAGGAAACTTGTGGCCTTCCACGGCGGCGCGGAAGCGCTCCAGCGTCGCGCCGCCGCCCTTGCCGGGCTCGACGCCATAGATCAGCACGAACTCCTCGCCGCCGAAGCGGTACATGAGGTCGCCCGCGCGAAAGGTCTGGCGCATCAGGTTGGCGAAGAGCACCAGGATTTCGTCGCCGTAAAGGTGGCCGAAGCCGTCGTTGATGCGCTTGAAATGGTCGATGTCGACCACCGCGAAGTAATGCGGGCGCCCCGACCCGGTCCAGCGGCGCACGCCGGCATCAACATGCGAATGGAACACGCGGCGCGTGGAAAGGCGCGTGAGCGGGTCGGTTTCCGCATCCACCAGGCGCTCGTAGTACTTGGCAACGATGGTGATGAAATCCGAGATCGCGGTCTCGGCGCCGGCGAAGGAGATCTCTCCGGAGAGCTCCACCAGGTAGCGCACTTCGCCGAAAGCCTCCAGCGCCACCAGCAGGCGCGAGCCCCCGCCCGGAAGCACCGTCACCGAAAGCGCCGCGCGCGAGCGGATCACCTCCACCAGGGGCTTGTCGACGCCGGTGGGGACGGGAGGCTCGTGCAGCGCCGGATCGAGCACCGCGAAGGCCTCGGCCTTGGCGCTCTTCACGCGCGCGGCCTTCCCCGGGAAGACGCGCAGGATGCGCCGCCTGGCGTAGGGAAACCGGACGCCGAGCCGATCCGACAGCCACGACGCCAGCAAGTCGCTCGAACGCACGTCGAGCATCGATTCGATGTCGTGCATCCCGCTCCAGCCTGCCGACGGATCCTGCCGAGCCTGCATTCGTGCCTCCGGACGCCGCTTGCGCACGCCCTATTCCACCAGGCAGATCGCCTGCGCGGCGATGCCTTCTCCACGCCCCGCGAAACCGAGCTCCTCGGTGGTGGTGGCCTTCACATTGACGTCGTCCTTGCCGATCCCGAGGTCGGCGGCGATGTTCGCCACCATCCTTTCGATGTGCGGCGCCATGCGCGGCGCCTGCGCGATGATGGTGGCATCCACGTTGACTACCCGCCTGCCGCGCGCGTCCAGCAGCGCGGCCACGTGCCGCAGCAGCTCGCGGCTGTTGATGCCGCGATAGCGCTCGTCGCTGTCGGGGAAATGCCTGCCGATGTCGCCCAGCGCCGCGGCGCCCAGCAGCGCGTCGCAGATGGCGTGCAGCAGCACATCGGCATCGCTGTGGCCCAGCAGGCCCTTGTCGTGTGTGATCTCGACGCCGCCAATCACCAGCCGGCGGCCGGCGACCAGCCGGTGGACATCGAATCCCTGGCCGATGCGCATCTAGAGCGGCACCCGGCCCTGGCGCTTGAGGATCATCTCCACCAGCGCGAGGTCCTCGGCAAAGGTCACCTTGATGTTGCTGTTTTCTCCCTGCACCAGGCGCGGCGCGTTGTAGCCGATCGATTCCACCGCCTGCGATTCGTCGGTAGCGTCCGGACGCGCCTCCAGCCCCTTGCGCAGCAACGCGTGGCGGAACATCTGGGGGGTCTGGGCGCGCCACAGGTTCAGGCGCGGGATGGTGGCGGCGACGCGCTGGTTCTCGTCGGCGCTCTTGAGCGTGTCGGCCACCGGCATGGCGAGCAGGCCGCCGATGGGGTCGTCGCCTAGCTCGTCGAGGAACTGCTCCACCAGTTCCGTCGTGATGCAGGGCCGCGCGGCGTCGTGCACCAGGACCCAGTCGTCGCTGGCAACCCGGTCGCCGAGGTGCTGGAGGGCGTTGCGCACCGTTTCCGCACGCAAGGCGCCACCGGCGAATATCGGCTCGATCTTGTCCGGGAGGGCGCTCCAGTCGTGCTGGCCCCAGTGGCGGTCGAGGGGGGAAAGCACGACGGCCACGCACGCGATCCGCGCCACCGCGGCCAGGGCCTCGATGGAATGGAACATCATGGGCTTGCCCGCCACGGGAATGTACTGCTTGGGAACGGCATCCCCGATGCGTGTGCCCTGGCCGGCCGCGGGCACGATTGCGAATATTTTCGGCATGTTGTTCGTCTGGAGTCGGGGACATTATCGCGCATTTCCGCGGCCCTCCCGGCGTCTAGTACACTGGGCTCCCCATGAAGGCGCGGCGATTCCTGACGCTCCTCATCACCTGCCTCGCGGCGGGATGCGAGGAGGCACCCAAGCCGATCGCTCCCGTGGCGAAATCAGGCGAGCTGGTCATTCTCACCGTCAACGGCCCGTCGACCTATTTCGAGGACGCGCAGGGCCTGCCTTCGGGCTTCGAATACGACCTCGCGACGCTGTTCGCGAAGGACCTGGGCGCAAAGGCCACCTTCATCGTGATCGACAATCCCGCGCGCATCGACCAGCAGCTGAGGGCGGGGCAGGCGCACCTGGCCGCCGCAGCGCTGGCGCGCCACTTCGATTTCCCCGGCGGGCTCGGATGGGGCCCGTCCTACTTCACCACCCAGCACCAGATCGTGGGCCGCGCCGCCGACGCGCCGAAGCCGAAGGCGCTGGCCGACCTCGCCAACAAACGCGTCGGCGTGATCGAGGAATCGGTGGCCGAATACCTGCTTGCCGGACACTCGCCGGCCGAGCCACGGATGGAGCGGCTGGACCCGGGCGCCTCGGTCGGCGACCTGCTCGAGCGCGTGGCCGCCGGCCAGCTCGATTACGCGCTGGTGGAGTCCAACCGCTTCACCCTTGCGCGCCGCTATTTCCCGCAGCTCGAGGTCGCCTTCAACGTGGGCAAGCCCGTGGACTACGCATGGCTGGTGGCCGCGGACGACAAGAAGCGCCTGCTCGCCGCGGCGGGCCCGTTTTTCGAGCGCATTCGCAAGGATGGAACACTCAAGCGCCTCGTCGATCGCTACTACGGCCACGCGGCGCGCCTTTCGGCGATCGATTCGGAGACGCTGCTCGAGCGCATCACGACGCAGCTGCCGCGCCTCAAGCCGCTTTTCGAGGAGGCCGAGCGCGTGAGCGGCGTCGACTGGCGCCTGCTGGCCGCGCTCGGCTACCAGGAATCCCACTGGGATGCGTCCGCCACATCGCCCACCGGCGTGCGCGGCCTCATGATGCTCACCGACGAAACCGCCGACCGCCTGCAGATCACCAACCGCCTGGACGCGCGCGAAAGCATCGTGGGTGGCGCGCGTTATCTGGCGCTGCTGAAGGAGTCGATGCAGCCGCGGATCGCGGAGCCCGACAGGACCTGGCTCGCGCTCGCGGCCTACAACCTGGGCCTGGGCCACCTGGAGGATGCGCGCATCCTGGCGCAGAAAGCCGGCCTCAATCCCGACAAGTGGCAGGACGTGCGCCAGGTGCTGCCCAAGCTCGCCGAGCCGGAGTCCTTCCAGCAGCTCAGGCACGGCTATGCGCGCGGGGGCGAAGCGATGCAGCTGGTGGACAACGTGCGCAACTACTACGACATCCTGGCACGCATGCAGCCGCGCGAGGTGCTCGAGGCTCAGCTCTCGACGAAGGGCACCACGTCGGGCAGGTGAGCGGTGTCGCCCCAGGCCTCGATCGCCCAGGCCGGGGCTTCGAAGGCGATGGCGTTGTACGAGGCGTTGGCGATCGGGATGCGATGCGGCTCGACCAGCGCAATCCCGTTGATGATGCGGTAGAGCGCCGCCAGCACCCCGCCGTGGCACACCACAACGATGCGCCGGCCGTCATGTTCGCGCGCCAGCGCCTCGAAGGCGCCGCACACGCGCTCCTGGAACTGGCGCCGCGTCTCGCCATCGGGGACCACGATGTCCGGGTCGGTGCGGCCACCGCGCGTGAAGACGTTAGGCCACTTGAGGTCGAGCTCCTCGTAGGTGTGGCCCTGGCCCACGCCGAAATGGCGCTCGCGGATGCGCGCGTCCGGAATGACGGGGATGGCGCGGTGGGCGGCGATGCAGCGTGCCGTATCCATCGCGCGGCCGAGGTCGCTCGAGACGATGAGATCGAAGGGCTCGGTGGCCACGCGCCGCGCAATAGCCACGGCCTGGGCGCGGCCGCTGGGCGTGAGGGCGCTGTCGAGCTGGCCCTGGACGCGCCCGGCGACGTTCCATTCGGTTTCGCCGTGGCGCACGACGATGAATCTTGTTGTCATTGGAGCGGGAAGGTTTGAAGGCTGATTTTCAACACAGAGGACACAGAGGATTCACAGAGGACACGGAGGAAAACGGAAAACCCGATGGTTGTTCGCGAAGCTGCATGCGAGGGCTCGAACCAATATCGATTTGCTTTTCCTCTGTGTCCTCTGTGAATCCTCTGTGAATCCTCTGTGTCCTCTGTGTTGAAACCTATCGTTCGAGTTTCATGACGCCGCCCATGAACGGCACCAAGGCCTTGGGCACCGTCACGGACCCATCCGCATTCTGGTGGTTCTCGAGCACCGCGACGAGCGTGCGGCCCACCGCGAGCCCCGAACCGTTGATGGTGTGCAGCGACTCGACCTTCCCCGCGTCGTTCCTGAACCGCGCCTGCATGCGGCGCGCCTGGAACGCCTCGTAATTGGAGCACGAGGAAATCTCGCGGTAGGCTTCCTGCGCCGGCAGCCACACCTCCAGGTCGTAGGTGCGCGCGCTGGCGAAACCCGTGTCGCCGGCGCACAGCAGCATGGTGCGATAAGGAAGCTCGAGGCGCCTGAGGATCTCCTCGGCATTGCGCGTGAGCTGCTCGTGCGCGTCGGTCGACTGGTCGGGCTTCACGATCTGCACCAGCTCCACCTTGTCGAACTGGTGGTTGCGGATCATGCCGCGCGTGTCCTTGCCGTAGCTGCCGGCCTCCGAGCGGAAACACGGGCTGTGGCAGACGAAGCGCATCGGCAGCGCCTTCGCATCCACAATCGAGTCGCGCACGAAGTTCGTCACCGGGTACTCGGAGGTGGGGATGAGGTAGAGGTCGCGGCCCTCGACCTTGAAGAGGTCGTCCTTGAACTTGGCCAGGCTCGAGACGCCGTCGGCGCACTCGCCGCTCACCATGTAGGGCACGTACACCTCGGTGTAGCCGTGCTCCTCGGTGTGCACCGCGAGCATGAACTGCGCAAGCGCGCGGTGCAGGCGCGCGACACCGCCCTTGAGCACCACGAAGCGCGCACCCGCGATCTTCGCGCCGGTGTCGAAATCGACCCCGCCCAGGCCCGCGCCGACGTCGACGTGGTCCTTCGGCTTGAAGTCGAAGCGGCGCGGTTCGCCCCAGCGGCGCACCTCGACGTTGTCGTCGGCCGAGCGGCCCTCGGGCACGTCGGCGCGCGGGATGTTCGGGATCAGGCGCAGGAAGGCGGCGAGTTTCTCCTGCAGCGCGGCGAGCGCGGTCTCGTTCGCCTTCAGCTCGTCGCCGATGCCGCCGACTTCCTGGATCACCGCGGAGGCGTCCTCGCCCTTGCCCTTGAGCATCCCCACCTGCTTCGACAGCGTGTTGCGCCTGCCCTGCAGCTCCTCGGTGCGCGATTGCAAGCGCTTGCGGTCTTCCTCGAGCGAGGCGAAAGCGGCCTGGTCGAAGTCGAAGCCGCGGCGTTTCAGGCCCGCGACGGCGGCGGGAAGGTCTTTGCGAAGGAGGGCGATATCGAGCATGGGATTGGCACCGGCCTGCGCCGATGTGACGTGTGGAGCGCTATTTTAGCTTTTTCGCGCGCGCGTCCAGGTCGCGCAGGTGCTCGAGGCGCTCGCGGATCTTCGATTCGAGGCCGCGATCGACCGGCCGGTACCAGTTCGGCGGCTCCATCCCGTCGGGCAGGTAGCTCTCACCGGCGGCGTAGCCCTCATCCTCGTCGTGGGCGTAGCGGTAGTCGCGGCCGTGGCCCAGGCTCTTCATCAGCTTCGTGGGCGCGTTGCGAAGGTGCAGCGGCACCGGGCGCGTACCGTCCCCGGCCACGAACGCGCGCGCCTGGTTGTAGGCGGCATAGACCGCGTTCGACTTGGCGGCGATCGCGAGGTAGATCGCGCACTCGGCGAGCGCGAGTTCGCCTTCGGGCGAGCCGAGCCGCTCGAACACGTCGGCGGCGGTAACCGCCACTTCGAGCGCCCGCGGATCGGCGAGCCCGACGTCCTCGCTCGCCATGCGGATCATGCGCCGCGCCAGATAGCGCGGGTCGGCGCCGCCGTCGAGCATGCGCGCGAGCCAGTAGAGCGCGGCGTCGGGGTCGCTGCCGCGCACGCTCTTGTGCAGCGCCGAGATCTGGTCGTAGAAGTTGTCGCCGCCCTTGTCGAAGCGCCGCCCGGCACGCTGCGAGATGGCGTTGACGAAATCGACGTCCACGCCGTGGCGGCCCTCCACGCGCGCGGCCTGCGCCACCTGCTCGACCAGGTTCAGGGCGCGCCGCCCGTCGCCGTCGGCGAATTCGGCGATGCGGGCGTGCGCATCGGCGGTGGAGTCCACGCCCTCGGCCTCGAAGCCGCGCTGCGTGAGCTGGTCGAGGTCTTCGGTCTTGAGGCTCTCGAGCACGTACACCTGCGCGCGCGAAAGCAGCGCGCCGTTGACCTCGAACGACGGATTCTCGGTGGTTGCGCCGATGAAGGTGAGCAGCCCCGACTCGACGTGCGGCAGGAAGGCGTCCTGCTGCGACTTGTTGAAGCGGTGGACCTCGTCGACGAACATGATGGTCGCGCGGCCGTACTGCTCGCGGGTGAGCTTCGCGCGCTCGACCGCCTCGCGGATCTCCTTGACCCCGGCAAGCACCGCCGAGATCGCGATGAACTCCGCCTTGAACGCCTGGGCCATGAGGCGAGCCAGCGTGGTCTTGCCCACGCCGGGCGGCCCCCAGAGGATCATCGAGTGCGGCCGTCCCGAGCGCAGCGCGACCCGCAGCGGCCGGCCCTCGCCCAGCAAGTGCTTCTGGCCGACCACGTCCTCGACCGATTTCGGCCGCAGCCGCTCGGCCAGCGGCACGTTGGCCTCGCCCGCCTCGTTGAAGAGATCGCCTTCCATGGCGCTATTCTAGGGCGCGGTGGAAGCGCCCGCGCCCCGCGCGCGTCGCCACCGGCTCACTTATCGCCGCGATCACCTTCGCGGCCACCGTATCGGCCTGCTCGGTGGCGCGCAGGCCCTCGAGCGCGATCGTGAACGGGCTGACGGCCACGACCGCTACCTGGCGTCTTCGATCACGTCGGCGCTCTTCCGCGGCACGAACTGCAACGGCGTTCATCCGCGACATCAATCGTTCGGCAACCGTCATCGCCGCCGCCGCTCGTGGAGCACGAGTGCCACGCCGCTCGCGACAATTGCCGCCATGCCGAGCACGGACAGGCCGTCGGGCAGGTGGCCGAAGACCAGCAGGCCATAAATGGTCGACCAGACCAGGTGCAGATACGTGAACGGAGCGAGGAGCGACGCGGGTGCGCGCACGAAAGCGGCGATGAAGCACCAGTGGCCGAGTCCCGCGAGCACGCCCAGGGCGGCGAAGGCCGCCGCCTCGCCAGCGGCGACCGATGCCGGGAACTCGACCGCGGGCAGCAGGAGCGACAGGCCCACCGCGCCCACCGTGGAAGTATAGAAAAGCGTCGTCTCGGGCCGGTCGTTCGGCACCCGGCGGGTGAGCAGCTGGTACATCGCGTTGGCTAGTGCCGACAGCGCCATCAACGCGGCGGCCGGGTGGAAAACGGCAGAGCCGGGCCGCACCACGAGCAGGATCCCGGCGAACCCTCCCAGTGCGGCGAGCCAGCGCGCGGGCGTTGGGCGTTCCCCAAGCACCGGGATCGCCAGCACGATCGCGAGCATGGGCGCCAGGAACGCGATGGCCGAGCCCTCCGCGAGCGGAAGGTAGCGCAGCGCGGCGACGAACAGGGTCGAGGCCACGACGAGACACAGTGCGCGCGCGAGCTGCATGCGCAGGTGCCGTGTGCGCCAGAAGCCGCTGCCCAGGCGCCGTGCGGCGATCACCGTGGCAAACAGCATCTGGCCCACGTATCGCGCCCAGACCACCAGCAGCACGGCATGTGCGCCCACCAGGAACTTGCCGGTGGTATCGAGGGTAGCGAAGAAGAAGCCGGACGCCAGGACCAGCGGCAGTGCCCGCCGCAGCGGATGGTCGCGGTCCACCTCGAGCCGGCTTCAGTAGAGCTCGGCGAGCAACCGCTCGAATGCGGCGCGGCGCGGCGGCGGCGTGGGCGCCATGAGGCCCTGGTCCTGCAGGATCGCGACCAGCTTGCGGGGTGGCACGTTGCGGTAGCCCACGATCTCCACGTGGCCGGCGCCCACTTCCACATTGGTCACGCGGGCGTACTCGTCGATCACCGGATTGTACTGCTCGGGCAGCGAGAACACGTTGTCGCTCTCGACGCACATCCCCAGGACGCGGCGACGACAGGTGCCGCGCTCGTCGGTCACGACCTTCAGGAAGCGGCGGACCTCGGGCGCGAGCGGCCCGGGCTGGCGAATGAAGGGCGAGGAGTCGGTGATCTCGAACCAGTTGTCGCCGCTGATCATCCAGCAGATGCCGGGCACGGCGCCGAGGCTCAGGTACTTGAGCCAGGTGGAACCGCAGTGGCGCGCGACGGCGATGCCGGCGACCGGCGCCGAAACCGTCGCAAGGTTGTAGGGCCGCGCGGAAGACCCGGAGCCGCGGGTCCCCGCCTCCATCGCCTTCCTCGCAATCAGCCCGCCCATGCTGTGGCCGATGACCGTCACTTCCCGGCCCGGCACCTCGGCCGTGAGGCGATCCAACGCCACGAGCAGCTGCGAAGACGCTTGCACGAGGCTCAGGCGGTCGTCGTATTCGAAACACACCGCCTGCTGGCCATGGAAGGCGTAGAGCTGCGCGAGCTCGCGGAAACGGCCCGCCGAGCCGTTGCAGCCGTGCACCAGCACTGTCACCGGCAGGGAGGCGTTCAGGCTCAGTGTGCGATCGGGGGCTTCGGTGCACGGGCCGAGCTGGCCCACGCGCGCGGCCACGTCCGGCACCGGGAGGCGACTCGCGTCGAGGGGCCGCGGGTCGGGTTCGTACGGCGGGCCCACGAAGGAGCATCCGGCCAACCCGGCCAGGACCACCAGCGATGAAATTGCGTGACGCAGCGTCATTCCAGCCTCCCTCTTCGATGACGCCGCCATCATGCCCATGCGCGCACGACGCGGCTAGTGTTTCGACGCGGGCGGCGCGTCTTCGATCACGTCGGCGCCCTTGGGCGCAACAAACCTGAAGGTATCCGCCGGCACCGGCGCGTTGGGCTTCAGGCCGCTGAAGCGCAACAGGGTGCGCCCGCCGAGCTGGTCCTGCAACTCCATCGCCGCGAGCACGCGGCCATCGAGCCCGAGGCGCACCTTCTCGAAACCGGTGTCCTGCGCCTTCGGCACGGCCTCGACCCAGGACAGCCCGTCGGCGCTGCCGGCGTCGCGCAGCGTGAAGAGCGCGGTGATGTCCTCGCGCCCGGCGAGCAGCGCCGCGGGCGTGGCCGACATCGCCCCGCCGATGCGCTTGACCGTGACCTGGTTCAGGTCCGGGTCGTGGATCCAGAGCTTCGCGCCGTCGCTCACCAGCAGCTGCGCGTGCGGCTTCTCGTAGGTCCAGCGGAACTTGCCGGGCCGCGCGAACGCGAAGGTGCCCGAGGCGCGATCGACCACCTTGCCCGCGCGGTCGAATACCTGCTGCTCGAAACGCGCCGTCGCGGTCTTCGTCGCGGCGTTGAAGGCGAGGAAGTCGTCGAGGCCGCCGGCGAGCGTGGCCATGGGCAGCCACAGGAGCGCGGCGAGGAGCCCGGCACGGACTCGCGCACGGGCTGCGCGGACTGCGGGTTGCACGTTCACTTCTCCCGGTTGGGGGCGATGATCTCGCGATTGCCGTTGGAGGCCATGGAGGTGACGAGGCCGGCTTTCTCCATGTCCTCGATCAGGCGCGCGGCGCGGTTGTAGCCGATGCGCAGGTGGCGTTGCACCAGCGAGATGGAGGCACGCTTGTTCTGCAGCACGATCTGGACCGCCTGGTCGTAGAGCGGATCGCTCTCCCCTGAGACACCGCCCTCGGACGAAGCGTTCATCTCCTGCTGTTCGGGCTCGTCGAGGATGCCGTCGATGTATTGCGCTTCACCCTGCTTCTTGAGCGCCTCGACCACGCGGTGGACCTCGGCGTCGGAGACGTAGGCGCCGTGGGAGCGCACCGGGATGCCGCCGCCGGGTTGGAGATACAACATGTCGCCCTGGCCCAGCAGGCTTTCGGCGCCCTGCTGGTCGAGGATGGTGCGCGAATCGACCTTGGCCGAGACCTGGAAGGCGATGCGGGTCGGCACGTTGGCCTTGATGAGGCCCGTGATCACGTCGACCGACGGGCGCTGCGTGGCCAGTATCAGATGGATGCCGCAGGCGCGCGACTTCTGCGCCAGGCGCGCGATCAGCTCCTCGACCTTCTTGCCTGAAACCATCATCAGGTCGGCGAGTTCGTCGATGATGACCACCAGCAGCGGAAGGGCTTCGAGATCCTCGGGCGCGTCGGGGGTGAGCGAAAACGGGTGCTTGAGCGGCGCCTTCTTCTCGATGCCGTCGCGCACCTTCTGGTTGTAGCCGGCGAGGTTGCGCACCGAAATCGCCGACATCAGCTTGTAGCGACGCTCCATCTCCGCCACGCACCAGTTGAGGGCCGCCCCGGCCTGGCGCATGTCGGTGACCACGGGCGCCAGCAGGTGCGGGATGCCCTCGTAGACCGAGAGCTCGAGCATCTTCGGATCCACCAGTATCAGCCGCACTTCCTGCGGCGTGGCCTTGTAGAGCAGCGACAGGATCATGGCGTTGATCGCCACCGACTTGCCCGATCCGGTGGTGCCAGCCACCAGCAGGTGCGGCATGCGCGCCAGGTCCGCCACCATCGGCTTGCCGGTGATGTCCTTGCCGAGCGCGATGGTGATTCTCGAATTCATGTCGGCGTAGGCCTGGGAGCCGACGATCTCCGACAGGCGCACGATCTCGCGCTTCGGGTTCGGGATCTCGAGGCCCATGCACGAGGTGCCCGGGATGGTCTCGACTACCCGGATCGCCGTCACCGAAAGGGCGCGCGCCAGGTCGCGGGCCAGGTTGAGGATCTGCGCGCCCTTCACGCCCACCGCGGGTTCGATCTCGTAGCGCGTGATCACCGGGCCCGGATACGCGGCCACCACCTTCACCTGCACGTTGAAGTCGAGCAGCTTGCGTTCGATCAGGCGCGACGTGTATTCCAGCGTCTCCGCCGTCGGGCGTTCGATGTGTGTGTCGGGCGCATCGAGCAGCGAGAGCTGCGGCAGCGGCGAATCCGGCATGTCGGAGAAAAGCGGCACCTGCTTCTCGCGCACGATGCGTTCGCTCTTCGGCACCATGACCGGGGGCATCTCGATACGGATCGGTTCGTGGTCCTCGAAGATCTTCTTGGCTTCCTCGACCTTCTCCTCGCGCTCGAGCGCGGCGATCCTGCCTTCCTCGCGGTCGCGGCGCGCCTCCACCCGCGCACGCGCCATGGCCCAGGCCGATTCGATGCCGGCGCCGATCAGCTCCGACAGCCGCAGCCATGACAGGCCGGTGAACAGGCTCAGTCCCGAGGCGACCAGCGCAAGCAGCAGCAGTGTGCCGCCGGTGAACCCGAGCGCGGTCGAGACAAACGAGCCCAGGACGGCGCCCAGCACACCGCCCGGCGCAAGCGGCAGCTGCGCCCCGAGCGAATGCAGGCGCAGGGCCTCGAGCGCGCTGCTGGCCGCCAGCAGGACGGCGAAGCCCGCGAGCGAAACCGCAAGCGTGTGGCGATTGAGGAGCTCCCAGGTCTCCACGCGGCGGTAGAGGCGCAGGATGCCGAAGCCGGCCAGCGCGACCCACCACCAGGCCGAAAGGCCGAAGAGGTACAGCAGTGCCTCCGCGATCCACGCGCCCGCGACCCCGCCGCGATTGGCCACGGGGGCCGCACTGCCGCTGAAAAAAGGTCCGGGGTCACCGCGGTGGTAGGAGGCCAGGACCAGCGCGAGGTAGGCGCCGATGGCCAGCAGGAGGATCCATCCCGCCTCGCGCAGCACGCGCCCCAGGCGCGGATTGAGCCCGGCCGGCGCGACTACAGCGATGGCGGAAACTCTCTGTTGATGATGGTGATCGCCTTCGACTCGATCGAGATGAAGCCGCGGTCCGAGAGGTCCTTGAGGATGCGGTTCACCATCTCGCGCGAGGCGCCCACCATGTTGGCAAGGTCCTGCTGCGAGAGCCGTTCAGCTACCATGAGCTTGCCGTCCTGGTACACCGCGAGTTCCAGCAGCGTGCTCGCGACGCGGCCATACACATCCATCAGGGCCAGCGTGCCGATCTTGCGGTCGGCCTCGCGCACGCGCTGGGCCAGCATGCGCATCACCATGTTGCCGATGCGCGGGGCCTGCTCCACACACTTCTCGAACGCGGCGTGGGTCAGCACCAGGAAGGTCGACGATTCGATGGTGCTGACCGAAGCCGAACGCGGCTGCTTGTCGATCATCGACATCTCGCCGAAGAAATCGCCCGACGAAAGGATCTTGAGGATGATCTCGCGGCCGTCCTCGTCGCCGATGAAAACCTTCACCTTGCCGGCCTGGATCATGTAGAGCGAATCGCCCATTTCGCCCTCGGTCAGGACGACGGCGTTTTTCGAATAGCTCTTTTCCGCGGCCACGGCGCGCACGACATCGAGCTCGCGATCGTTCAGCGAGGTGAAGAACGGCACCGCCTTGAGCGCCATGGTGCGCTCACCCACGGCCGCGCGCTTCGGAGGAGGGGCTGACATGGTTGTATAGATACCCAAAAAACCCTTAGTTGTCAAACGGTTAGAGGGGCAAGCTAATTTAGGGCCTTAGTTTCAGGTACATAGCGGAGGCCTGCGGATGCGATAATCGGCGTTTAATCGCGGCCCATCGGCACCATTTACCCCCCATGACCACAAGACATTCGCGCCTTCTCATCCTCGGCTCGGGGCCCGCCGGCTATACGGCCGCGGTTTATGCGGCCCGCGCCAACCTGAAACCGGTACTGATCACGGGCCTGGCTCAGGGCGGCCAGCTCATGACCACCACCGAGGTGGACAACTGGCCCGCCGACGCGATGGGCGTCCAGGGGCCGGAGCTCATGGACCGTTTCGCCAAACACGCCGAGCGCTTCGAAACCGAGATGATCTTCGACCAGATCCATACCGCGAAGCTTTCGGACAAACCCATCACCCTCATCGGGGATTCGGCCACCTACACCTGCGACGCGCTGATCATCGCCACCGGCGCATCCGCCATGTACCTCGGCCTGCCCTCGGAGGAGAAGTTCATGGGCAAGGGTGTGTCGGGCTGCGCCACCTGCGACGGCTTCTTCTACAAGGGCCAGGACGTGTGTGTGGTGGGCGGCGGCAATACCGCGGTGGAAGAAGCGCTCTACCTTTCCAACATCGCGAAACACGTCACCGTGATCCACCGCCGCGACAGGTTCCGCTCGGAGAAGATCCTGCAGGACAAGCTCTTCGCCCGGCAGGCCGAGGGCAAAGTCACGATCGAATGGAACCGCACGCTCGAAGAGGTGCTCGGCAACGACAAGTCGGGCGTCACCGGCGTGCGCACCCGCTCGACGGTCGACGGCAGCGTGAAGGACATCGCGGTGACCGGCTGCTTCATCGCCATCGGCCACCGGCCCAACACCGAAATCTTCGCCGGCCAGCTCGAGATGAAGGACGGCTACATCGTCACGCAAAGCGGCCTGAAGGGAAACGCAACCGCCACCAGCGTGCCCGGCGTCTTCGCGGCGGGCGACGTGCAGGACCACGTCTACCGCCAGGCCGTGACCAGCGCGGGGACGGGCTGCATGGCCGCGCTCGACGCCGACAAGTATCTGGAGAGCCTGGCGTGAAGGCGCTGCGGGGCGGTCGTTTGAGCGCGCGCCCGGCGCCGCCCAACGACTCCTGACAGTTGAAGCCCCCCCGCGAGGAAGACGCGAACATCTTCCGCGAGGCCGTGAAGGATGCGAAGCCGATCAAGGCCACGAATCGGGTGGAACCCTATCGTATCCCGCCGTCGCCGCGCCCTGCCAAGCGCGAAGAGGACGAGCGCGCCGTGCTCGACGAACTCTCGCGCCTGGCCTTCGACGGCAGCGACGACGTGGAGATCGAGGATGACGCGATGTTCCTGCGCCCCGGGCTGCCGCGCGACATCCTGCGCAAGCTGCGCCGCACCCACTGGGTGATCCAGGAAGACCTCGACCTGCACGGCATGACCGGTGACGAAGCGGTGGCCGCGACCGCGCGTTTCCTCGCCGGGTGCAAACGCGCCGGCCTGCGTTGCGTGCGCATCGTGCACGGCAAGGGCCTGCGTTCACATGGGCGCGAGCCGGTGCTCAAGGGTCGCATCCGCCGCCAGCTCACCCGCCGCGACGAGGTGCTGGCATTTGTCGAGCCGCGCGCGATACACGGTGGCAGTGGCGCCGTGGTTGTGTTGCTCGAGGCCTAGGGAGTTGCGCATCCAGCGCGTGGCGCTCTGGGTGCTCGCCGCCGTGGCCCTGCTGGTGGCCATCGACAACCTCGACCGGCCGCTCGCCAACCCCGACGAAGGGCGTTATTCCGAGATCTCGCGCGAGATGGCGGCCACCAACAACTGGGTCACCCCGCGCCTGAACGGCGTGAAGTACTTCGAGAAGCCGCCGCTGCAATACTGGGCGAGCGCCGTGTCGCTGAAGGTGTTCGGCGACAAGGAATGGTCCGCGCGCCTGTATGTCGCGCTCGCCGGGCTTGCGACCCTCCTCATCACGGGATTCACCGCCGCGCGTGTCCTGGGCCGCGACCAGGGCCTGGCATCCATCGCCGCGTTGCTGGCGAGCCCCTATTTCATGGCACTCGGTGGCACCGTCACCCTCGACATGGGCCTCACGCTGTGGACGACGGTGACCCTTTGCGCCTATCTGCTGGCGCAGGCCGCGGACGACGCGCGGCTGCGCCGGCGCTGGATGCTGGCGGCGTGGGCGGCCATGGCGCTGGCGGTGTTGTCGAAGGGCCTGGTGGGCATCGTGTTTCCCGGGGCCGCGATTTTCCTGCACTGCCTGGTGCGGCGCGACTTCTCGCCCATCGCGCGCCTGCAGTGGGGATCGGGACTCGCCGTGTTCCTGGTGATCGCGGCGCCTTGGTTCATCGCGGTCTCCAACGCCAACCCCGAATTCGCGCGTTTCTTCTTCGTGCACGAACACTTCGAGCGCTTCCTGACCACGAGCCACCGGCGCACCGAGCCGTGGTGGTATTTCCTGCCGATCCTGGCCGCGGGGTTCCTGCCCTGGATGTTTGCGCTGCCTTCGGCCGCGTTGCACGCCTGGCGTTCGCAGGCGCGCCCGGAAGGCGGCCAGCCCCTGCGCCTGGCGCTGCTTTTCAGCGCCTTCGTGGTGTTGTTCTTCAGCGCGTCGGGCTCGAAGCTGCCGGCGTATATCCTGCCCGCGTTTCCGCCGCTGGCCCTTGTGCTGGGCCGCTACCTGGCCGAGGCGCCGACGCGGCGGCTCGCGCTTTTCGCCGCGCCCATCGTGGTGGTGGCGATCGCCGGCGCCTTCGCGGCCTGGCAGATGCCCGATCGCGGGCGCGATGCCTGGACCGCGGCGCTGTACCTGCAGGCGCGTCCCTGGGCCCTGGCCGGCGCCGGGGTATTGCTGGTCGTCGCCGTCGCCGCCGCCTGGCTGCTGTGGCACGGCAAGCGCCACCTGGCGATCGCAATCGTGGCGATCGGATCGATGCTGATGGTGGGATTCCTCGAAGACGCCTACGAAGAGATGGCGCCGCGCCAATCGGGCATCGTGGCGGCCGACAAGGCGCGCCCCCTGGTCACGCCGCAGACGCGGCTCTACAGCGTCGCGATCTACGACCAGACGCTGCCCTTCTACCTCGGCCGCACGTTCACCCTGGTCGACTACGTGGACGAGTTCGAGACCGGGCTCAAGGCGCAGCCCGGCCTGCACATCGCGAAGCGGGCGGATTTCCCCGCCGAGTGGGCACGCCCGGGCGACGCGCTGGCTATAATGCAGCCCGACATCTACCGGAGTCTGCGAACGCAGGGCCTGCCCATGCAGCTGGTGCACGAAGACCCACGGCGCATCCTGGTGCGCAAGCCTTGACCCCGCTCACCTTCTCGCTTGTCATGCTCGGCGTGTTGCTGAACGCCGCGGCGCAGCTGCTGCTCAAGGCGGGCACCAACCGCATGGGCGAATTCGCGTTCTCCCTCGACAACGTGCTGCCGATCGGCCTCAAGGCCGCGACCAATCCGCCGATCATCGCGGGCCTGGCCTGTTATGGCGTGAGCGTCGTGGTCTGGATCATGGCGCTGTCGCGCGTGCCGGTGAGCGTGGCCTACCCGATGTTGTCGGTGGGCTACATCGTCAACGCCTTCGCGGCGTGGTGGCTCTTCGGCGAATCGCTCGCGGTGCAGAAGCTGGTGGGCATCGGTTTCATCGTGATCGGCGTGTACCTGGTGGCGCGATCGTGAACACGCCGTACCTGCCCTTCGCTCGCCCGACCATCGACGAGGCGATGATCGCCGCGGTTGGCGAGACGCTGCGCAGCCGCTGGATCGCCAGCGGCCCCCAGGTCGCCGCCTTCGAGAAAAGCCTGTCGCAGTACCTCGGCGGACGACCGGTGCGCTCCGTGACCTCCGCCACCGCGGCGATGCAGCTCGCCCTGGAAATGCTCGGCATCGGGCCCGGCGACGAGGTCATCACACCGGCCCAGAGCTTCTTCTGCACCGGCAACGTCATCGAACGTTGCGGCGCGACCACCGTGTTTGTCGACGTGGAGCTGGCAAGCCGCAACCTCGACATGGACCAGGCGCACGCCGCCGTCACGCCGCGCACGCGCGTCCTGCTGCCGACGCACTACAACGCGCCCCTCGATCCCGCGGCGCTGGCCGGTTTTCGCCGGCGCCATGGCGTTCGCATCGTCGAGGACGCGGCGCTGGCGATCGGCTCGCGCGCGGGCGGCCAGCCCGTCGGCGCCACCGGCGACCTCGTCTCCTTCAGCTTCCACCCGAACAAGAACCTCACGACCATCGAGGGTGGCGCGCTGGTGGTGAACGACGCCGCCGAGGCGGCCGCGATCGAGCGGCTGCGCTTCCATGGCATCGTCCGGCTTGCCGACGGCACGCGCGACGTCGAGGTGCCGGGCGGCAAATACAACATGTCGGATGTCTCCGCGCGCCTGGGCAATGCGCAGCTTGCGCACCTCGATGACTGGTGCGCGGCGCGCGAGCGGCTGGCGCGGCACTACTTCGAATGCCTCGCGGGCGAAGAGCTCCTGCCCGGCGATGCGCTGCCCCCGCGCGACAACCCCGGGCACAGCTGGAACATGTTCACGGTGCTGCTGCCGCTGGGTGCCATCGCGATCACGCGCAAGCAGTTCATCGACGCGATGCAGCAAAAGGGCATCGGCATCGGCCTGTCCTACGAGGCGATCCACCTCACGAGCTACTTTCGCGGCAAGGGGTATCGGCAGGGGCAGTTCCCGAACTCGGAGCGCATCGCGCGCGAGACCGTGACGCTGCCCCTGTATCCCGAGATGACGCCTTCGGACGTGCATCGCGCCTGCACCGCGACGTCCGAAGTCCTGCGCGGCAAGGCGCCCTGAGATGACCGCGCCGCGCCTTTCGGTCGTGATCCCGGTCTACAACGAGGAAGCGGTGCTGCCCGCGCTTTTCGCGCGCCTCTATCCCGCCCTCGACGCCCTCGCCTGCACCTACGAGGTCGTGTTCGTGAACGACGGCAGCCGCGACCGCTCGACGGCGCTGCTGCGCGAACAGTTCCAGAAGCGCCCCGACGTCACGCGCGTGGTGCTCTTCAACGGCAACTTCGGCCAGCACATGGCGATCATGGCGGGCTTCGAGCATTGCCGCGGCGATCGCGTGGTGACGCTCGACGCGGACCTGCAGAACCCGCCCGAGGAGATCGGCAAGCTGGTCGCGAAGATGGACGAGGGCCACGACTACGTGGGCTCGATCCGGCGCAACCGCCAGGACGCGGCCTGGCGCCGCTGGGCCTCGCGCGCCATGAACCGCATGCGCGAGCGCATCACGCGCATCCGCATGACCGACCAGGGCTGCATGCTGCGCGCCTACGACCGCAACATCGTCGATGCGATCCGCGCCTCGCGCGAGGTCAGCACCTTCATCCCCGCGCTCGCCTACTCCTTCGCCCAGCACCCCACCGAGGTGGAGGTGGAGCACGAGGAACGCGCCGCGGGCGAATCCAAATATTCGCTCTACAAGCTGGTGCGCCTGAACTTCGACCTGGTCACCGGTTTCTCGGTGCTGCCGCTGCAGATCTTCTCGCTCTTCGGGATCTTCGTGGCGCTGGTGTCGCTGGCGGTGTACGTGATCGTGATCATCCAGCGCGTGGTGGCCGGCGGCGACGGGCTGTGGGTGGTCTGGGACCGCGACATCCTCGAATTCTTCCTCACCGGCGTGCAGCTCTTCGGCATGGGCCTCATCGGTGAATATGTCGGGCGCATCTACCAGCAGGTGCGCGAGCGCCCGCGCTACCTCATCCAGGCGATCCTGGAAAAGAAGGACTGATGACGGTGCGCGCGGTGGTTTTCGCCTATCACGACGTCGGCGTTCGCTGCCTGTCGGTTCTGCTGGCGCACGGCGTCGAGGTCGCGCTGGTGGCCACGCACCGCGACGACCCGAAGGAAAACATCTGGTTCGCCAGCGTCGAACGGCTGGCGCGCGAGCACGGGCTGGAGACCGTCGCGCCAACCGATCCGCTGGAGGTCGCGGCGCGCGTGCAATCGATCGCGCCCGACTTCGTGTTTTCGTTCTACTACCGGCACATGCTGCCCGCGGCGCTGCTGGCGGCCGCCCGACGCGGCGCCTACAACATGCACGGCTCGCTGCTGCCGCGTTATCGCGGGCGGGTCCCGGTGAACTGGGCGGTGATCAACGGCGAGCGCGAAACCGGCGCCACGCTGCACGAGATGGTGGCCCGGCCCGACGCCGGCGGCATCGTCGACCAGATGGCGGTGCCGATCCTGCCCGACGACACCGCGCACGACGTGTTCCGCAAGGTGGTGGTCGCATCCGAAGTGGTGCTCGATCGGGCGCTGCCGCGCCTGCTCGAGGGCAGCGCCCGCCCAACGGCCCAGGACCTCGCGGCCGGCAGCTACTTCGGCGGGCGCAGGCCCGAAGACGGGCGCATCAACTGGCGCCTGCCGGCGCGGCGCATCCATGACCTGGTGCGGGCGGTGGCGCCACCCTACCCAGGCGCCTTCACCGACGTCGCGGGCCAACGCCTGCGCGTGTTGCGCACGCGGGTGCTGGAAGAAGGCCCGGCAAACGCCGCCGCGGCGCTGGCCACGGACGGCGCCGGGCGCCTCGTGGCGCGTTGTGGCGGCGGCGGCGTCCTGCATATCCTCGAAAGCGACCTCGGCGGCGCGGCGCTGCGGGCGGACAACCTGAGTGAGCGGCTGGGACGCGATCCCGTGCCGCTCGGAGAACCGGCATGAAAAAGATCTGCATCCTCGGCGTGAACGGCTTCATCGGCCACCACCTTTCCAACCGCATCCTGGCCGACACCGATTGGGAGGTGTACGGCATGGACATGGGCTCGGAGCGCATCGCCGACCTGATGTCCAACCCGCGCTTCCACTTCTTCGAAGGCGACATCACGATCAACAAGGAGTGGATCGAATACCACATCCGCAAATGCGACGTGATCCTGCCGCTGGTGGCGATCGCCACGCCGGCCACCTACGTGCGCGAGCCGCTGAAGGTGTTCGAGCTCGACTTCGAGGCCAACCTGCCGATCGTCAGGAGCTGCGTCAAATACGGCAAGCGTGTGTTGTTTCCCTCGACTTCCGAGGTGTATGGCATGTGCGCCGACGGCGAGTTCGACCCCTACCAGTCGAACCTGGTGCTGGGCCCGATCGACAAGCAGCGCTGGATCTACTCGTGCTCGAAGCAGTTGATGGACCGCGTGATCTACGCCTACGGCTCCATGGGCCAGCTCGATTTCACGCTCTTCCGCCCGTTCAACTGGATCGGCGCTGGCCTCGATTCGATCCACACCGCGAAGGAAGGCAGCTCGCGCGTGATCACGCAATTCCTCGGCCACATCGTGCGCGGCGAGCCGATCAAGCTGGTCGACGGCGGCGCGCAGAAACGCGCCTTTACCTACATCGACGACGGCATCGCGGCGCTGATGCGCATCATCGAAAATCGCAACGGCGTGGCGAGCGGGCAGATCTACAATGTGGGCAACCCCGCGAACAACTACTCGGTGCGCGAACTCGCGCAGATGATGCTGGATCTCTCGACTCTGTACCCCGAATACCGCGACAACGCGGCGAAGGTGAAGCTGGTCGAGGTGACCTCGGGCGACTACTACGGCAAGGGCTACCAGGACGTGCAGAACCGGGTGCCCGCGATCGCGAATACCATGAGGGACCTGGGGTGGGCGCCGAAAGTGGACATGAAAACCGCGCTCAAGAACATCTTCGATGCGTACAAGGGCCAGCTTGACGACGCCCGCGCGCTGGCGAACTGAGGAAGCGATGGACGAAAAACCTTTGGTCGGCGTGATCATGGGCTCCCAGAGCGACTGGGACGTGATGCAGCACGCGGTGCGCGTACTGCAGGATTTCGGCGTTCCACACGAAAAACGCGTGGTCTCGGCGCATCGCACGCCCGACACCATGTTCGAATACGCCGAATCGGCGCGTGACCGGGGCCTGGCCTGCATCATCGCCGGCGCGGGCGGGGCGGCCCACCTGCCGGGCATGATCGCTTCCAAGACCACCATCCCGGTGCTCGGCGTGCCGGTGCCCTCCCGCCACCTCGCGGGCCAGGATTCGCTCTACTCCATCGTCCAGATGCCCAAGGGCATCCCGGTCGCCACCTTCGCCATCGGCGAGGCGGGTGCGGCCAACGCGGGCCTCTTCGCGGTGAGCCTGCTGGCGAGCACGGACGCGGGCCTGGCCCGCAAGCTCGCTGAATATCGCGAGACGCTGGCCGAACAGGTCGCGGCGATGCAACTGCCGGATGTCCTTTGAGGTCGCCTCCCCCGGCACGGCGGCGGCGAAAGCTGCGGTGATCCTGCCCGGCGCGACGCTTGGCCTGCTCGGCGGCGGGCAGCTCGGACGCATGTTCACCGTCGCCGCGCGCACGCTCGGCTACCGCGTGACGGTGCTCGACCCCGATCCCCTCTCGCCCGCGGCGGAATTCGCCACCGGCCACCTCAACACCGACTACACCAGCCCCGCATCACTCGATGAGCTGGCCCGCACCTGCGCGGCCGTCACCACCGAATTCGAAAACGCCCCGGCCGATGCACTCGATGCCATCGCCGCCCGCACGGTCGTGCGCCCGCGCGGCTCCTCGGTTGCCGTGGCGCAGGACCGCCGGCGGGAAAAGTCCTTCTTCGCCGAACGGGGATTCGCCATGGGTGGGTGGGCCACCATCGGTTCGGCCGCCGACGTCGAGTCCGCCCTTCTGCGGGTGAGGCTTCCGGCCCTGCTCAAGACCGCGCGTTTCGGCTACGACGGCAAGGGCCAGGCGCGCATCGAGACAAGAGCGCAGCTCGAGAAGACGTTCGCCGCCTGGAACTTCGTGCCCTGCGTGCTGGAAGAGCTGCTGGTCCTGGAGCGCGAGCTCTCGGTGGTGCTCGCGCGCTCCGAAGCCGACGAGATCGCGGTTTTTCCGCCCGCGGAAAACCGCCATGCGGACGGCATCCTCGACCTGACCATCGCCCCGGCGCGTGTCCCGCAGGATCTGGCACTGGAGGCCTGCGCCATCGCATCGCGCCTGGCCCGGGAGCTCGACTATGTGGGCGTGCTGGCGGTGGAGATGTTTGTGGTTGGCTCCAGGCTGCTGCTCAACGAAATCGCCCCGCGCCCGCACAACAGCGGCCACTACACCATCGACGCGTGCCGCACCTCGCAGTTCGAACAGCAGGTGCGCGTGTTGTGCGGCCTGCCCCTCGGTGATCCCTCGCAGCACACACCAGCGGTGATGGTGAACCTGCTGGGCGATGCCTGGCGCGGCGGCGCGGACCCCGACTGGGAGGCGGTGCTGCGCCATCCCGGTGCACACCTGCACCTCTACGGCAAGCGCGAGGCGAGACCCGGACGCAAGATGGGGCACGTCACCGTCTGCGAACCCACCGTCGAACGCGCCCTGGAAGTCGCCCTGGACATCCGCCGGCGCCTGGGGATCGGTTCGGGTGATTCCGCCTAGGGTGCCGCCGGCATCAAAGGCTCACCCACCCTCGCGCAGCTTGTCATGAACCCACTGCCGCGCCACAGCCTGCCGACCTTGCCGGACGGCGCTCCCGCCTGATGGGTTGGTTCACACGGCGCGCCCGCCCGCCCCGCGCCATCGACTCGCAGCTGTGGCGCCGCGCCACCTCCCCGTGGCTCTTCATGCGCGGGGTGGGTGAGGAAGACAACACGCGGCTGCGCGAAATCGCGGGCCATTTCATCGCGGGGAAACACTTCAGCGGGACCCACGGCCTCGAGGTCGGCGCGGAAATGGAGGTGGCCATCGCCGCGCAGGCGTGCATCCTCGTGCTCGAGCTCGGCATCGAATGGTACGAGGGCTGGTCCGAAATCATCGTCTACCCCAGCCAGTTCGCGCCCGAACGCGAGGTGGTCGACGAGGCCGGCGTCGTCCACCTCACCAACGACCCGATGGCAGGAGAAGCGTGGCTCGGCGGGCCGGTGGTCCTCTCCTACGAAGACGTCGCACTCGCCGCCGACGAGGCCGAACGGGTGGCGGGCTACAACGTCGTGATCCACGAATTCGCCCACAAGCTCGACATGCGCAACGGCGAGCCGAACGGGTTCCCGCCGCTGCACCCCGCCATGAGCGCGCGCGCCTGGAAAGATGCCTTCGCCACGGCGTACGACGATTTCCGCGCGCGTGTCGATGCGGCCGATCGCCTTCCCGAGGCGCGTGCCGAAGCCGCATTCGATGCGTTGCCGATCGATCCCTACGCCGCGGAAAGCCCGGCGGAGTTCTTCGCCGTCGCGTCGGAAGCTTTTTTCGAGACCCCCGAGCTGCTGCAACCCGCCTATCCCGGGGTCTACGGGCAGCTGAAGCTTTTCTACCGCCAGGACCCCGGCGCCCGACTGGGGAGTTGAAGGCGCGTCAGCAGGCCTCGAGGATCGCGCGGATCGCGGCGGGCAAGCGGTCGCGCAGCGACTTCTCCAGGATCCCGACGGCGCCCGCGGCACGCGCCTGTGCCTCCACTTCCGGATACACGGCCCCGGTCACGATGATGACCCTGAGGGGCGCGCCCTTGCCCGCGGCGATGAAACCCGGCACGTTGCCGATGCCGTCGTGGTTGCCGAGCCTTCGATCGAGCAGGACCACGTCGGGCTGCTCGGCTTCGGCCAGGCGCGTGCCCTCGGCGACATCTTCGGCCTCCGTCACCGAGAAACCGTTGCGCCGCAGTTGGCGCGCGAGCAGCAGGCGATCGTCTTCGCTGTCGTCGACGATGAGGGCGCGCAAGGACCGCACCGGCGGCCCTTGCGCCGGATCGGCGGTGGGCGCGGCGCCGGCCGGGGCCGAACCCGGCGGACCGGCCTGCGCAATCGCCTCGCGAAATTCGGCCAGCTCGCGATCGAAGCGCGGCGCCGCATCGGTCACGCGCGCGCCGTCGGCCGCGACGCAGGCGATTTCGATTTCCTGGCAAAGGCTCGCCAGGCGCAACCCACCCAGGTGCGCGGCGCTGGAACGAAACGAATGCATCGCGCTTGCGGCGGCGGCAAAATCGCCGGCGGAAAGCGCGCCCCCCAATGCGATGCGCGCCGATCCGGCCTGCACCCCCAGCTGGCCCAACATGCGCTGCACCAGCCCCGGGCTGCCCTCGCGCTCAACCGCCTGCAGGTCGGCGTACGCGGTCTCGCAGAACACTTTTTCGCCGGCGGGCTTCGCAATCGCCAGCGGCGCGGTGGCGACAACCCCGACCTCGCCGCCGAGGTTGGCCGCCAGCATCGCACGCATCTGCGAGGGCGAAAACGGCTTGGGCATGTAGTCGTCCATGCCGGCGGCCTCACACGCCTCCCGGTCGCCGCTCAACGCGTGCGCCGTCACCGCAACGATGCGCTGGTGGCCGCCCTCGAGGGCTTCGCGCTCGCGCACGCGCCTGGTGACCGTGTAGCCGTCGAGCCCCGGCAACTGGCAGTCCATGAGGACCAGGTCGAAACGCTCCACCTCCAGCCGCGAGAGCGCCTCGAGGCCGTCGGTGGCGACGCTTACGCGGCAGCCCGCGGCCTCGAGCATCGCATTGGCGACAAACACGTTCACCGGGTTGTCCTCGACCAGCAGGACACTTGCGTCGTAGCGCCGGTGCATGTTGCCGTCGGCACGCCGTTCGCCGAAGCTGCTGCGTGAAAGCAGGAAGTTGTAGAGCGCCGAGCTCTTCACGGGCTTCTGGATCTCGATGGCGACGCGCGCACGGGCCTCGCTCCCGGACGTAGTTGATGCGCCCGAGCCGAGCAGCACCACCGGGATTGCGGCAGCCGAGGGCACGGCCGCGAGCTGCATCAACAGCGCGCCCCACCCTTCCGGCAACCGGTCGTCGACGACCAGCACATCGTAGGCGCGATCCGGGCACGCCAGGCGCTCCACCGCGGTCTTCGCCTCGGTCGCGACGTCCACCTCGACCCCCCAGGCGTTCATGCGCTGTATCTCGAGCTGGCGCATCGCCGGCTCCGCGTCCACCAGCAGGGCCCGCAGGCCCAGGCGTTCGCGCGCGGGCGCTGCGACGTCGGTGCGGGACAGCGGAAGCGTGAACCAGAACGTGCTGCCGCGTCCCGCTTCGCTCGAAAGTCCCAGCTTGCCACCCATCATTCCGGTGAGCTGGCGCGAGATGGTCAGCCCGAGGCCGGTGCCCCCGTGCTCGCGCTGGGTCGTGGAGTCGGCCTGGCTGAAGGCATCGAAGATGCGTGCCTGGGCGTCGGGGCTCACGCCCACGCCGGTATCGGTCACCGAGACCCGCAGTTCGAAATCGCCCCCGGGCGAATCGGGATCGCGTGGCCGCGACGTGCTCTCCACCGCCACCGAGCCCGCCGCCGTGAACTTGATCGCGTTGCCGATGAGGTTCGAAAGCACCTGGCGCACCCGCAGCGAATCACCCACCGCCATCGCCGGCACCGAGGCGTCGAAACGCAGCCTGAGCGCGAGGCCCTTGGCACGCGCCTCGGCCGCAAACACCTGCACCACGTCCTCGATGTGGTCCTGCAGCGGAAACGGCGCGCGCACGATCTCAAGGTGCCCGGCCTCGATCTTGGAGAAATCCAGGATGTCGTTGAGGATGCGCAGCAGCGCCTCGCCCGACGAGACGATGGTGGCGAGCGAATGCCGCTGCGCCACGTCGACGGTGGATGCCTGCATGACATACGCCATCCCGAGCACGCCGTTCATGGGCGTGCGGATCTCGTGGCTCATGTTGGCGAGGAACCGCGACTTGGCGAGGTTTGCCGCCTCCGCGGCTTCCTTCGCCTGGCGCAGGTTCGCCTCGGTGCGCTTGCGTTCGGTGATGTCGATGCCGGTCACCACCGTCACGTATGAGGTCGAGTGCGGGGTGGAGCTGCGCGAGGTTCGCCACGCGTATTCGCGCGGCGGGCCCGCCATCGGGCGCAGGGTGGCTTCGAACTCCACGTCGCGTTCGAGCCGCGCCTTGAATCCGGGCGCATCGTCGACGCCCGCGCATTCCCACACCGGCCTGCCGGCGCAAGCGGCGGCCAGGCGCCCGGTCGCGCGCAGGAAGGCGCCGTTGGTTTCGACCACGCGGGATTCGGCATCCACCACCAGCACCACCGCGTCCATGGTGTTGAGGATGGTGTGCACGAGGTCGCGCTCGCGCGCGAGGTAACTGTCGCGCTCCTCGATCTGTCCCAGCATCATGTTGAAGCTTTCGGCCAGGGTGCCGAGTTCGTCGCGGCTTTCAACCGGCGCGCGCACCGAAAAATCGTGGCTGCTGTGCACCTGCGCCACAAGCCCGGCAAGCGATTCGACCGGGCCGGCCACCACCTTTCGCAGCCATGTCGCCAGCGCAAGCGCCGCGGCCAGGGCGCAAGCCGCCGCGATCAGCAGCGCCACGCCGAAACGCGCCAGGATCTCGAGGTATCCGCCGAACCCGGCCTGCAGGCGGATGAATCCGATCGAATCGTCCGAGAACTCGATCGGATGGTCGAGGGATATGCTGCTCAAGGTGATCTGTGGCGGGCGGATCTGCGCCCGGCGCGCGGACGACTCGGTCCCGCCCGGACGCTCGAACGACACGAACAACTCGCCATGTTGGTCATAAACCTGCGCGGCCAGCACGCCGGGGGCGTGGCGCAGGGCGGCAAGCGTTTCCCGGGCGGATTCCACGTCCCGAAATGCCAGCGCCGCCGACAGGCTGATCGCGCTCACCTGGGCGTGGGAACGCAGCACCGAGACCGTATCGTCGCGGTAGCGTTTGAACTCGCTGACCGCCAGCACGGTACCCATCACCAGCAGGACAGCCGAGGTCGTCGCCAGCGAGATGAGCGACAGCTTGGCCTTGATGGACAGGTCGCGAAGGCGGATGCGCAGGCTCATTTGCGCCGCGCCGCAAGCTTGATCAACTGCGAGCTGAGCTGGATGCGCGCCGCGGCAGCCGCGCCGATGTCGACATCGAAAACGATCTGCTGGCCAACAATGCGCAGGTTCACGATCGCACCCTCAACCTGCGCCTGATCGCTGATGGTGAGCGTGGGCCGGTTCGCCACCGCGGTGAGCCAGGCCCCGAGGCGCCGGGCCTCGATGGGTGGGATATAGAGCACGGCGCAATCGGCGGTCTGATCAGGTGTTGCCACCGCCACCACCGACAAGGTGCGATCACGCACAACCTTTCCCGCCAACACCCCGAAAACTTTCGCATCGGCATTGCCCGCGATGCAGATGCGAAGCACTTGCGGCAGGTCGGCGGGCCAGGTGGCCAAAACGACGAAATTGTAGACATAGGCGGCCTTGAGGTCGTTTTCGGCCCCATGGGCGGCGTGGCCTCA
>Ga0163153_10002156_pt1 | contig 29445 bp, 33 predicted proteins | sample OliLakLV19MP6IB1_FD_148629 | JGI IMG/M metagenome (GOLD analysis project Ga0163153, IMG submission 148629) | Freshwater microbial mat bacterial communities from Lake Vanda, McMurdo Dry Valleys, Antarctica - Oligotrophic Lake LV.19.MP6.IB-1 | ecosystem: Environmental > Aquatic > Freshwater >...
CCCTGCAACCTTTACGCAAATGAAAAAAGATGCCCGCTGTGGACATCTTTTTTCGTTAAAAACTCTAAAATTATTAGAGAGTTATATAGACTAGTTTACCTCTTCGCCAACCTTAGTAAGGAAGCGAGCGGCTGCATCTTTTCCACCCAAACCAAAAGCAAGGGCGCCACCTAGGGCTACCATACCGATGATTCCAGCAAAAAGCGTATTCATGTATCCTTCTGCTATTCCAAGTTCGCTCAAAGCAAAGATGAAAGCAAAAGCCCAGATAGCGTATTTTACAACAGTACCTAGCATGTTTGCAGATTTCAAACTCATTGCTCTTGAGCTTGCTACTACCAATCTAGATAGAGCGTCTGCAGAAATCGAAGCGATTATCAAAATGAAAGCCGCAACGATAACATGAGGAAGGAATCCTAATACATCAGTGACTAGAAAATCTTTTATAGAATTTAGATTTAATAAATCAAGAGAAGGCAAAAGGAAAACCAACACTACGAACCATCGTGCAACTTGTCCGATGAAATAGCCAGTATTGAGGTTCATTCCAGCTTTTCTGAACAACTCGTCTGCTTTTACAGAAGACAATAACTTGTCTACTTTCAAAGCACCCAAAACTTGCTCAAAAGCCTTTGCGACAATATGACCCAAAACCCAACCAATAATAAACAAAATGACAGCCAAGATAAGCTTGGGAGCAAATTGTATAAAACCTATCCACAAATCTTGAAGTGAGGCACTAAATACGTCACCCCAGCTAACCCAAATATTATTCATATGATTTTACGAAATCATGTCGCGCAATTGATTCTGCGGAATCATGTCGAGTATCGTCATTTAAACTCGACCTAAACGCGACACTACTTAATTAATAAAAGACTTCTTAAGTCCCGATTTCATCGAGGATACTCGACTAGTCGGTATTCGACCTTATAAAGTTCTATACGGGTATTATACCTTTTTCTAAGCCTTTTTTAAAGCTTGTGTGGATAACTCCCACACTTACCTTTGAGATGCTTTGGTTTTATAGCCAAAGCGCGCTTTTAGCGCTTCTTAAAAGTAAGTGTGGGAGATAACTCCTTCGCTTGCAAAACAATCTCGTGAGGGAAATCGAGAATATCCCGAGCCAGCTTGTCATACATATTTAGTCTATAAAGGAACTCTTTGGTCTCAAAAATGGCATAAATAAGCTCGGTGCCTAGTTCGGCCTCAAATTTACGCATTACTTCTTCTACTTTTTTGCGCTTCAATTTATCCCCCACAATCAATAAATCCACCCGGCTGTCTTTATTTTTGGTAAATACACCAGAAACAATCAAGAGTTTCACTCGGCCGACTTTTTTAAAGTTATCGGCAATTGATTTTTTATCAAGTGTATCGGCACTGACTAGGAGCCCTTCGAATTCGGCAGTATGTTTAAAAGAAGTATCGAAAGACCACTGCCCTCCACGGCTTTTGATAAAACATATAGAAGTCAAAAGACGTAGCTCGCGACGAGCGACATCTGCTCCGATTCGGCTACGCTTGACGATGTCTGCGCTTTTAAACCACTTACCCTTATTGAGTAAAAAAAGTCGCATGATTTTGACCCTAGCTGCGCTACCGAATACTTTACTTAGAATTTCCATACACAACATTATAACGATTTTTCTATAAAAAACAACATAAAACAAAAACACAAGCCCTCTCGGACCTGTGTTTTGTAAAAACTAAAATAATACTTATTTCATAGCTTATTTAAGCTCCACTTTGCCCCCCGCAGTCTCTATCTTCTTCTTCACTTCTTCTGCTTCAGCTTTCTTCATTCCCTCTTTGAGTGTAGCTGGAGCGCCGTCTACTAAATCTTTAGCTTCTTTAAGACCAAGACCTAGAACTTCTTTGACTACCTTCATCACCGCAATTTTTTGCTCACCGGCAGATGCTAATACGACAGTAAAAGAATCCTTCTCTTCGACTGCTTCTGCGCCAGCAGCACCTCCGGCCTGCACTGCCACAGCGGCAGAGGAAACTCCAAACTTCTCTTCAATAGCTTTAACAACCTCGTTCAATTCGAGAGTTGTTGCTTTGTCTAACCATTCTAATAGTGTATCTTTGTTCATCCCGTTAGAGATAGGAAATCTTTAGATTTCCGTACCTTAAATTAACTTTAATAATAAATCGACTACAAACTTTTTCCCTACTTAATCCCGTTAATAAACTAAACAATCTCTAACGGGATTCATATCCTTATGCTTTACTTTTGGCTACTTCATTCATTGCCATAGCCAAGCGTTGCATTGGAGACTTCAATAAGAATGCAAACTTGGAAAGCAATACTTCGCGCGAAGGAATAGTGGCGATATCCATAATGAAAGCACTATCCCTAAATTTCCCTTCAAAAATTCCACCCAAAATACTGAGAACTCCTTTGTGTGTTTTTTGAAAGTTGTAAATCTCCCTAGCCCCAGTGATGGAGTCAGGAGAAAAGGCAATGGCGACTTCGCCGGGTAATTCTGGTATTTCGCCTTCAGCTTTCCCAGAGAAGGCACGACGGAGCAATGTCTTTCTGGACACTTTGTAGCTCACTCCTTGATTGCGAAGTTCCCTACGCAAGACTGTCTCGTCTCCCACATTCATTCCGTGAAAGTTAACAAAAACAACAGACTTGGAGTCTAGAGCTGCCTTTTCAAGGCCTTTTATCATTTCATCTTTCTGTGCACGTTTTAACATATGATTTTACGAAATCACGTCGCGCAATCGTCCATTGAAGCGCGACGCAGATTTACTTTCTATTTTCTAACTAAAAAACGGCTTAAAAGCCGCAACCGTCTCTTCGAAAAAATCGAAGTGTCGACCCACTAAATAGGACTTAGGTAGTTATAAAGTTCATAAAGTTTGTAAAGTTGAAAGTAAATACAAATGCATCTACTTTATAACCTTGAACTTTCTACTTTCTAACTCGCGCCTCTCGGCGCTGCCTACTTTCTTTGCGGTAAACCCATACACTTATATATTAAGTGTGTTGGGTAAATATAGTGTAACACAAAAATTTTATTCTGCAACTTTGATATTGGAAGTATTGGATTTGAGCGTAGCACTACCCTCTCCCCCTTCTCCAAAATAACTCACCAGAAAAACACCGATAAGGCCGACGACAATCATGCCGGTAAAGATGATAAGGGTTTTTATAAAATGCTGTGTCATCCCGTTAGAAGCAGGTCGCGGTCAAAGAACCGTAACTATGCTTTATTATATTATTAAATTTGCGACCGCGGCTTCTAACGGGAGTCATGTCCAAACCATTATATCATGACATAATACAGACAACAAAAAGACCCACACATGTGAGTCCTGCTTTTTGCACTACTTTGGGTGCTGAGTCCTTCGCAATTTCCGCGAAGGACCCAAATATCAAAACGCCTTAGCCTCTGGTTCCCTGCTTCCGCCATGGCGGAGCAGTGAGGAACTTCCAGACACAGTCGAACCACGACCGGGCAGCCTTGCGAATCTTTCTCATACACACACTCCCTCGGTGGAGGTAAATAAAACGAAGAACGGGATATCCAACAATATTAACTAATATATAAAAAAAAGCAACTGGTTAACGGTATCCAGCCAAGATAAGTAGAATCAATAGTATAGAAAATAGAGCGAGTAAAATGTATGGCAAGTTCCACCAGAAATCCCTAGATAGGTCGTTTTTTTTGAGCCAACCAGAAAACATCTTCCACCCATCGGAAATAATGAGCGCTGGTAAGATAATAAACAAAAACAAAAATGGGTAATATAAAGGCATCAATACATTATACCATATTCCAATAAAAAATGCAATAAGACGCTTGTAATTAAACAAGTATAAGCAAGTATACTTCTTACTTACCCTTATTTTATTTTTTTCTCAAGATTGCTTACACGCGAAGCTAATTGGCCAAATGTATGAAAAGAAACAAACCTATCACCCAGATTCAAAATATCCCTACGAATATTTTTATTACCTTCTTTTAGTTCAGAAATGTCGCTTTTTAATTCAGAAACGTCGCTTTCAACTTTATCGAACCTTTGATCAACTTTATCAAACCCATTAGCAACCATAATCGCCAAGTCGTCAATTGTTGTCACTTTTGTATTTTTCTTCATAATCATGCCCCTAGTATACCCCAACAGATATTTTCAAGCAAACAACCCCCCTTCGCTAAGAGCTACGGACGGCAAAACAAAAAAACCACTCCGACCCAGGTCGTGAGTGGTTTTTTTGCAATACTTTTTAACCTGCCCGAAATGCTGCGCATAACGCTGCAGGCGGGCCTGTCCGCAATGCTTAAAGCATAGCTGCTGCAGGCGGGCGTATTAACCCGTCCAGAAAAATTTACGAAGATCATCTTCTGGGATGTATTTTGTAGCTTGATTAAAAATTTCCCTAAAAGTTCCAGTCTTTATGGGATTGTGATTTGGAATAATTAAATTTTGTCGCATTCCCGCAACAACTCGACGAATCTTGATATGACTACTGTTTTGAGAAATAACTTCAAAGGCATAAGTTTCAAAGAATTTTATAAGTTCCTTTGAAGAAATACTTCTAAGTTTGGGCGACATAATCCAAAGTGGGTATTTCTATATTCATAAGAAGTGAAGGTTTATGAGTCAAACCAAGTGAAGCTAGGTCTTCCCCTTCAGTATATAAAGATACAGCATTTTGAATATTATCTTGAAGCTCTTCGAGTGTTTTACCATCAGTAACGATTGGATGACCAATACCACTGGCAACATAATACCCTTCTGGTTCTTTAGTTATTGAAAATTGGATAATACTTTTCATACCTCCATTATACCCCAACAGATATTTTCAAGCAAACAACCCTCCTACGCTCAAGAGCTACGGACGGCAAACAAAAAACCACTCACGACCTGGGTCGGAGTGGTTTTTTGAGGCTAGTAGATACCTGCCCGCAATGCTCCGCATAACGCTACAGGCGGGTTCGACCAGGTTTCTAGAAGCTAATTAGATTTTAATAATTCAATGAATTGATTTTTGGGGACATCAATATCATGCAAAATGGCATATAAAGTCCCAATAGGTATAGTTTTATTCCCATGAAATGAAACGGTCGTTCTTCTCCCATCTGTATGCTTAAAAACAATATGTGAAGTACCTTTTGTCTTTGCTTCAACAAACCCAAGTTTCAAAAGAACCCGAATAAGTTCTTTTGTTTTTACAATCGGCATTTTAGGCATAAGCCCGTTTTATATTAAGACTAGGAAAAGAAACAGTCTCAAATGATTCAAGACTATTATCTTCTGGAATTGAAAATTTGTCCTCAATTAAACTTTGAATATAAACACGGATTGCATCTTTTAGGTTAGTCTGGACTTCTTTAATAGAACGACCAAAAGTATGACAACCACGAAGTGCCGGTACATATCCGTGGTATTGCTTGCCATCCGGTTCTATAATAGTACGATAAGTATACGATTTAGACATATTTTAATTATATCACGAGTTGAATAGATAGTGCAAACAAGCCACAAAAAACCACTCACGACCTGGGTCGGAGTGGTTTTTTGGAGCTAATAGATACCTGCCCGCAATGCTTTCAGCATAGCTGATGCAGGCGGGTTCGACCAGGTTTCTAAAAGCTATTTAACTTTATCTATATCTATCCATTTTATAACCCAAGCATTTTTTTCATCAAAACATTAATGGATTTAACAGCCTTTTTATCCAGTACGCCGATTTTATTTTTTAGTTTACTTTTATCAATAGCGCGAAGTTGGAAAACAACAGCCACTGACATCTTGGCTAGGCCATTTTTTGACGACGGTTCCACTGCTAATGTGAATGGAAATCTCAACGACTCAAGATTTGAAGTGCAGGGTATAACGGTTATAACAGAGCCAACTACATCTGCAATAACAACCGCAGGCCTTGTCCCTTCCTGTTCGTGTCCGTCTGTTGACCCCATATTTACAACCCATATCTCTCCTTTTTTCATAACTAAAAATTCATTCGCAAAAACGCTTCATCGCTTAAAACATCCCAACTATCAAACTCATTTTTTAGAGATATTTTATCTTTCATCGCATGGAGATAGAAAACAAGAGCTCTTTCAAAAAGAGCATTTTCTCGAACGCCCATCATTTTTGAAGCAACTTTGAGATCATACCTAATTTTTTTATTAATCGTTAACATATCCATATTCTATCACAACTGCCTTTAATCAAGCAAACGCAACCAACGCAAACAAAAAACCACTCACGACCTGGGTCGGAGTGGTTTTTTTGTTTAACACATCTATTAATCTTCTGTTTCCTTCCTTGACTGTATGGTCAAAAGGAGGATTGAGGGTAATAGAGCGAATACTTTTTAACCTGTCCGCAATGCTTAAAGCATAGCTTTTACAGGCGGGGGCGTATTAACCAGAGTTAGAGTTCTTAGCAAGGACAGTCCTTGCTAACCCGTTTAAGACGTATTAACCAGAGCTACTTCAAAACTACTAGCTACTCGCCCATTTCCTCCATAGTTTCTTGTCAATTTTAGATTGGCGTATCATCGTTTCCAAAGTTCGTGGTGGAAAACTTTTTTGACCATGAAAATTAATATCTACAACCGCCTGAGTTTTTAAGTTTATCCAAGTTTCATGAGAACCATCCCTTTCATTACCGAATTCAAATCCATTTTCTTTTAAAAATTTTACAACATCTCCATAATTCCAATTAAAGAGTGCCTTCGGCATAGTTTAAGGTTTAAGCAAACTGTGATATCGTAGAAAGTTGGTATGGAGAAATGATAGCATAGTCGGTAGATTTCTTTAAAGAGTTAGCTTGAATCTTTTTTGTGGCCTGAAAGTATTTATCCCAGTACTCTCTTGGCGCATACCTGTTGAGTAAATCATCTGACATGTTGTTTTTTACCACGGTATTTAGGTGTAGTTGAATCGCTTCTTTAATACTCTTTAGTACATCTAACGCATTCTTGCCCTCTTCAACAATATCAAAAGTCAAACAAACCCCGATAAAAGTGTTGCCTTCTTTATAGACTAGAATTTCTACCATCCCCTCTTTTTTTGTATTCTTGGGTCGTTCTATTTTCATACCTCCATTGTATACCCCCAATAAATCAAATGCAAACGCAAAAAACCATCCGTCGTAAGCAAGCTCGTAAGCAAGAACCGTTCTTCGTAAGCAAGAACCGTTCTTGCTTAAAGATTGAACGGTTCTTGCGAATAGGCAAAATAACTTTCCACAAAGTCTTTGAATGATTGTTGAGTTTGAAAATAATCCGGAAAAGCCTTTGAGTTTAAAATGGCCTTTTCCACTCTATCAACCCCTATGTAATCTTGATAACTTGAGTAACGATATGATTCTAAAAAATCTTTCATTTCTTTTTGATTAAATTTTTTCTCTTCCTTATCCCAACCAGAAAAATTAATATCTAATGAATTTAAATGAATATACGCAAAAAGTTGTCTCATATAGTTATCATTGACACCTATTAATTTTGATTTAAAGAGCCCTCCAAATAAAGCACCTGCTCTTTGATACTTAATATTAAAAAACATCGCATATCCTATGCCGAGCTTTTTCATAAACTTGGTAATTCCTCCGTCAATCTCTTGTTTTAATAATATATGAAAATGATTTGTCATCAGACACCAAGCTCCGATAGAAACGAGGGGCTTATCTTTTTCTAGAACCATAATCTCTTGAAATGTTTTGTGTTGTTGGTTAATCAGATTATCTAATCGTAATGGAATCTTTGCATTTGAATTTGCAATAAGTAACAACATGACCAAACGCTCGTAATCATTTTTTGATTTAAAAATTATTCTCTTATCTATTCCCCTATTGTATATATGATAATATTCCCCAGTTATGAAAGGATCTTGTCTTAACATGTTTTAAAGTATATCAAGTATCTCCACCTTAAGCAAGAACGGTTCTTGCTTAACCAAAAATGTTTTGTTGTCGTAAGCAAGAACGGTTCTTGCTTAACCAGTGGGGGTTTTAGGAAAAGGAGGAAAACAAAAAACCACCCGGTAAGGGGTGGTTTTTTGTAATACTTTTTAAGGCGTATTGACCAGAAATTAGATTACTTAAGAACTTCTATCTTACATTCCATTTAGGAATAGAGAAGGGGTCTTGAAGTCACCTAAGTTGAATGTGTAGTTGTTATCGTTGGTTGCATCAGTTACAACTGTACCCCAACCAATAGACTCAAGTATCACCTGATGAGAACCATCAGTTGGTGTTGTGTCTGCTGTTAAGATAACAGTAACTGTGAATCGACGAGTAGCATCTTCTTCAACTTGGAATACATCAGCTGTATCATTGGTATCTGTTGTATTGGAATCCAATAATTCAGAAGAAGCAGTTGGTGTACCAGCTGTTGAAGTAACGTTGTATTCAACACCTTCACCAGCATCACCAATTGTGTCTTGGTCATCTACGTGACGGTCAAGATATGCAATACCATCAAATGAAGTTACATCAAATGTGACTACATATGTACCTTGATCATCTTCACCAGCATCATCAGCTGTGAATGTTCTTGTTGCTGTAGCAGAAACAAATTCTACCATAATACCAGCGTCAAAGAGCGCATGAGCGTCTCCGACAGCAGAACCACTAGCGTCAGCATCTACTATTTCTTCGCCAGATTCGTCTTCTGCTTCGATATCATCAACATTGGTTGATGTAAGAGAGGCTTGAACTGTATCACCGTTATCAGCTACACCGGTTGTGTCATGAATATCAACAGTTATAATGAATTCAGCCTTATCTCCAGCATCAATGTCAACATCTAGATCTTCGAACAAGATTGCTCCACCAGTTGGAATAGTATCGCTAGCGATAGATTCACCGTTGTACCATAGTTGAGCATTTTGTACCAACACAGCTTCATCTCCTTCACCAGTTGTTGTGATTACAGCTGGGATTTCACTGATGTTAAGGTCAGAATCTCCATCAGCTTCAATAGTGAAGGCTAATATCTCAACATCATCAGTGTCATCAGCATCATCTATGTCGATAACATGTGCTTCGTTGATATCTTCTTCATCATCATTCAATGTAACCTTAAGTTCTACACTATTTGCTGTTGCAAATGATGCAAAGTCAAAGTTTTTCTCGAATGCTCCAGAGCCATCTGCTCCAGACGGTGAACCTGATTCTGTTGTGACTACTCCTTCAGCATCTTCAAAACGGACACTTAGAAGGTCAACACTCCAATCATCAGAGTTAATATCTCCTGAATCTAGATTATTAAGAGCTGTGATAGCTACTGTAAAGTCTGCAGTATCACCAGCGCGAACGATCGCGTTACTAAGTGATATAGATTTTGACCAGTAGTCAGAAGATTCTGAGAAGTCTTCTACATCAGCTTCTCCTACCATTTCTCCATCCATCCAGATAGAAACAGAAGAAGCGTAGTCATCAAGACTATCTGAGTCAGCAGTTTCGTCTTGGAAGAACTCTACTTTTACAGAAGAAATTTCAACATCTGATCCATCATCGGCTTCAACTTCGAAAGACATAATTTTTACGTCTTCATCTCCTTCTCCAACCTCTTCACCTGATTCAGTTGAAAGAGCAGAAAGAGTTATATCTCCTGCTCCACCTTCTAGGGCTCCACCTGTTGTAGGTGTTGAACCACCAGAACATGACATACCTGTAGCTGGACTAAACAAGTATCCAGGCATACAACCTGCTGGAAGATTTGAACCTCCTGAACATGGTGTATTTGCTAGTGTTGTACTAAATCCAGAAGCTGAAGAACAGCCTGCTGGGAAAGTGCCACCGACAGGCATAGTAACTCCTGAATTGATTTGAGCTACAGCTGAAGCTCGGGACATTGGTCCCGCTACTCCATCAGCACCCAAACTTCGGGAAGCTTGCCAAATCTTCAATGAAGCTGAAGACAAGGGTCCGAATTGTCCATCAGCAACTAAATTAGCAGAACTATATCCATTTAGGAATTTCTGCCAAATTAAAGATGCTTGTCCTGAACTACCGGACTGAACTGTAGCTGCATACTGTATATCAGATGCAGATACAACTGGTTGCTGTGCATCAGCTGTGTTTGAAACAGCAGCGAACCCAACAAACATAACTGCTACGATCATAACTCCTAAAAGGAATTTTGATTTTAATAAATTACTCATAAATTTTTTTCTAATTTGCTACGCCATTAATTAGTTTCGACAAAACTAAAAGCGTATTTTTCTTATCATTGCACCATCCGCTTCTAATTGATAATAAATTATAATACAGCGGACAAACACAATGACCAGATAATAAACCGTCATTGAAAACATAGCTATTTGGTTTTCAATGACCTTTCTTTACCCCCACACCTACTTTGTTATCGTTCTGTTTTTCAAAACAATACTTTTTATTATTTTAATATTCTCACTTTTAATTTACCATATTGAGATAAACAAGATCAGAATATAAAAACAATAACAAAGTAGGTGTGCGGGCTTTGTCTTCACTCGCAATTTTTTCGACGAAACTGTAAGTGAAAAACAAACACAATTTACAAACTAGAGAACGACACAAAAAATGTAGTTCAAAACTTTGTAAGTTGTAATAACATTATAATATAGGCTATAAAAATACAGCAATATATTATGTGGATAACTTCCGCATTTAGAACCCTAAAAAGAGCCCTAAAACAGAAACTCACCCATAGCCTTATAATTGCATATTATAAGACTAAATGCAACTAGGGCTTCTACCTATATGATGCGCCTGAGGTAGCTAAAAAGTTACACAAGAGAGTACCGGCTCCCCGCCGATGCTAAAGCTTTGGCGGGCAGGCATCTTTTTAAAATTAAGCTTTAATTGAGTACTTGCTCCAGCGTTTGGAACCTACTCGATAAAGGATGTTGTCCTTTACCATAGAGACAAGCTCTCTCTGTAAGGTTTTTTCGCTTAAGGACATAAAGACTTCACCTCCAGAATTTCTTATGTCCGTTATGGTAGCACCATCCAAAGAAGCCCCTTTTAGATTCTTAACTAAACTAAGTATCTTATCCCTCCTTTCTTTTTTAAGTTCATTAAATTTATTATCGGACATTTTAACCTTGCTCAAAGCTTTCAGTAAAGTACTTCCCTCTTGAACACCTATTCTTGCAATTGCTTGTCCTTTAGAAGTTGCTGGAGAAAACGGCATGGATTCAAATTGTTTTCTGGGTTGCCCGCCTGCAACGCTATGCGTAGCATTGCGGGCAGGTTCTAAAAAGAATTCAGACAAAGTGGCTTCACTGATGCGAGATCTATTTGAATAATCCTCGATTGATTGCCTGAGAGCACTTAGTTCTTTTTTGAGAATGCTGGCATTCATTTCGGAAATTAAATTGAGAGCTGAAGCAATGTCTAAAAAAGACACAATGGACACAACCCTGCCGATAGAGTTGCTGGGGGTATAATATATGTCTGATATAATCTCTGCACTCAATGTCCTTAACTTGTGTCTTAGGGGTTCATCTTTGTCCAAGATGTCTGTTACCATATAGAGTGCTGTAACAAGCTTATCTAGCTTGTTGTAGGAGATAGGAAAATTCGTGTCCTTTAGAGTAATACTAAGGTCTGTACTTGAGTCCTTTAGATTGTTACTTCCCATAAACATATGTCCATAATACTATACCCGCACACTTATTACAAGTCCTTTATAAGTGTGCGGGTATAGGACACAAAAAATGCAAGTAATAGGCGCGAGGCAAAATATTAAAGATTTAGACCAAAATCAGTTTTTAAAATGCACACATAAAACAAAGCTTTGTTTTTGCTCTGCTCGTCGTTCAAGAAAATAATAGTCGGAATACCTCTTTTATTTTCAGTCGCATGTTAATGGAGCATGCGACACGATTCATCAGAATCGCCTGTGCAAGGCATTTAGAAAACTATTCTGGCAAAATCTCAAGATAAAAATGTACAAATGTGATAAAATACATAAATGGCGAAAAAGAAAAAGCGGAAAGAAAGAATTTACCAAAAAATAAGTGCCCCCATCCTAAGGACAGAAACAAAAAACGGAATACTCGCAGTTGTTTTTTTTGTTTTAGCTCTCTTTTTTTTGATGTCTGCATTCAATGTTGCGGGTGTGGCAGGTGAATTTTTTTATGAAAAACTTCATTACCTCCTCGGTGTTGGCTATATTCTTTTACCTCTGCTTTTTATTTTACTCGGATCATCTTTCGTAAAATCCGAAACTCCCAGCATCGGCTGGACCAAAACTTTGAGCTCGATAATGTTTTTGCTCGCAGGTCTCAGTATCATTGATATCGCATCGACCACTCACGCAGGTGGGCTCTTGGGAGAAATGCTGGCAACTCCTTTTGTATCTTTATTTGATGTATATGCAAGTATAGCTTTCTTGGGTGCAATTTTAATAATTTCGATTATCGCAATGTTCGACACCTCACCAGCATTGCCGATGTTTATAAAAAAGATTTGGGAATTTATAAGGCAGGCGCTAGGCTCTAGTGAACCCGCCTCCGCTATAAGCTACGGCGAGGCGAAGGAATCCCTCGAGGCTGCTGGGTCCCTCGCTCCCGCTCGGGATGATTTTGAAAAATCAGATGAGCCCCTCGACAAGACTCGGGATGATTCTACTGAATCATCTACTGAATCAGCTGGTGCATCAGAAGAGTTTGAACCAAAGCTAAAGCCTAAAGCCTACGGAAAAGCCTATACCCCTCCCCCACTCTCACTCTTGGAAGAAGATAAGGGCAAGCCAAACACTGGAGACATCAAAGCAAATGCAAATATCATAAAACGCACCCTGCAGAATTTCGGCATTGAAGTTGAGATGGATGAAATAACCATCGGGCCGACAGTCACGCGTTATGCACTCAAACCTGCCGAGGGGGTGAAACTCTCGCGCATCGTGGGTTTGCAAAATGATTTGGCGCTCGCGCTCGCCGCACATCCGATACGTATAGAAGCTCCTATCCCTGGTAAGTCTCTCGTGGGTATCGAAATACCAAATAGATCCAAATCGATAGTCGGACTAGCAACCCTTTTGGCTGATGAAAAATTCCAAAATTCTCCCAAACCTTTGACCATCGCCCTCGGCCGAGGCATCTCGGGTAAAGCAATTTTTGGCAATCTAGCAAAAATGCCTCATTGTCTGGTGGCTGGAACCACTGGTTCTGGTAAGTCGGTAACCATTCACTCGATGATTACTTCCCTGTTGTATAGAAACGGCCCTGATGATTTGAAGTTTATAATGATTGACCCAAAGCGAGTAGAGCTAACACTCTACAACAACATCCCCCACCTACTTACCCCTGTCATCACTGATGCTAAAAAGACAATTTTGGCGCTCAAATGGGCGGCCAAAGAAATGGACCGCCGTTATGATATCCTCGAAGCTGAGTCGGTACGGGATATAGAGTCTTACCACAAAAATATTTGGAATTCTGGGAAAAAATCCATCGAGGCTGCTCGGGATGGTGCTGTTGCACCACCAGATCGCCTCCCATATATAGTAATCATAATAGACGAGCTCGCAGACATTATGAGCTCTTACCCACGCGAGCTCGAGTCTGCCATCGTGCGTCTCGCCCAAATGTCTCGGGCGGTAGGTATACATTTGATACTCTCCACTCAAAGGCCGGAAGTAAATATTATTACTGGACTCATCAAAGCAAACATTCCAGCCAGAGTGGCGCTGAAGGTTTCTTCACAAATAGACTCACGCACTATCTTAGATGCAGGAGGTGCAGAAAAATTGCTCGGTGCCGGAGATATGCTTTATTCTTCTGGAGAAGCCCAGCCCGAAAGACTTCAGTCGGCTTTCATTTCGGAATCAGAAGTGAAGAAAGTTGTAAAATATTTGGCAGATGAATACAAAGACGAAGTGTCTGAAGAAATAGCTTTGAGCGCGAGTTCTATATCGGCGGATAAAAGTATTTTTGAAAGCACGCTCGATATGGATAGTCTTGCCAAGCGTGATTCTGCTGAATCAGATGATGAAATGTATGAAGAAGCTCGCATATGTGTCATCGAAGCTGGCAAGGCCTCTACTTCATATTTGCAAAGAAGACTGAGATTGGGATATGCGCGAGCAGCCCGACTGATGGATATGCTCGAAGAACGCGGAGTCATCGGCCCCGGAGACGGAGCCAAGCCCAGAGAAGTATTGTCCCGACTCCAAGGAGTCGAGGATCCTCGATCTAGGTCGGGAGAGAAAATATCTCGTGATGAGAATGGTGGTAATGTGATTTAGTAGAAAGTTATAAAGTAAAAATGCAAAATAACGTAAAGAAAATATTAAAAACTGCCGTCTTTTCTGTTTTTTTTATTTTCATTATTGTCTATGCTTTCTTTCGCTCTTACAACCTTATCTTTGGTATTAAAATAAAGAATGTGACCATCAATGGTAACGAAATAAAGGAAAGTGCTAAAATAGAGAATGAGGTGCTAAAAATAACAGGAAACGCAAAAAATGCCTTAAATTTAACACTCAACGGACGGGAAATATCTATAGACCAGAAAGGCAATTTTGATGAGACAATTATTTTGCTTTCGGGATATAATATAGTCAACATAGAGGCAGTAGATAAATTTGGCAACAAAGATGAGAAGAATTATCAATTAATATTTAAGGAAGAAGTCGCCCCTTAATGGACGTTGGGGCGACATGATTCCGCAGAATCAAATGCAAAAGAAAAAGGAGAAGAAAGAAGACAAAACAGTAGGAGAGACGTTGCTTGAAGATACTTTAAAAGGTATCCAAGCAAAATTTGGCGAAGGAGCAATCATGAAATTTGGAGACTCACCCAAAGTAGATATCAATGTAATACCGACTGGTTCTATAGGTTTAGATATGGCCCTCGGTGTGGGTGGAATTCCAAGAGGAAGAATTATTGAAATTTTTGGACCAGAATCTTCTGGTAAGACCACCCTCTCTCTGCACATCGTAGCAGAAGCGCAAAAAAAAGGTGGCATCTGCGCTTATATAGATGCTGAGCACGCGATGGATCCAGAATATACCAAGAAGCTTGGAGTGAACATAAATAATTTATTGATTTCTCAACCTGACAACGGAGAACAAGCACTAGAAATAGTTGAAAGCTTGGTGCGTACTGGTAAGATAGATGTAATAGTAATCGATTCTGTGGCAGCACTTACTCCTAAGGATGAAATAGAGGGTGATATGGGTGCGTACCATGTGGGTAAACAAGCCAGACTTATGTCTCAAGCGCTACGCAAACTCACGGCTATAGTTGCTCGCTCTAAGACTGTGGTTATCTTCATAAACCAAATACGCATGCAAATCGGTGTAATGTTCGGCAACCCCGAGACTACCCCCGGAGGTAAAGCGCTGAAGTTCTACACTTCGGTGCGTCTCGACATAAGAAAAATTGCTCAAATTAAAAAAGGAGAAGAAGTAGTCGGTAGTCGTACTCGAGTGAAGGTTGTAAAAAATAAAGTAGCAGCCCCTTTCAAGCAAACAGAGTTTGATATTATCTATAATGAAGGAATATCTCGAGAAGGAGAAATCATTGCACTTGGGGAAAAATTCAAAATAATAGAGAAAACTGGTAATTCGTACTTCTATGTACCCCCACCACCTCACCCCAACCCCTCTCCTTCTAAAGGAGAGGGGAAAGAAGAGAGTCGTGAAAAAATAAAACTCGGGGTAGGATATGATGCTACTCGTACATTTCTTAAGGAAGACAAAAAAATTGCCGACCAAGCCATGAAAGAAATCATGAAGAAGTTTGCAGAAGCAGTCTAAATTTGGTAGTATCTCCGCATGTCCCAACTTCAATACAATGAAATTCGAGAGAAAAAAATAATAATTTACAACAACGAGCCTGTCGAAGTAGTGGAGAGTCATGTCGCTCGCACACAACAACGCAAGCCTCAAAACCAAGTAAAACTAAAAAGTTTGATATCGGGCAAGACTATCGCGGCTACTTTTCATGTGTCCGACTCTGCTGACGAAGCTGATATTGAGAAAAAAGATGCAACTTTTCTTTATGAAAATAAAGGAGAATACTGGTTTTGTGACCCAAACGACAAGAGTAATCGCTTCAAACTAGACGTAGCACTTGTGGGCGTGGCGGCAAAATTTTTAAAACCAAATGGCAATGTCACCGCGCTGGTCTGGGATAGTGGAGAAGACGACGACCCGTCCGTCGCTAAAGCTATGGAGGGCGCAGGAAAAATAATAAAGATAACTTTGCCGATAAAAATAAACCTCACCGTGAAAGAAGCTCCACCTGCGGTGCGTGGTGATACTTCTAAAGGAGGAATAAAAGTTATTGTATTAGAAAATGGAGCTACTCTAAATGCTCCAATGTTTATAAAAGAAGGCGATGTGATTAGCGTAAACACAGAAACCGGAGAATATGTCGAGCGCGTATAGCGCGAGATCCTGAGGCTAGTAAGACGAAGGGTAGAGAGAGTTTAGCTCTCGAGATCCTGAGGCTAGTAAGACGAAGGGTAGAGAGAGTTTAGCTCTCGAGATCCTGAGGCTAGTAAGACGAAGGGTAGAGAGAGTTTAGAATTTTTACCTATAAAGCAATATTGTCTGCGTCAAAATTTAATTCATTAAACTCCAAATTTTTCTCATAGAGCAAGGTCGCTGTCTCCACCCCTAGATAACGCCAATGCCATGGCTCATATTTAACTCCTGTCACTTTTTCTTTATTCTTTTGGAAACTCATTGAAAATCCATATTTGTAAGCATTTTCTTCCAACCACTTCATCCCCTTCCCTTTAGCAAAGGAAGAATCTGCTCCGACAAAACCCACCGATCGATCCGTCAAATCGACTACTGTTCCTAGTTGGTGTTCGGAAGCACCAGGAGGGGCAATAGCATCAAAAACACTCTTTCCATTTATTTTTATCCAGTTGTCATAGATGTATTTCTGAATTTCTGCTTGGCGAAAACCTGAAGTTACCATAAATTCGACCCCGTCTTTCTCGGCATCGGAAAACATATTGATTAAAAATGGTATAACGTCAGAGCGAAGACACGTAACCCCGTCAGTTCTGACTTTGGTGGTTATGTCTTCCAACCTCGGCGGAACATAGTTGAGCGGAAGAAGAAAATCCTTGGTTACTCTCCGCAAAATTAAATCTGAATAAGAGCTCTCGTCCCAAGGGCACAGATGAGACAAAAAAATGTCGTTTAGTTTTTTTCTAGTCGGAGAGTCCACCACACCCGAATTTTCTAATTCGTGTTTTTTTTGAAAATTATAAACTGCTTGGCCAGTAAGGCTACCATAATATCCGGTAATTTTTCCTTGTGGATAAATACTGCTGTCTTGTGACAACATTCTTTGAAGTAAGGCCACTTCGCTTCCCCTAGAGTTTAAAGAAAGATTGTGTCTAATGGCGCCACTTTTTTGCCACTTTTTTAATAACTCTGTTTCAACAGAAATAGCTTGAGCCAATAAATTATCAGTGCTGGCAAATTTTGTTCGTGAGACTAAGAAAAACAACAATGCAAGTAAAACCAGTAAAAAAGAAAAGATGAACTTTCTAGTAAAAAGTTTTTTTGAGAAAGATTTATTCCTCGTCATGAAAATTTTACGCTTAGATTACTTAGCTACGAAAGGCAAGAGGCCCAAAAATCGTGCTCTTTTAATGGCCATAGAAAGCGCTCGTTGGTTTTTGGCAGTCACTCCAGTGCGTTTGTGGTTGATTATTTTACCGTTAGGATTGATGAATTTGCTTAGAATATCAATATCCTTGTAGTCTATATATTTTATATTGTTGGCTGAAAAAAAATCTTGCTTCATTTGTGGTGGTTATAAAGTTAAAAGTTATAAAGTTTTTAAAGTTAGAAAGGTATGTCTTCTGGGTTAATATCTTCTTCTGGGTATTCGATGGAATCTGCTTCTTCGGGCCCTGATGAAGCTTTACTAGCGCTTGGTGCTCCGCCAGTACTTGCACCACTCTTTGGTCCAAATTGTGTACGGTCGGCGACAACTTCGGTGCGGTATTTCTTTTCTCCACTAGTTTTATCATCCCAACTTCGAGTTTGCATTCTACCCTCAACCAAAATTGAGCTTCCTTTTTTCATATACTGAGCAACTGTCTCGGCTTGTCTACCAAAAACCACAACATTGTGATAGTCCACTGCTTCTTGGCGAGCTCCGCTCTTGTCTTTCCAAACACGATTGGTGGCAATAGAAAATGAGCAGACCTTGATTCCCGAAGGCAAAGACTTCAGCTCTGGGTCGCGAGTAAGATTTCCTATTAAAATTGCTTTATTTAAATACATCCCGTTAGAAGCAGGTCGCGGTCACATAACCGAAACTTTGCTTAATTAAATTTTTAATATTTTTTGTTTTCATAATTTTTGTATTTACTGCGACCGCGGCTTCTAACGGGATACATAATTTCTACACCGAAACCATTGCGTCGATTTCTTTGTCGATTTCTTCTTTATTAATTGGTATGACTGGCTTGTTCTCATCTGTCTTGTGAGAAGATATGGGTCGGCGGTGCGTCATATCTCTGTGAACAAATCTTTTTGCAGCAATAGTATTTTCTTTGACTGTTCTTGTAATCAGGAATCGAACGAAATTTGGATCGAGGTCTAGGCGCTTTTTTAATTCCAAAACTTTTTGTGAATCCATAGAAAACTTAACCCATCCAAAATAAGCAGTATCATATTTGTTGCGAACATTAGAAACTACTTTCTGCATGGTATAGGCCAAATTAATCATTTTAGGCATTTCGTCAGAAATCATCTCTCCACCCAAACTTGAAATTAACTCTTTCAAATCACCATATACCGCAGGGATACGCTCCCCCTCTATACTAGGCGCCAAAAGATAGCCAACTTCATAAATCTTGGCTTCGGTTTCATTTCCTTCTATTTTTTCTTCATTTTCTACTTTGTTTGGCATATCTTATTTGAATCTTATACTAACAAAAACCCCTTCAAAAGTAAAGTTAGAGCTATATCCCGAAAACTCTTTTAGCATTTCGGACAATTGCTTCTGCGACTTCTTCTTTAGGTAAATCTTTGATTTGAGCTATCTTTTTCGCTACTTCACTTACATAAACAGGCTCATTTCTTTTGCCTCTGTACGGCACGGGGGCTACATATGGAGCGTCGGTCTCAGTCATTATCATATCAAGCGGAGTATTTTTTATAACCTCATCATAGTCATGCGTAAAAGTTATAACTCCAGTAAAAGAAAGTGTAAAACCAAAATCTAAATATGCTTTCGCCTCTGCCAGCCCTCCCGCAAAAAAATGCACGTCGCCTTTCACTCGAGAATGTTCTTTCAATAAATCTAGAGCATCCATGTAGGCGTTTGATTCAGCGGAATCATGTCGCGCACCGTCCGTTGAAGCGCGACGCTTATCGGTGAGGTTGTTTCGAATGTGGAGCATTAAAGGTTTATTAAATTCATTCGCCAATTTTATTTGCTCAACAAAAGCGTGTTTTTGTTTTTCGATTGATTTCGCATCCATTCTGTAATAATCAAGCCCACACTCCCCTATGGCTACCACCTTCTCGTCTTTCAAAAGTTCTCGATAAGCATCTATATCAAGAACTTCTCCACGCGAAGTAAATTCTTTTCCACTTTCGCCTAATTCTTTTTCATCGTGATATGAAATACTGGTGTGAATTGGATGTAGTCCAATAATCGCATAGACGCCTTCTTTGTATTGATGCGCCATCTCAACTGCTTTTTTTGAAGTATCTATTTGTGTGCCGACATTTATAACCCAAGTATCATTCTCGAGGGCACGCTTGATGACTTCATCTCTATCTTCGTCAAAAGCTTTAAAATTTACATGCGAATGGATGTCTATGTATTTTGGCATATTAGTCTTTACGTAAGAATAATGGATTTTCGGGCTTTTTGTTTTCTTGTATTAATTTCAAAATTTTTTCTGAAGTTTCTGGAAGAATAGGAGCAAGCATTCGAGCAACAGTATGCAAAGAAAAAACTAAGTCAGAAATTATTTTTCTTCCGGCCTGAAGATCAGTTTTGACTAACTTAAAAGGGAGTTCTGTTTGAATTATTAAATCTAACGCAGAGATTTCTTTCCATATTAACTCCATGGTCTTATTAATTTCAAAATTATTTAGAAAATCTAAATATTCCAACCAAATAGGTATTTCTGGAATTTTAATTGGTTCAGTTAAATGAGTTTCTGCCATAGTCATAACTCGAGACACTAAATTCCCCAACCCATTAGCTAAATTTGCATTATAGGCATCCTTGAATCGCTCCATTGTAAAATCTCCGTCTTCAAAAGTGCTAATCTCTCTCGCTAAAAAGTATCGCAGAGCATCAGTACCATATTCTTTTACTATGTCTAGCGGATTAATAACATTGCCGAGTGTTTTAGACATTTTTCTGCCCCCCGAATTAATCATACCGTGAACTAAAATATTTTTAGGTAGTGGAAGACCCGCCGAAATCAACATTGCCGGCCAAATGGCGGCGTGAAAACGCAAAATATCTTTACCCATAATATGCACATCGGCAGGCCAAAATTTCTTAAAATTTTCGTCATCAGCTCGACCATATCCTAATGCAGAAATATAGTTGGTTAGAGCATCGCACCAAACATACATAACTTGCCCTGGGTCATTGGGCACAGGTATGCCCCAAGAAATACTTTTTTTAGGACGAGAAAAACTTACATCTTCTAGCCCCATGGTTATAAAAGATAAGATTTCTTTTTTCCTAGTTTCGGGAACAATATTTATTTCCCCACTCTCTATTTTCTGTCTAAGAATGTTGGAGTATTTAGAGAGTTTAAAAAAATAATTTTCTTCCTCGACAAATTCTGGGGCAAATCCATGAAGAGGGCAGTTTCCGTCAACTAATTCAACCTCTTTCTTAAAAGCTTCACAGCCAATACAATATAGTCCAGAATATTTTCTTTTTTCAAAATCATTATTTTTAGCTATTTTTTTCCATAACAAAACAGCTCCGGGCCAATGTTTTTCTTGGTCTGAAGTTTGAATAAATTCGTCAACCTCAACTCCGAGTTTGGAATAAAGATTTTTGAATTCTTTTCCCTTTTCTAAAACAAAATCTTTTGGATTACGCCCAGCTTTTTCCGCTACTTTAGCTACTTGGATAGAATGATCGTCTGTTCCAGACAAAAAAAAGGTTGTCTCTCCTTTGATACTTCTGTGGTAGCGAGCCAAAATATCTGCCAAAACATTGGTATATGCGTGCCCCATATGAAGAGAAGCATTTGGATAATAAATGGGAGTCGTGATATAAAAACTTTTTTTCTTCATCCCGGGATTCATTGTTTTGTACGAGTCAAAGCTTTATTCTTTTCAATGTCGGTAGTTAGTTCCATAACAAACACAGCCAGAGGAATGGCTAAGACCATGCCCCAAAATCCACCTAGTTCAAAACCAATCAAAATTGAAAGAATGATAACCAAAGGAGAAAGACCCACGACACTCTTAATGATAAGTGGAGTAAAGAGGAAAATTTCAAATTGGTGAATTATCAAATAAGCTCCAGTCACCAGGAGCGCACTAGTTACACCACCTGATAAGTAAGAGACCGAAATAGCAGGGATAAGGGCGATAAGCGTACCGTAGGGAATCATCCCCATAAAACCAGCAATTATTGCCAAAAGAAGAGCATATTGTATACCCAGCAAAGAAAGTACCAAGTAAACCAACACAGCATCAAGTAGCGCTAAAACAAGCTGGCCTTTTATCCAAAGGGCAATTTTACGACGAGAGCGACCCCATAGATCAATGGCGTAATCTTCATACTTAATTGGCAAAATAATTTTAAGAAAATTTTCAATTCCTTTTTCTTGAATCGAAAGATAGAAAGAGATGACCACAATCAAGAGGACATTGAAGATACTGCCAAAGGCAACTGAAAGTGTTTGGAAAAATCCAGCCGAAAGATTGGAGACAAAAGCATTGGAAGTAGCCAACAGACTAGAGAAAGAAAAGCCGTTTGATAAGTTGGATATGATATCCTTGGCCCCAGAAAAAGCATCGTTCTTGAAATAGTTTAGTAGAGAAGAATCTGGAATATAAACAGAGAGAAAAACCGAAAAATTATAAACTTCGGTGATTAGAAGTGGAGCAAAAAGATAAAACAAACCTGCTAAGAAAAAAATTGAAGTTACATAACAAATCAAAACCCCGAAAATACGACTAATTCTTATTTTTTTGAAATAAGGGATAGATGACTCTACAAAAGAAGCAATCACGATTGCCGTCAAAATAATAAGAATAAAATCTCTTAAAATCCAGATTAAAAGAACACTCAGTAAAATCAAAACAGCCCGAACCATCGTGCCTGTTGATATGGAAATAGTAGTACTACTGTGCCCTTCGTTCATAAGAATATGATAACACAAAAACACTTTAAAAAACTAGGTTAGCCGGGAGGTGTTTACAATTTTAAAACTTTAATAAATCTGCCCACATCTCTCTCTTTGATGGGCCCAATCATAGCTAGATTTAATAAATTCTCTCTAAAAATCCCTTTGGCTAAATTTTGAACTTGGAGAGCAGTAACTTTGCGTATTTCTTTGGCTTTTTCTTCTAGTGTTTTCACCTCACGCTTCAAAAGCTCTTGACCTCCATAGAAATTTGCGATGTCGTCGCTCGATTCTAAGGAGAGCTTCATGTTGCCTATCAAGTATTCTTTGACTTTGTTTAATTCTTCTTCTCCTACCTGTTCGGTCAATAATTTTTTACATTCCAATAAAACAACTTTAATAACTTCTTCAATTCTTTTATTATCTACTCCTGCCGAAATTTGAAAAATTCCATGGTCAGTATATGCATCGTTGCCTGCTCGAACATAATACCCCACCCCCATCTCTTCGCGTAATTTTTGAAAAAGCCTAGAGCTCATGCCTCCACCCAAGACAGAAGACAACACCGCCAGGGGCGCACCTTTTTTACTAAATAAACCCAAACTGCGAAAGGCTAAAACGAAATGTGTCTGATCTGTATTTTTAAATTTTAATAGTACATTTGGTTTATCTTGTTTGTCTTTTATTTTTAGTTTTTTGGATTTTCTACCATGGGCAAGAGTGCTGAAGATTTTACTCACTTCTTTAAGTACCTCCTTCTGTGTGACCTGCCCTGCCACCACGATGACGGTGGCCTCTGGTAAATAATGTGCTTTTTTATATTTCACAAAATCAGCCCGTTTCATTTCTAAAATATTTTTTTTCTCTCCTGCAATGTTCCAACCCGCTGGCTGGTCTCCGTATAAAAGCTTCATGACCAAATCTTGCACATGCCGGTGGGGCATGTCTTCATACATATTTATCTCTTCAATAATCACCCCTTTTTCTTTTTGCATTTCAGCTTCTGGGAAGGTTGAGTTTAGATAAATATCGGAAACCACGTCAAAGATTTGCTTGAAATGCCTAGAGCCAGATTTGGCATAGTAACCTGTGTATTCTTGGGCTGTAAAAGCGTTATATTGGCTCCCTAGCGCGTCTAATTCCTTAGATATATCAATAGCCTTAGGGCGTTTTAAAGTGCCCTTAAAACACATATGTTCCAAAAAGTGCGAAATACCGTTTACTTTTTTGGTCTCATATTTTGAGCCGGCTTCTACCAACACCAGCACCGTGACCGTGGGGTTGTCTTTCATCGGAACGACAACAACCCGCAAGCCATTTTTTAGAACTTTTTTTGAGAATTTCATAGATTACTTACTCTCTGTGTATTTTTTGTTTTTATAAGAAAATATAAATTTCTTTGCATCATTTGTAATCCATAATTTTTCTTTCTTTGATTTATAACTTTTGACATCCACATAGAAATGACCAAAAATCTTATTTTTGCCACTTTTGTCTTTTTTAAAATAAATTTCAGCAAGATTGCCGTTTAATTTTGCGAAACCCCACATGGGTAGATATTAACACAAGATTTTTATTTAATCACCACCCCGCCCCAATTTGTCTATCTGGGGTACTTCTCCTCAATAAGGAGGAGAGGGCTCATATCTAGCTCACCTCCTGGTGGAGGGGGGGTTGGGGGTGGTTATTATTTTTTACTAAACATTTTTTCAATTATCATAATATCGTATCCCTTTCGTACCTCGTCGTTTGGTGCAACTCCTAACGAGAAAAGAAAATCTTGAAGTTCTTTAAGTATCAAGCTATCGGGGATTGTATCATCACCAACCATTTTTTCTACTTCAACAAAAGAACCTAGTTCTTCAACATCGTCTAAACAAATTTCATAATCTTTAAATTTGGTTGTATAGCGCATCTTTATAACTTTATTAGACATTTTATACCCCATTAAAAATAAAGCTTGCTCTAATTCTTTTGCATCTTTAATTTCTGTTTCATGCTCTAATTTGGATAAATTTTCTCTTACCGCTCTTGGAACTTTAACCGTAAAGATAAATCGTCCATCATTTTTTTCTCTAATACGCACAAAGTGGTCATTCTTTAAATAATCTTCTAAATTACCAATGATTTTCGTGTAAACGGTGTCTATTTGTTTTATAGGCTCCAACAAGACACAACCAAGTTTTTTTAGCTCTTTTTTTACTTTTTCTTTATCTTTTAAATGTGCTTTAACTTCTATTTCTCTCATTGAATCTTCTCTTTAATATAATTTTTTAAATCAGAAACTTTTATTCTCTCCTGCTCACCGGTGTCTCGGTCTCGCACTGTCACCATGTCGTCAGTCAAAGTATCGAAATCCACCACAATGCAAAACGGCGTGCCAATTTCGTCCTGCCTACGATAGCGCTTGCCGATGTTTCCGTTGTCGTCCCACATGACACGGCCAAATTCTTCTTTGAGCGGTGTAAAGACTTTTACATTTGCATATTCCACGAGCTCGGGTTTGTTTTTCAAAAGTGGAGAGACTGCACAAATAACTGGAGCAATGTTTGGTTTTAGTTTTAAATATTCTCGCACTTCACCATCTTTCTCTTCTTCTGTGTAGGCTGATACCAAAAGCGAAAGCACTGTGCGCTCTACACCAAAAGTCGGCTCAATAACATGCGGAACTGTTTTTTCCCCTTTTTCTTCATCGATGTATTCAAGCTGGTGATTTTTTAAATCAAAATCTGTTCTATAAGCCAGACCAAAAAGTTCTTTTCTGCCGAATGGATAATCAAATTCAAAATCAACCGTTCGGCTAGAGTAATGTGCCCGATCTTTTTCACCCACTTCGAGCTCGTGAACTTTGCTAGTGTCGATGCCGACTTCTTCCATCCATTCAAGCATCTCGCTTCTCCAATATTCAAAATATTTTTCCCAATCATCTTTGCGTACAAAATATTCTATTTCCATTTGCTCAAATTCTCTCACCCGGAAAATAAAATCTCTAGGAGCAATCTCGTTTCTAAAAGCTTTACCAATTTGAGCCATTCCAAAAGGGAGTTTGGGGTGAAAAGCATCGACGGTGTTTTTGAAATTTACAAACATTCCTTGGGCAGTTTCAGGGCGTAGATAGGCGGTGGTTGCTTCTTCTCCGGCACCAACTTGTGTCTTGAACATTACATTAAACTGCTTTCCATCTTCAGTAGAGTCCGAAAAACCAGCCACATGTCCAGAAACTTCCCAAACCTTGGGATTCATTATTATCGTCGCATCGATTCCATACATGTCGCGTCTGCTGTCGACAAATTTCTTCCACCAAGATTGTTTTATATTATTTTTCAACGCAACTCCAAAATGTCCCCAGTCGTATGTCCCTGCCAGCCCGCCATATATTTCCGAACCCGGAAAAATAAATCCTCTCCTTTTACAGAGCGATACTATTTTGCCCATCAATTCACCATCTTTTTCTTTTTTATTTTCTTTTGACATTTTTCTTTACAACTTTATACTACTTACCTACTCCACCACTCTATCTCCATCAGATGGAAAGGCTGGGTCACTATCAAGTCTGGTGTTGAGCGATGATTTGTTGACTCTTATGTCTACATTAGCAAAATCATCGTGCCCGGTCAAAACTGCGTTATTAATCAAAGTTGGGGAGGTGTTAATTTGAGATAGAGACGGAGTAAAGCCAATTTTAAAAGCTACCGTTTTTTCAGACCCTGTAATACCAGCTCCACGCGGAATATTGCCTGCATTCCAAACTATTTCTTTAGTAGATGGATTGTAAACCAAATCTTCACTTGCGGGCGTTGCGGGGCCAATAAATCTCACCCAAGAAGGCAGTGAGGCACGAACTTGGGTTTTAGAAACATTGTTGGAAGTATTTGAAAGAGACCAAACTATTGTGTAGGTCGTTTCTTTTTCTACTTTGGGTGGTATCAATCCACTGTTGGTAAAAGGACCAGAGAAGTAAAGTGCTTTTGTTGCCAGACCGACATCGGAAATAACTTTGACTGTTTGAGATTCTCGGTTGGTTAATTCTTTGGTGTCATAGCCTTGTAGGGATTGTTTGCCTGAAATAGAGATTTCTATATTGATAGATGGTTGAGAGAGTACTCCGTCTAGAGCTGAGAAAAGAGAAAGGGATGAAAAAGAGAAAGACACAGACCCCGCATCTCCAGGACTTACTTCTCTAAAGCCATTTTGAGAATTTTTATCCCAAGTAATGATATCTTCCAGAGAATTGTAAAAACCTTGGTAAGCACTTATACTTTTACGATTGACGGCGTTGCCAGAAATTTTGGCTTGAATTGAAAGATCATTTATTTTTGTATCTAGGTTGTTGACCCAACGAATTTCTCCTTGAATTGGAACCTTGGAATCGACGGCATATTCTCTCTGATTAACTCCATTTATAAAAAGACTGGCTTCGATGAGAGGTTTTTTAATAAAAAGAGTATGCTTCAAAGAATTGAAAGCTACATCGATGGCGGCCTTGTCGGCCCTAGACTGGAGTCCACTTGTGATATTGAAAGTTTTTTCTTCTCCATCGAATACATCAATCATTTTTCCAGTTATCGAAACTTTGCTTTCTGCTCCAGGAGCAAGGTCTCCAAAATTCCAAATATTATCTCCAAAAGATGCGGATGGTTTAGCCGATATAAATTTAAATCCAACTGGATAATCTACATTTAGGAGCACGCCCGAAACGGCCTTGGTGGAGTTCAATGTTGCGATAATGTCTAAAACAATTTCTTGGTTTGAATTAGCTTCGGTGGGAGCGCTGATGGAAAGATTGATGGGGGTGGAATTTATCGTTATATCAAAAAGCTTTTCTTTGATAAAAATGGCATTGGAACCTTCCACTCTATACTCGATGGAGATTTTGATGGGGCGGATACTTCCTTGTTCTCCAAAAAGAATTACACTTATATTTTCATTTCTCACACTCCCTGCAGGAATTATACCCAACGATTCACGAATGCGTTCGGTTTCTGAAGAAAGATTGCCGACAGAGCTCTTGGGGTATTCCACCACCAAGTCGACAAGCTCTAGTGCAGAGCTATTTTTATTAGTGATGCCAATAATGAGTGGCAACTCTTCCCCTCCAGCAGTGAAACTATTGCCCAAAACAGAAATATCAATATTGTTGTTCGAGACTGTGTTGCCTCCAGCTAGAAATATATAAGTAGCATAGCCAAAAGCTAAGACAAAAAAGATAACGGAAAATAAGAAGAACTTTTTAAATACAGATGTTTTCATAAAAAATTTACCTGGAGATTCAAACATGCTTGGGCGTTTTTCCCAAGAATCTGGTACATCCATTTGAGGTGGAGGAGAAAAATGATCTCGATGCTCCATTCTGGTCGGGAAATTTTTGCTAAAAAGCTTGCTTTTGAGTTCTTCTAATCTGTTCAATTTTTCTCTATCTTCCAGAGACATTACACAATTATAGCATCTCGAGGGGAATTCTTAAAATCATTTTCATCTTTAAAAACTTAAGTTACAAGTGCGTCTCCTTCAGAGCTTTGTTGATTTCGGAAAGAATTTTGGCTCGACTCTTTGAGGCTTCAAAAATGAGGTCTTCTTCGAAAGGCGACTCGATGAGACTGCCAAGCATTTTGCTATCTCCGATATACCCCAAATTGTTTAATATACGCAAAACGATGATGGCTTCCACATTACGCAACTCTTCATTTGTCTTAGATTTTTCTAAAATCAAAAAACCTTTAATCAAATCACTAAACAATTTTGTGTTGACATCTTCTCCTGCCAAAAGTCTTTTGAGAAGGTGCGAAATATTTGTAACGACCGAAAAAATTTCAGGTCTTTTGTAAATATTTTCAAATACATTTGTTTTCTGGGCGCTCGTCAGACGCCAGAAATCTTTCCCCCTCACTAAGTCAATTTTGAGATAAGCAAAATTTTGTAAAATAAAACGGAGCTTGGAAGACATTTTGCGTACGCCAGAAGCCGAAGCCACAACCATACCCAAGTCGCGAGTGAAAATGTGGTAATACTTCCCCGCCTCTCCAAAATTTCTACTTCCCAAAATTATTCCTTCTGTGTGGTAAATATGGTGCATATTAGTCTATTTCTCAATTTTTACTTTAAAATCAAGCTCGTCTATTTTTACATCTTCGCCGTCGTTGTTTTCAAATTTTACCGCAGAAGCTGAAGTAACTTTTTTCAAGTCGCCTTCAAATTTTTGAATTAGCATTCTACCAGCATCATTTGTGTTGATGGAAAGAGAAATAACTTCGTTTGGTGTCAGCCCCATCTTTTTACGCATATCTTGGATAGCTCGTACAAATGCTCGGTAATCCCCTTCTTCTTTTAACTCAGGAGTGATTTTAATATCAAGTACCACAGGAGGATCATCTTGCCCTAATTCTTTTGACAAAATAACTTCTTTCACATTAACTTCGGCACAAATTATGGGAACAACTTCTTTCCAGAATGGAATTTCAGAGCCAGAATGTTTTATGGAAAGCTTAGAAAGAGGTTGTCTCACATTAATTCCAACCTTTGATCTTTGCATTAAAGCCATAGTTACAAAACTTCTAGCAAAAGACATTGCACTTAATATTTCTTGAGAATTTTTAATATTTTTTGTTTCTGGCCATTGTTCTAGGTGCACGCTCTCTTTATCTTTTTCATTTTTTAATTTCTGCCAAATATCTTCAGCCGAAAAAGGGGCAAACGGAGCCATTAATTTTGACAAAGTTTTCAAAACTACATACAAGGTTTGTTTTGCTTCATTTCCATCCTGCGTCCTGCCGTAGCCTTGTGCGGAGGAGGATTTTATACGCTCCCTCGAACGACGTAGATACCAAGTAGAGAGGTCGTTGATAAAATCTTTCATCGCTCGCACGGGTTCAAGTAGTTTGTAACTATCCATTTTTTGTGTAGACTCATTCACAACTTCGGCTAAACGCGCCAAAATCCATTTATCTAAAACATTAATAGGCTTTAAGTCATAGGCACTAGGCTCTAGCGAAACATCTCGATAAAGTTCATAAAAAGCCAACACATTATAAAGAAGCCCAAAAAATTGCTGTTGCAAGAGAAGCACTGTTTTTTCATCGAAATTTTTAGATTCCCCCGGCTGGTTCACTGCATACATCCAAAGACGCAAAGTATCTGCTCCATATTTTTCTATCATACTCCACG
>Ga0163153_10002158_pt1 | contig 29432 bp, 26 predicted proteins | sample OliLakLV19MP6IB1_FD_148629 | JGI IMG/M metagenome (GOLD analysis project Ga0163153, IMG submission 148629) | Freshwater microbial mat bacterial communities from Lake Vanda, McMurdo Dry Valleys, Antarctica - Oligotrophic Lake LV.19.MP6.IB-1 | ecosystem: Environmental > Aquatic > Freshwater >...
CCTGGCCCAGTGCGCTTTCCACCACCGCGTCCTGGATGGCTCCGGTCGTCCCTCCCCCGGGTTGCCCCTCCCGCCCCGGCTCTGTCCGAGCGAGGCTCGATGACGTTTGACATCGCGCTGGTCCTGATCGTCATGCTGATCACTGCGGGGCTCTTCTCCTGGGGGCGCCTGACGGTTGACCTCGTGGCGCTCATCGTCATGGCCACCCTGCTCCTCCTGGGGCTGGTCTCCCCCGAGCAGGGGATCACCGGTTTCAGCAACACCGCGACGGTCACCGTCGGGGCGATGTTCATCCTCAGCGCCGGCCTCTACCGCAGCGGCGCGGTGAATTTCGTCGGCGTCATGCTGACCCGCCTGGGTCGCTCCAGCATGTGGCTGGCACTGGTCCTCGTCATGGTGGGGGCCGGCGCGGTGTCGGCGTTCATGAACAATACGGCAGCCGTGGCGATCTTCCTGCCGATCGTCGTGGGGGCCGCCAAGTCGCTCGACGTCAGCCCCGGACGGCTGCTCATGCCCCTCTCCTTCGCGTCGATGTTCGGTGGCGTCTGCACCCTGATCGGAACCTCCACCAATATCCTGGTGAGTTCGATTGCGGAGGAGCACGGCCTTCCCGCCATCGGCATGTTCGAGATGCTGCGGCTTGGCCTGATCTTCTTTGCGGCGGGCACGGTGTACATGATCGTGTTTGGCGTCCGGATGCTGCCGGATCGCCGACCCGAAGGGTTCCTGGGCGAGCGGTATGGCATGGCCGAGTACCTGGTCGAGGTGGTGGTGGGGCCCGACGCCAAGTCGGTCGGGCACCCGATTGGGACCTCGCCACTGGTCCAGGAATTGAAGGTGGATGTCCTGGATCTGATCCGCGGCGAGACCCGGATCCCGTTCCCTCCAGCGGCCTTGGTCATCGAGGCGGGGGATATCCTGCGGCTCCGCGCCAACGTCGCCGAGGTGTCGGCTCTGCAGGAACGCCAGGGGCTCACGATTCGTCCCCGCCAGCGGTGGACGATTCGACGGCTCGAGGACGGTCCCACGGTCCGGATGGAAGTCATCCTGGCGCCGGGATCCAGGCTGGAGGCGCGGACCCTGCGCGAGTCCCGCTTTGCGGCGACCTATGGTGCCATGGTCCTGGCCATCCGGCAGCGGGGCCGGGTGATGCACGCGGACCTCGAGAACACCCGCTTGCAGGCCGGCGATGCCCTGCTGGTGGAGGCCCCCAGTCTGGCGGTCGACACCCTCCGCCAGAGCGGGGACTTTGTCCTGGTCAGTGAACTCCAGGAACCGAAGTTCCGGCGGAGCAAGATCGTCCCGGCGGTGGCCATCATCTCGGCGGTCGTGGGCACGGCGGCCCTGGGCATCCTGCCGATCCTGGTGGGTGCCATCGCCGGCTGCGTCCTGATGGTGCTGACCCGGTGCCTCAGTCTGGACGAGGCGTATCAGGCCATCGATTGGAAGGTCATCTTCCTCCTCGCGGGGATCCTGACCCTCGGCCACGCCATGGAGAACACCGGCACCGCCACCTACCTGGCCCGGCTCATGGTGACCGGGGTGGGGGGACTGGGGCCGGTGGCCCTGGTGGCGGCGTTCTACCTGCTCACCACCCTGCTGACCGAGATGATGTCGAACAACGCCACGGCGGTCCTGCTCGCCCCGGTTGCCATTGCCACCGCCGACTCGTTGGGCATCGACGCCCGTCCGTTGCTTATGGCGGTCGCGTTCGCCGCCTCCGCCAGCTTCATGACCCCGATGGGCTACCAGACCAATACCATGATTCTCACCCCTGGCCAGCTTCGGTATCGGGACTTCCTGCGGGTCGGGACACCCCTCAACCTCATGTTCTGGGTGCTCGCCACCTTCTTCATTCCCAGGTTCTGGCCGTTCTAGGAGTCCCCGATCATGGCAACCATCCGCCCGTGGTACCAGGACCTCCAGGAGGCCCTCTCGCTCCCCCTCTTTACCCTCGGGGATACGACGGTCACGCTCTGGAGCGTCCTCTACCTCCTCGTATTGATCCTGCTGCTGCTTTGGGTAACCGGGATCGTTCGCACCCTCCTGGTACGCGCCCTGGGTCGCGGCGGGAGGCTGGAATCAGGGCTCGCCCAGGCGGTGGGCTCCATGGTGCGCTACGCCATGGTCTTCATCGGGCTGCTGATCATCGTCCAGACCGCCGGAATCGATCTTACCACCCTCAACGTGCTCGCCGGCGCGGTCGGCATCGGAGTGGGATTCGGTCTCCAGTCCATCGCGGCCAACTTCATCAGCGGCCTGATCCTCCTGATCGGGAGGCCAATCAAGGTCGGCGATCGGGTCGAATTGGACGGGATCGAGACCGACGGCGTCGGTGGCGAGGTCATGGAAATTGGTGCCCGGGCCACCACGGTACTGACCAACGACAACATCTCGATCATCGTGCCCAATTCTCGTTTCGTGGACCAGCCGGTGGTCAACTGGAGTCACAATAACCGCCAGGTCCGGTTCCGCCTCAAGGTCCAGGTGGCCTATGGCACCGATGTGCGCATGGTCGAGCAGGTGCTGCTGGACGTGGCCAAGGCCAACAGCGATGTGCTGGACACACCCGCCGCCTCGGTCCGGCTGCTGGAGTTCGGGGACAGCGGGATCACCATGCAGCTCCTCGTCTGGAGCACTACCCTGATCCATCGCCGGGGGCTGCTCATGAGCAACCTCAACTTCGCAGTCTACGACGCCTTCGCAACACAGGGCATCGAGATTCCGTTCCCCCAGCGGGTGGTGCACCTGCGGAGCCCCGCCGCGAGCTGAATCGTCGCACCGCCGCCACACCGTGCAAAAGCTGACGGTCATTGGGAGGCCGGGGGAGTTCAAGCGCTCGTGCGACGGGACCGGGTGCACGGGGCGTCGACCAGCCACGCCCCGAACTGAGGCTCAGGGGATCGAGGCCATCCAGGCGCAGTCGAGACCATCGAGGCCAAGATGGAGGAGTAGTCCGGCGCCGATGAGCCTGGTCGGCACCGGGAAGAGCAGCAGGGCATACCCCACCGCTGCCGGGACGGTGTGCAGCGGGTGAAAACCGAGGCTGCATCGACCGGCATCGTAGATCGGCGTGGCCAGGAGGTGGTCCACGTCGATCAGCCATCCCGAGAGCAGCAGCAAAAAGGCCCGCCGCCAGGCGGGCCCTCCCAGCCATCGCGCCGCCACCCACGGGACGGCCAGGTGCAACCCGAGGTGGATCGGCGCGCGCCAGCTCACTGGACGTTTACTACCTCCACCCGAAAGACCAGAACCGCCCCGCCGGGGATCGAACCGCTGCCGATCTGTCCGTATCCCAGCGACGGCGGAACGATCAACTGCCGTACTCCCCCCACTTTCATGCCCGGAATCCCGCGGTCCCAGCCCTGGATCACCTGGGCAAGTCCCAGGGTAAACGCGAAAGAACTCGCCGGGGCGAGCCGCTCGTCAAACTTGGAGCCATCCGACAGCCAGCCGGTATAGTAGACGAACACCGCCCGGCCGATATCCGCCAGCGCCCCGTTGCCCACCACGATATCGCGAACGTACAGTCCCCCGACCAGGCGGGTGGACGCCGCGAGGTCCACGCCCAGCGAGGGGGCGTAGGTCACCTTGGTCAGGTCGGGATCACCGACCGTTTCGCTCGTGATGCAGGCGCCGAGCAATAGCATGGTCAGTGGCAGGGCGGACAGGGCACGACGCATGGCAACCTCATGGCGGGTTTCGGGGTCATTTGACGTACAGTCAAGATAAGGGGAGACGTTTCACGACGCCGGAACCTGCACGGGGCTATTGACCGGAGCGGGTATCGGGTGAACTATTGAAGCTGGACCCGTGGCACGGTCCACCGATGAAGCCCGCCGTTGGACCGCCCCGCCCGCACCACCATCGGTGTCGGCGGCCCATTTCATCATGATCGGGAGGTACTCAGATGAAGTCTCGGATGCGTGGTACGCTGGCGCTGGTTGCGCTGCTGGCTGGTGGCACGATGGCGGCAGAGGCTCAGCAGGGCCCGATGACCTTTGGCCCGCGTGCGATGTTCCACTTCGATGGATCCGATTTTGGCATCGGCGCATTCCTGACCAAGCCCCTGACCGACGCCATCTCGATCCACCCCTCCTTCGGCTACTGGTTTGTGGGCGAGGGCGTCACCAGCTGGGAGCTCAACGCCGACCTGATGTACAAGGTCCCCGGCGAGAGTCTGAACTGGCTCTATGTCGGCGCCGGCTTGAACTATTCCAAGTACAGTGTCGATGGCTGCACCGGGACGTTTGCCGACCTCTGCTCCGGCAGCGACGTCGGGCTGAACCTGATCGGCGGATTCGAGCCGCAGTCCGCGGCCCGCATCAAGCCGTTCGCCGAGTTCCGCCTGTACGTTGGCGACGGCTCGGGCGTCTCGGTGGCCGGCGGCCTCCGGATCCCGCTCGGCAACTGAATCACGCCCCGTGCTGGCGAGCCGCCCGGTCCCGGTATCTCCGGGGCCGGGCGGTTTGGCGTTCCGGGGGGGGACATCTGGCCAGCGGGCCGGAGTGTGCTAGTTTGTCGGGTATCCCTCTCTCAGGATCCTGCTGATGTACCACGATGACGACGATTCCGATCACGGTCCAGCGCTCGACGACGATAGCCCTGGAAAGGACCACGGTCGCGTCCAGGCCGAGGCGCAGGTCAGCTGTCCCCACTGCGGCGAGGAGTTTGAACTCGCCCTCGATCCCGCCGGCGGCGGGGAACAGGAGTATGTGGAGGATTGCGAGATCTGCTGCCGTTCCTGCCGTGTCCATGTGATCTGGGACGAGGACGGCGCCGCCGAAGTGACGCTGGAAGAGCTCTGACCGGCCGGCCGGTTCGGGTCAGAGCTTGAGGTAGCGCGCCACCGCGCCAGCATCGGCGGCGATCTTCCTGGGCCGGTTGGCGCCGGCCGGTTTGGGGCTCCGCTCCAGATGGTACTCGAGGATGGCGCCGGGGTCCTTGAGGACGTGGCCCGTGAGTATGGCCACGACTCGGTCCTCCTTGGCAATGACCCCCTCCGCCGCCAGCATCCGGATCGCCGCGAGTGTCGCAGCGCTGGCGGGTTCACAACCTACCCCCGCCGCATCAATCCGCACCTTGGCCTCGAGGATTGCCGCATCGGAGACCGAGCGGACCAGCCCGTTGGTTGCCCGGATCGTCCGCACCGCCCGGTCCCAACTGGCCGGGTCGCCGATCCGGATCGCCGTCGCCACGGTGTCCGCCACCACCCGCTCACGGGTCGCGAATCCGGTCGCAAAACTCCGGGCGAATGGCGCCGCGCCATCCGCTTGCACCGCCACCACCCGGGGCAGGCGGTCGATCAACCCCCACTCCAGCGCCTCCTCCAGGGCCTTCCCGAACGCCGCGGTGTTGCCGAGGTTGCCCGCCGGCACCACGATCCACTCCGGCGGGTCCCAGTCCAGCTGCTGGAGCATCTCCAGGACGATCGTCTTCTGTCCCTCGATCCGATACGGATTGATCGAGTTGACCAGGTAGACGCCATGGCGCTGGCCCAGCTCTTCCGCCACCCGAAGGCAGTCGTCGAAATCCCCCGCCACCTGCAGCACCCGAGCCCCGTACGCCACGGCCTGCGCCAGCTTCCCTGAGGCCACCTGCCCGGAGGGGATCAACACCACGGCGGGAATCCCGGCCTGCGCGGCGTACGCCGCCAGGGAGGCCGCGGTGTTCCCGGTCGAGGCACAGGCCACGGCGGACGCCCCGATGCGGCGCGCCTGTGTTACCGCCACCGTCATGCCGCGGTCCTTGAACGAGCCGGTTGGGTTGTGGCCTTCGTGCTTGAACCCCAGCTCCGGCACACCGGCCCAGGCGGAGAGCGCCTCCCGGATCAGGATCGGCGTGTTCCCCTCTGGGTGCGAGACGATATCGTCGTCGCCGGCGGTGGGCATCACCACCTCCTGGAATCGCCAGACTCCCGATGCCACCGTGTCCGGCCGGGTGCAGCAGCGCGTCGGCCAGAGGGTGCGCAGGATGCCCGCCTCGAGCTCGGGGCGGCGGTGCCGCACCTCGAGCAGGCCCTGGCAGGCGGGACACCGGACCGCTGGATCGGTCTCCAGCAGTTCATTGCCACACTCGGCACAGCACTGCCAGGTGGCGGGTCGATCGGTCTGATAGGCGCTCACAGCAGTCGGACTCCCTCCTGATTGGTCGTGGCCACCCGCACCGCCGCAGTCAGCCCCGCCTTCCGGTAGGCTGCGAGCATGGCCTGGGCCACCACGGCCCCGGCATCGTCCCCAGCGACCAGGGCAAAGGCGGTCGGGCCGGAGCCGCTGATCGAACATCCGAGGGCGCCCGCCGCCAGTGCTGCGGCCTTGGCTTCGGCAAAGCCGGGGAGCAGTGGCGAGCGGGCGGGCTCCGCAATCCGGTCATCGATCGACCGGCCCAGCAGCTCCAGGTTGTCGCCCATGCACGCGGCGACGATCGCCGCGACCTGGGCGGCCTGGTGCAGTGCGATGGCCAGGGGGATCGACGTCGGGAGGGCAGCCCGGCCATCGGCCGTGCGCATGGCCTGATCAGGGTGCGCCAAGACGATGCGCAGGTCAGGCGGCACGGGCAGCCGAATCAGGTCCAGCGGGTCGAGGCTGCGGATCAGCACCAACCCGCCCAGGGCTGAGGGTGCCACGTTGTCCGCGTGGCGCCCGGCCACCCGGGTCTCCGCTTCGAGCGCAGCCAGCACCAGCTGCTCCGGCGACAGTGGGTTGCCAAGCAGCCCGTTCATCGCGGCGGCTCCGGCCACGGCAGAGGCAGCGCTGCCCCCCTGCCCGGCGGAGAGCGGCAGCCCCTTGCGGACCCGAAGCTCCACGCCGGACGCCGCTTCGCCGGCCACCATGCGCTGCACCGCCAGGGCGGCAATCGCCGCCGAGTGTCGCGTCGGATCGGTGGTCAGGTCGGGGTGGCCAGGATCGACCACGCGAACGCCGCCGCCCGGGCACCACCGTGCCTCGACCTCATCGACCGGACCGTCGAGTGCCAGGCCCAGAATGTCGAGACCGGGACCAAGATTGCCCAGCGAACCCGGTGCTGCCGCAGTGACGCTGCTGTGGTTCATGAATCAAACATGAAGGCGAAAATCCCAAAACGCCATGGCGCTGGCGCGCTCCCCGAGTAGATTCCGGGACTCATTTCACCACCTCGGGAGACCGATCGCATGCGCATCGGAGTACCAAAGGAAACCGCCGACGATGAACGGCGCGTCGCGCTGGTCCCGACCACCGTGGCGCGCCTCGTCAAGGCGGGACACACGGTGCTGGTCGAGCACGGTGCAGGCGCCAGCGCCTTCTACCCCGACGCCGAGTACGAGGCCGCCGGAGGCACCCTGGTGGGTCAGGACGGCTTCGGCGCAGCGGATGTGGTGTGCCGGGTGCGCCGACCCAACCGGGTGGAACTCGGCCGCATCCGGGAGGGCGCGGTGATGGCGTCGATGCTCCAGCCCGCGGTCAGTGCCCCGGTGCTGGAAGCGCTGGCCGCCCGGAACATCACCGCCCTGGCGATGGAACTCGTGCCGCGCACGACCAAGGCCCAGTCGATGGATGTGCTCTCGTCCCAGGCCACCGTGGCCGGCTACCAGGCCGTGCTGGTCGGCGCCTCGCGCCTGGGCCGCCTGATGCCAATGCTGACCACCGCGGCCGGGACGCTGACGCCGTCGAAGGCGTTCATCATCGGTGCCGGCGTGGCGGGGCTGCAAGCCATCGCCACGGCGCGGCGGCTTGGGGCGGTGGTCTCCGCCTTTGACGTCCGCCCGGTCGTCAAGGAACAGGTGATGAGCCTCGGGGCCAGCTTCGTGGAGGCCGAGGCGGTCAGCACCGCCGCAGAGGGCAGCGGTGGATACGCCAGGGAACTCGCCGAGGAGCAGCAGCAGAAGGTCCTCGCCGCCATCGGCAAGCACATCGTCGACATGGACCTGGTCATCACCACGGCGCAGATCCCCGGCAAGCCCGCCCCCCGGCTGATTACCGCCGACATGGTGGCCAGGATGCGACCCGGCTCGGTCATCATGGACCTGGCAGGGGAAACCGGCGGCAATTGCGAACTGAGCGAGTTCGGCGCGGAGGTGGTGTCCGGCGGCGTCACGGTCATCGCCCCGGCCAACCTGCCAGCGATGCTTCCCGGGCATGCCAGCCTGATGTACAGCCGCAACCTGCAGGCGCTGCTGGAGTACATGGTCAAGGACGGTGAACTGCAGTTCAGCCTCGAGGACCCCATTGCCGGCCCGATGTGCGTCACCCACGGGGGCCAGGTGCTCTACGGGAGGACATCGTGACCGAAATCCTGCTGGCCAGTATCGTGATCTTTACCCTGGCCACCTTCCTGGGCGTGGAATTGATCAACCGGGTGCCTTCCACCCTCCACACCCCGCTGATGTCTGGTGCCAACGCCATCTCCGGCATCACCGTCGTCGGCGCCCTGCTCGTGACCGGGGTTGACCACGGCTGGATTTCGATGGCCCTGGGCTTCCTGGCGGTCGTCTTTGCCATGGTCAACGTGGCGGGCGGGTACGTGGTGACCGACCGGATGCTCAGCATGTTCAAGAAGAAGCCGGGGGCACGCTGATGCCCCTCGCCCTGACCAAACTCGCCTACCTCCTGGCGGCCGTCTGCTTCATCCTCGGTCTCAAGTGGCTCGCCAGTCCCGGCACGGCGGTTCGCGGCAACCGGGTCTCCGGCGTGGGCATGCTCATCGCCATCCTGGTCACCCTGGCCAACCAGGGGATTCTCTCCTACACGGTGATCGCCGCCGGCTTGGTCGTGGGCGGGGGCCTGGGGCTCTGGATGGCCCGCACCGTCAAGATGACTGCCATGCCGCAGATGGTGGCACTCCTCAACGGTCTGGGCGGTGGCGCCTCCCTGCTGGTGGGGGGCGCGGAGTACCTGATCAGCCACGCCGAAGGCCGCACCTTTCCGGTCGACTCGAACATCGCGCTCCAGTTCACCCTCCTGATCGGCGCCCTGACCCTGACCGGCTCCGGGATTGCCTTTGCCAAGCTCCAGGAAATGATGAGCGGCAGGGCCATCGTCTTCCCGTTCCAGAAGGCGCTGAACGCAGCCCTCGGATTGGTGGCGCTTGGCCTGGCCTACTGGCAGGTCAGCGACCCGAATTCGCCACTCTGGGCATTCGGGGCGTTGATTGCCATTGGCCTGCTGCTGGGGATACTGCTGGTCATTCCCATCGGTGGCGCCGACATGCCGGTGGTGATCTCGCTGCTCAACAGCTATTCCGGCATTGCCGCCGCCATGACCGGGTTCGTGATCCGCAATGACGTGCTGATCATTGCCGGTGCCCTGGTCGGTTCCAGCGGTATCATCCTGAGCCAGATCATGTGCAAGGCGATGAACCGCTCGCTGGCCAACGTCCTGTTCGGCGCCTTCGGGGCCGCTGCTGGCGCCTCGACCAAGAGCGCCGAGGGGCTCACCGTCCGGCAGATCACCGCCGATGATGCCGCCATCCAGCTGGCGTACGCCCAGAGCGTGATCGTCGTGCCGGGATACGGACTCGCGGTGGCCCAGGCCCAGCACCTGGTCCGTGAACTGGCCGATCTCATCGAGAAACGGGGCGGGGTGGTCAAGTACGCCATCCACCCGGTGGCGGGACGGATGCCCGGGCACATGAATGTCCTCCTGGCGGAGGCCAACGTGCCGTACGACAAATTGATCGAAATGGACGAGATCAACTCGGAGTTTGAGCGGACCGATGTGGCACTGGTGATCGGCGCCAACGACGTGGTCAATCCCGGGGCCCGCACCGACGCCAGCAGCCCGATCTACGGGATGCCGATCCTCAACGCCGACCTGGCCAAGGGGATCATTGTCATGAAGCGCGGGATGGGCAGCGGCTTCGCGGGGATCGAGAACGAGTTGTTCTACAACCCGAAGACCGGGATGCTCTTCGGTGATGCCAAGGCGACCCTCCAGAAACTGGTGCAGGAAATCAAGGTCGTGAGCTAGTCGCCACCCTGTGGTCGGTGCCTTGGAAGGGGGTCTCCAGCATGGGGCCCCCTTTTCCACTGGTCGCCGGGCCACGGGGTCGCGTGCAATCCCTCCGCCCATGGACGTCACCCAGCTTGGAATCCGACTTTTCCACGAGGTTTTCGCTGTTGTCCGAAAATGGGACGATTTACGGTGGCCTTTCACTTCGATGACGCAACCTCAAGTCCCTGCAAGACTTAGCTAAATCGTTGGAAAAGCGTGTTTTAGGTGCTATATTTAGGTTCTAGGCTTGTCAGATTCGAGTCCTGCCGGACTGACAGAGGGACAGGCCAACCAGCATTCCCCAGGAGGCATTGACGGTGAGTCTTGCTGCCCGGTCCAAGCGAAGCACGGTTCGTCCCGCGCAGATTGCCCGCGCGGTCGATGAAGGCCGTGAGAGTCTGGATTTATACCTCGATGAAATCAGCCGGGTTCCCCTCCTCAACCGCGAGGAGGAAATGGAACTGGCCCGGAAGGCGTTTCGGGGCAATGTCCTTGCCCAGGAAAAGCTGGCCCGGCACAACGTGCGCTTCGTCGTTTCCGTCGCCAAGAAGTTCCAGAACCGTGGGGTGCCCCTGGTGGACCTCATCGGCGAGGGCAACCTCGGGCTGATGACGGCGGCCCGCAAGTTCGATCCCGATCGCGGGGTCAAGTTCATTTCCTACGCGGTCTGGTGGATTCGCCAGGCGGTCCAAGCCGCTATTGCGCGCCATGGCCGGCCGGTTCGGGTGCCGCTCAACCGGACGGCGGATCTTTCGCGGTTGGGCCGGACCACCACGCTGCTCAAGGAGCGGCTGGGGCGGATGCCGACCACCGAGGAACTGGCACGCGCCACCGGCCTGACCGTCGAGGCGGTCCGTTCCCTCTCGGCGCTCAACTCCGAGGCGGTGCGCCTCGACCATCCAACTCGCGATGGCGATGGCAACGAGCGGATCGAGCGGTTTACCGCTGCGGACCAGGAAGCCACCGACAGCAGCACCATGGCCAACAGCCAGTCCCAGGACATCGAGGCGGCGCTGGCGGTGCTTCCGCCGCGCGACGCCAAGGTGCTGCGCCTCTATTTTGGCCTGGAGGACGGCAACAGTCGGACTCTGGAGGAAATCGGCCGAATGATGGGCGTCACCCGCGAGCGGATCCGGCAGCTGCGCGATCGCGCCCTGCTGCGGCTCCGCGAGGGTGAGACCGGCGAGCGGCTGCGCGATCTGGTGGCCTAGAAGCGAGACGCGAGAAGTGAGAAGAAGTGATTGATCGAGATAGACGCGGGCCCCGAGGATATTCCCCGGGGCCCGCTTTTCGTTCTTTACATCACATCTCGGCGCTGGACTTCTCCCTTCTCACTCCGCTTCCGCAAACATCCGCAGCACCCGCGGCAGGATTCCGCCGTGGCGCAGGTACTCCAGCTCCACCGCAGAGTTGAGTCGGACCACCGCCTGAAAGGTGGTGATCTTGCCATCATCGGCGGTCGCGGTCACGGTCACCCGCCCTCCGGGGGTCAGCCCGTCGGCGATGCCGGAGATATCGATCGTCTCGGCACCGGTGAGCCCGAGCGACTGCCTGCTTTCGCCCGGCTCGTAGCCGAGCGGCAGCACCCCCATCCCGACCAGGTTGCTCCGATGGATCCGTTCATAGCTCTCCGCGATCACAGCCACCACGCCGAGCAGGGTGGTACCCTTGGCGGCCCAGTCGCGTGAGGAGCCGGTGCCATACTCCTTGCCCGACAGCACCACGAGAGGGGTCCCCGCCGCTTCGTACCGGGTGGCAGCCTCGAAGATTGAGGTCAGCTCTCCGGTGGGGAAATGCCGAGTCCAGTTGCCTTCCTTCTCGGGTACCAGGAGGTTCTTGATCCGGACATTCCCGAAGGTGCCGCGCACCATGACATCGTGGGCCCCGCGCCGGGCGCCGAAGGTGTTCCAGTCCTTGCGCGCCACACCATGCTCCGTGAGCCAGGCGGCGGCAGGACCATCCTTCGGGATGGCGCCGGCTGGGGAGATATGGTCGGTGGTGACCGAATCGCCGAGCGTGGCCAGGACCCGTGCGCCCCGGATGTCCTTGAGCGGGGTGAGCTCGGGCGTGACGTTGCGGAAGAACGGGGGATTCTGGATGTATGTGGACCCAGGGACCCAGGCAAAGCGGCTCCCGGCTGGAACCTCCAGCGCTTGCCATTCGGCATCGCCATCGAAGACCGATGCGTAGCGGTCCCGGAACAGCTCAGGCTTGAGCGCCGAGGCCATCGTGCTGGCGATCGCCTCGGCGGTGGGCCAGATCTCCCGGAGAAAGACCGGGTTGCCGTCGGAGCCGATGCCGAGCGGCGTGGTCTCGAGGTCGGCGTCCACCCGGCCAAGGAGGGCAAACGCCACCACCAGCATCGGGGATGCGAGGTAGTTGGCCCGGACCTGGGCGTGGATGCGGGCCTCAAAGTTCCGGTTCCCCGACAGCACGGCGGCCACCACCAGGGACTGCTCCTCGATGATCCGAGCCACCGGCTCCGGCAGGGGGCCGCTGTTTCCGATGCAGGTGGTGCAGCCGTAGCCGACTGTCTGGAACCCGAGCTGGTCCAGGTACGTCTGGAGCCCGGCGCCTTCGAGGTAGCCCGTGACCACCCGCGAGCCCGGCGCCATACTGGTCTTGACCCAGGGTCGGCTCTGGAGGCCGCGCTCCACCGCCTTGCGGGCCAGCAAGCCGGCGCCGATCATGACGGAGGGGTTCGAGGTGTTGGTACAGGAGGTGATGGCGGCGATGACCAGCGAGCCATCCCCCAGCTCGAACTGCTCGCCGTTGATTTCACAGCTATATCGACTGGCCGCGTCGGGCAACACGGCCACCGCCCCATCCGGCATCTGTCCCCCCTCATCGTTCCATTGGCTCAGCGCGGCGTCTGCGGCCTGGCGCCGGGTGGCCGGTACCGTTGGTTTCATCAGCGAAGGCAGGGTGCTGGCAAAGCTGCGCCGCATCTCGCTCAGGGGGACCAGGTCCTGGGGCCGCCGTGGTCCGGCCAGGCTGGGCACGATGGTCGACAGGTCCAGCTCGACGGTGGCGGTAAACTCGGGGTCGGGGGTGTCGTCGGTGCGGAACATCCCCTGGGCCTTGTAGTAGGACTCCACCCGCTCGACAACGCCGGGATCGCGCCCGGTGCGTTCCAGATAGCGAATCGTCTCGGCATCGACCGGGAAGAACCCGACGGTGGCTCCGTACTCCGGGGCCATGTTGGCCAGGGTGGCGCGGTCGGCCAGGCTGAGGCTGGAAAGACCGGGGCCGAAGAACTCCACGAACTTGTCCACCACCCCATGATTCCGGAGCCGCTGGGTGGCGGTCAGGACCAGGTCGGTGGCGGTGGTGCCGACCGGGAGGCGGCCGGTCAGCTTCATCCCGACGACCTCGGGGATGAGCATGAAATACGGCTGCCCCAGCATGACGGCCTCGGCCTCGATCCCCCCCACCCCCCACCCGACCACGCCCAGGCCGTTGATCATCGTGGTATGGGAGTCGGTGCCGACCAGCGTGTCCGGGTAGGCGGTCAGTTCTCCGAACTGGGGCCGCAGCTGGACCGCCGGGGCCAGATATTCGAGGTTGACCTGATGGACGATTCCGGTTCCCGGAGGGACTACCTTGAAGTTGCGAAAGGCCCGCTGGGCAAACTTGAGGAGTTGATAGCGCTCGCTGTTCCGCTCAAATTCCAGCGCGACGTTCTGGCTGAATGCCTCAGCGGTCCCGTAGTGATCCACCTGCACGGAATGGTCGATGACCAGGTCGCAGGGTACCACCGGGTTGATCCGGTCAGGATCGCCGCCCAGCCGTGCGGTGGCATCCCGCATTGCCGCGAGGTCCACCACGCAGGGGACGCCGGTAAAGTCCTGGAGGACGACCCGTGCCGGCATGAACGGAAACTCGGTGCTCGCCCGGTAGGTGGGGGTCCAGCCGGCCAGTTGGCGCACGTGGTCGGGGCTGACCGCCCCCTGGCCGGCATGCCTGAGAGCATTTTCGAGCAGAATGCGTATGGAGAAGGGAAGCCGGTCGAGCCGGGTCAGCCCCTGCTCTTCGAGGGCGCCAAGCCGATAGAAGGTGGCATTCCCCTCGGCCGTGGTCAGGACGGCCTTGGCGTTGAAGGGATTGATGGCGGTCTCGGGCATTGCTGGGCCGGGCCTTGTCGGAGTCAGTGGGGACGCGAATCCCCCAAAATACTCAAGTATGTCACCGGATGGAGGATCCACTGGCAGTTCCTCACGCCATCAACCGTCGGGATGACGGGATTCTGATCGAGTGGGACGCCCTGGGTCACCAGGCCCTGTTCCGCGCCCGGGACCTCCGACTGGCGTGCCCCTGCGCCGGATGTGTGGAGGAAATGACCGGGAGACCGCTCCTCGACCCGGATGCCGTGCCGACCGGGGTCCTCCCGGTACGGCTCGCGCTGGTCGGCACCTACGGGCTTCGAGTCTCCTGGAGTGACGGCCACGGGACCGGGATCTACACCTTTGCCAGGCTCCTGGCCGAATGTCCCTGCCCCCGCTGCCGGAGTGGCCAGCCGGGCTGACGCTGGTGCCCAGCGGCATGCGGCTGTAACATCCGTGGTTGTCCCTTCCAACACTGGGGGCCGAATCGCATGATTGCAGGCCGGCAGTACTGGGTCATCATCTGGTACCTGATCCTGGCGCTCGGACTGCTCGGGTTCTGGTCCGGGCTCTATTGGGGGCGGCGAACCCACTGGAAGAACCTGGATGAGGTGCTGCGCGCTGTCGGCACGATCGCCGTCTCGGCGGGGATGCTGCTGTTGCTGTACGATGTGGGGGGGTGGACCAGCGAGGCGCTGCTGGTGGGCTCACTCCTCTGCTTCCTGCTGGCGCTGATCTCCGGCCGACGCACCCCGCACCGCCATCGGCCGTCGGACGACGACGCCGACTCCTCATGATCCTGACGGGACGACCGCCCGTCATCCTGCTGGTCCTTGCCGCCGTGCTCACGGCGCCGCTTGCGGCCCAAGGCGTCGGCCCGACCACGGGTGGTCTGGTGGCGCTCGACCAGGCACGCAGAATGGTGGGCCATCACCGCCGGGCGCTGATGATCGGGGCTCACCCCGACGACGAGGACACGGAGGTGCTGACGATTCTGGGCCGGGGGCAGGGGGTCGAGACCGCGTACCTGGCGCTCAATCGCGGCGAGGGTGGCCAGAACCTGATCGGCCCCGAACTCGGCGACGGACTCGGCTTGATCCGCTCGGGTGAACTCCAGGCGGCCCGCGCCGTGGATGGGGGGCGGCAGTTCTTCACCCGCAGCTACGACTATGGATTCTCCAAGACCCTGGCAGAGGCCTGGCGGTTGTGGCCCAGGGATTCGGTCCTCAAGGATGTCGTTCGGATTGTCCGCCAATTCCGCCCCCAGATCGTGATTGCGGTCTTCTCGGGCACCCCTGCGGATGGTCATGGTCAGCATCAGGCTGCCGGTTGGGCTGCCCACGAGGCGTTCCGGGTGGCCGGGGATCCGACCGTCTTTCCCGAACTCGAGCGGGAGGAAGGGCTCGCCCCATTCGCCCCGCTCAAATTGTACCGGGCCCGCCCGGAGGCGGCTGCGGCCACCACCCTCCTGGACGGTGGCCGGCTGGACCCCGCGATCGGCCAGTCATTCCGCCAATTGGCGATGCGAAGCCGGAGCCTGCATCGCAGCCAGGACCAGGGCAGCCTGCAGGAGATCGGACCCTCCACCGCCCGGTTGGCACTGGTGGAGGATCGCACCGGGGGCGGCGCCGAGTTGTGGAATGGCGTCGATACTTCCGTGATCCCGTCTGATCCGGACCAGGAGCGTCACCGGGCAAAGATTCGCGCCATCGAGTCGGGGCTGGTCTTTGACCTGCTCCTCGATGATGACCGGATCGTACCGGGCCAAACGGTGACAGCACGAGTCTCGGCCTGGAACGCCGGGACCACGCCTGCCGCGGTTGAGATGGCGCTGCTGGGGCCGCTCGCCCCGGCAGCGGCATCCGGTCGGGAGTGCCTCGTGCAGGCGGAGCCGATCGGGCCGGGAGAGGTCCGGCATTGTACCGTCCTGATCCAGGTTCCCGTCGCGGCGCGGTGGTCGGTTCCCTATTTCCTGGAGCAGGAGCGGTCCGCCGCGTCCTACGTGTGGGTCGGGAACCCCCGCAATTGGGGCGCGCCGTTCCAACCGGAACCGCTGGCTGCTGGCTTCACGGTTCGTACGGCGGGCGCCGAACCGTTTGTGGAGGTGGTGGAGGTCCGTCATCGTGAGCGGGACCAGGCCTTTGGCGAGGTCCGGCGGCCGGTACAGGTGGTGCCTCGCGTGGCAGTCTCGCTCGAGCCTCAATCCGCAGTCTGGATCCGCGGCAGTGGTCCGCAGGGACTGACCGTGGCGCTCCACCACGGTGCCAGGGACACCACGACCGGAACGTTGAGCCTGGAGTTGCCCCCGGGCTGGCCCGCCATCCCGCCCCAGCGATTCGTGCTCGATGCCGAGGACGGGGTGGAACGGTACCGGTTCGAGGTGCGGGCGCCGGCTGGTGCGGCCGAGGGTCGGTACCGGATCCATGCGGTGGCCCGCACCGACGGTGGTGCCCGGTTTGACCTCGGGCTCGAGCCGGTGGTCTACCCGCACATCTCCCCGCGCCTGTTGCCGCAGCCGGCGGTCGCCACGGTTCAGTTGGCCGCGGTGGCACTGCCTGCGGTCCAGCTGGTGGGGTATGTCCGCGGCGCTGCCGACCGGGTGCCCGAGGCGCTGGTTGGTGCCGGGCTGCCGCTGGAGCTGATCGACCCCGCCGGGCTCAGCCAGGGCGACCTCAGTCGGTTCGATACCATCGTCCTCGGCAGCCGGGCGTACGAGATCAACGCCACGCTGGTGGAGCAGAACCATCGCTTGCTGGCCTGGGTGCGGGCCGGCGGACGACTGGTGGTGCAGTACCAGCAGCAGGCGTATTTCGGCGGCGGCTACGCGCCATTACCCCTGACGCTGGCTCCCCGGGGGCATGATCGGGTCACCGATGAAGATGCCCTGGTCGGTGTGCTGCACCCCGAGTCGGCGTTGTTCCAGGTGCCGAACCGGCTCACCCCGGAAGACTGGTCCGGCTGGGTCCAGGAACGGGGGCTGTACTTTGCCCGGAGCTGGGATCCGGCGTGGGGCACGTTCCTGACCATGCACGATCCCGGGGAGGATCCGCTGGAAGGAAGCCTGCTGGCGGCCCAGGTTGGGAAAGGGACCTATATTTATACCGGCCTGAGCTTCTTCCGTCAGATTCCCGCTGCGGTGCCCGGTGCGCTACGGCTCTTCCTGAACCTCCTCGGATATACCCACCATGCCGCCAGACCCTGACGCCCACACCCACGGTGGGCTCCCTCCGGCGGCCCTTCGGCTTATGGCATGACCGAGGCGATCGGGCAGCGGGAAGAGCTCAAGCGACTGAGCGTCCTGATCGCGGCCAGCGGGGTGGACATGATCGGGTTTGCGATCGTGCTGCCGCTGCTGCCGTTCTATGCCCTGGAACACAATGCCAGCCCCCTGCAAATTGGTCTGCTGATCTCGGCGTTTTCCGTGGCCCAGCTGGTCTTTGCCCCGGTCTGGGGATGGGTCTCCGATCGCTACGGCCGTCGGCCCGCGCTGCTGATCGGCCTCAGTTCGGCGGCGGCGGCGTACCTGGTGTTTGCCTTTGCGGACACCCTCCTGCTGTTGTTCCTGTCGCGGCTGGTCCAGGGAGCGGGTGGGGGGACCACTGCCGTGGCGCATGCCTATGTGGCGGATACCATCGCCCCGAAACGCCGCGCCCGGGCGTTGGGCTGGCTTTCGGCCGCCACCGCTGTGGGCATCATGATCGGTCCCGTGATCGGTTCCTTCGCCTCGCGATGGGGGCAGGCGGCGCCCGGCCTGGTGGCCGCCTCCCTGTGCCTGCTGAACATCATCTTTGCCTGGCGCTGGCTGCCCGAGTCGAGGGTGCTGGACCCTTCGGCCCCGCCGAAGCAGCGCACCCCGGTGCTGCGCGCCACGCTGCAGGTCATTGCCCGGCCCGGCAGTCCGGTGCCCCGGCTGATCTGGATCTATGCGGCGGGGATGCTGGGATTCAGCTCGATGACGGCCGCCCTGACGCTGTATCTCGAGGCTGATTTCGGGGTCACCACCGAGTCGATCGGGTATGTGTTCCTGTACATGGGCGCGCTCTCCCTGATCATGCGTTCCCTGCTGCTGGGGCCGATCGTGACCTGGCTCGGCGAGCGGGGCACAATGCGCAGCGGCACCGTCCTGCTCACGATCGGACTCCTGCTGCTGCCATGGCCCGGGGGGATTCTGTCTCTCGCGCTCATCCTGGCGCTGGTTCCGATTGGGACGGCACTCCTCTTCCCGGCCACGACTTCCCTGATCTCCCAGTCCACCTCCCGGGATGAACTCGGGATGACGATGGGCGTCGCCCAGACCTTTGCCGGGCTGTCCCGGGTCATCGCGCCGCTGGTGGCCACCTGGTCCTTTGGCGCCGTCACACATGGGGCGCCGTTCATCATCGCGGGCGTCATCGTGGCCGGGGTGGGGGTGCTGGCGTTCCGTTCCACCGATCACCCCGCACCGGATCCGGTGCACGAAGGATTGGCATGACGCTGCTGGAGCTGACCCCCGATGATTTGGCGCTGGCCACGTGGGCGGACCTGGAACCGTGGTACCTGGCGCTGAACGCAGAGCCGCTGGATCACGATGCCGTGACGGACTGGCTAACCCGCTGGTCGCACCTCGAATCGTGCCTGACCGAAGCCGCCTCGCTGGCGCTGATCGCCTACACCTGCGACACCGGCGATTCCGAAAAGGAGAAGGCGCAGCTGCGTTTTACCTCCCAGATCATGCCGCTCGCGGAGGAGCAGGGGGTCCGGCTTGCCCAGCGGCTGGTCGAAACGGGCTGGACCAGCCCGGACATGGCGGTCCCCCTGATCCGGTTTCGGACCGCCATCCGGCTTTTCCGCGAAGCCAATGTGCCGATTTTCGCGGAACTGGAGGAGCATTCCTCCGCCTACCAGCGCATCACCGGTTCGATGACCGCCGAATGGGAAGGCACCAGGCGGCCACTGCCGATGCTCGCCCCGTTGCTTCAGGACCCCGATCAGGGGGTCCGGGAGCGGGCCTGGCGGGCGTTCATCGCACCGTATCAGGCCCAGCAGGAAGCGATGTCTGGGGTGTTCGACACCATGCACGCCCTGCGTCAGAAGGCGGCCAGGCAGGCGGGGTTCGCCAATTTCCGCGACTACACCTTCGAGGCGAAGGGCCGGGTGGACTACACTCCCGCAGATTGCGTCAAGTTTCACGATGCGGTGGCGGCCACGGTGGTTCCCGCGGTGGGCCGGATGATGGAGTTGCGGCGGAAGCGACTGGGGTACGAGCGGCTCCGGCCCTGGGACCTGGCCGTGGACCCATGGGGCGAGGTTCCGCTCCGCCCCTACGAGGGCGAGACCGCCCTCGCCGCCACGGCTGTCGGGGTGTTCGCCAGAGTCGATCCCGAGCTGGGCCGGTGGTTCCAGACCATGATCGACGAGCGGTTGCTCGATCTTGGCAGCCGGGAAGGGAAGGCCCCCGGGGGCTACTGTGACACGCTACATCACCGGGGCCGCCCGTTCATTTTCATGAACGCGGCCGGGGTCATGGAGGATGTGACGACCCTGCTGCACGAGGCGGGGCATTCGTTTCACGCCCTGGCGTCCCACGACTGGCCGCTGATCTGGCAGCGCCATCCGAGCTCAGAATCGGCCGAACTGGCGTCGATGTCCATGGAACTGATGGCCGCGCCCCACCTCGGCCCTCCCGCCGGGTTCCTGACCGAGCCCGACCTGGTGCGCGCCCGTCTGGCGCACCTCGAGGACGTCCTGCTCAGCCTGACCCACATCGCCTCGGTCGACGCGTTCCAGACCTGGATCTACACCGCTCCGGAGGGCGCCAACCGCGAGGCCCGCGATGCGGCGTGGCTGCGGCTGCGGGAACGCTTCGAAATCGGGGTGGATTGGAGCGGGCTGGGGCCGGAGCGGGTAGCGCGCTGGTACCGGCAGCTGCACATCTTTCTCTACCCGTTCTACTACATCGAGTATGGGATCGCCCAGCTCGGCGCGCTTCAGGTCTGGCGGAACACCCGCCAGGATCCGGTCGGGGCAGCCCGGGCCTACCGCTCCTTCCTGGCCCTGGGTGCCACTCGCCCCTTGCCGGAGTTGTACCGGGAGGCAGGTGCCGCGCTGATCTTTGACCAGGCGCGGATGGCGGACCTGGTGGCGATGGTGGAGCAGGAGTTCGAGGATCTGGCCAGGCTGGTCCCCGAGGTTGCGCCCCGCTGACAAACCCCCGACATTACTGGGGCTGTACCCCGGCCACGGCCGGAAGACTCCCTCGGAGGATACTGGATGGCGAAGGAAGAAGGCATTGAGATGGACGGGGTGGTGCAGGAAGTCCTGCCTGACCGCAACTACCGGGTGCTGCTGGAGAACGGGCACACAATCCTGGCCTATGCCGCCGGGAAGATGAGCAAGTTCAAGATCCGCGTACTTGAGGGAGATCGCGTCAGCGTGGTGCTTTCCCCCTACGACCTGACCCGGGGCCGGGTCATCTATCGCCACAAGTAGCTGGTGCGGGTCCACCCGGGCCCGAAGGGACAACGGGTCGCCCGGTCAGGGCGGCCCGTTGTGCGTTTCGGGTGGGCCCGTGCGCGGAGGCCTGGGAGACGTTTTCCGCCGCGGGGCCGCTCAGCCGCGCTTCCCGAGAATCCGACGGACCCAGCCGCTGCCTCGCTGCTGCTGCTGGTCCTTCCGGAGGGCACGGTTCATGGCCTGCAGGAATTCTCCGGCGGTCGGATATCTGGCCTCCACCTCGGCGCTCAGCGCGCGGGTGAGCACCGCGGCAAACTCGGGACCCAGGTCGGCACGATGCTCGCGAAAGTCAGGGAGCATGTCGGTCGCCTGCCGTGCCAGGACCTGCTCTGGCGTGGCACCAGCAAACGGCGAGGTTCCGATCAGGGCAAAGGCCGCCACCGCCGCGAGACTGTAGAGGTCCGAGCGCTGGTCCACCTGTTCGCCGAGCAGCTGCTCCGGGCTGGCAAACTGGGGCGTACCGCTCTGGCTGGTGGCCCCACCCCACTTTCCCTGGCCGAGGAGCGCGAGGGCCAGCCCGAAGTCGGTGATCCGGAGGCTCCCGTCCCGCCGTTCCAGCAGCATGTTCTCCGGCTTCACGTCGCGGTGGACCAGACCGGCGGCGTGGGCGCTGGCGAGGGCATCGAGCCCCTCTCGCAGCAGGCGCACCACGCGATCGAGCGGGAGCGGCCCATCGCGCTCGACCAGTTGCGCCAGGTTGGGACCCTCGACCAGCTCCATCGTGTACCAGATCAGGCCCGAACGCCCGCCGATGTCATAGATGTTGACGATGTTGGGGTGGTGGAGGCGGGCGGCCAGCTGGGCCTCGCGCCGGAATCTTTCCACCACCGAGGCATCGCTGGTCAGCAGGGGGTGGAGCACCTTGAGCGCCACCAGTCGCTCAAGGTGCAGGTCGCGGACCCGGTACACGCGACCAAATCCGCCACTGCCGAGCGGCCCAAACAGCTCGTAGTCATCCCCGAGCGCCCGGCGCAGGCGCAGCTCCCAGACTCCGGTGCTCTCGCTCTCCACCAGGGAGGGGCTCGGCCCCGCGCTGAATCCCGGGAAATGCTCGCTCCCGGCCACGGAGGTGAACTCCTCCAGCATCTCTCCGGCGGTGAGGAACCGTTTCCGGGGGTCTGCATCGAGGGCTCGCATGAGGATCCGCTCGACCATCCGGGGGGTGGCGGGGCGGATCGTGGAAGGCTTCTGGATCCGCCCCGCCTCCTCCGGTGGGGCCACCCCGGTCAGCGCGAAATAGAGGATTGCCGAGGCGGTGTAGACGTCGGAGGCGGGATCCCCCGGCTCGCCATGCCGCACTTCTGGCGCCATGAATGGCAGGGGGCCCGTCAGCTCGCCCGGGGGAATGGTGGGCAGCACATAGCTGCAGAACCGCAGGTCGGTCAGGGTGGCTCGGCCGGCCGGGCTGAGCAGCAACGACCCCGGCACCAGCCGCCGAAGGATGATCCCGGCGGAGTGGGCATGCTCCAAGGCGCTGAGCAGGTCTCGGGCCAGCGAATGCACGGCGGGAATCGGTCGTGGTCCCCGCTGGACTGCCTCGTGCAATCCCTCGCCGTCGATCCAGTTGCCAATCCGGTACGCCAGCTCATCGATCAACCCGACGTCGTACACATGCCGAATCGCCGGATGGTCGAGTTGCGCCAGCGCCTCGGCCTCGCGGAGGAACCAGTGGCGCAGGGGGTCGGTGGTGTAGATGTTGAGTCGAAGGCTGACCGCCCGGTTGAGCAGCGCGTCGGTGGCGCGGAACAGGACCCGGGCCGGCGAGGCCGCCACCAGGCGCTCAAGCCGATAGCGGTGGCCGAGGGCGGCCTCGGTGCGTGCAAAGAGCTGGACGGCGTCCTTGGTGACCATGGCTGTGCCCGCCTCAGGCGTCGGGCGCCACCTCGGTGGCGTCCCGGCCGCCGCGCTTGGCCATGTACAGGGCGCCGTCGGCGGCAGCGAGGAGCGCGGCCGGCGTGGTGCCGTGGCGGGGAGCCTCGGCAATCCCGATGCTCATGGTGGCGTTGCCAAACTCGGGGTGCTCGGACGACAGCAGCGCCATCGCCGACTGGACCCGGGCAATGAACACCATCGCCTCGGTGGCCGAGGTCATCGGGAGGATCACCACGAACTCGTCGCCACCCAGCCGTCCCACCACATCCATGGAACGGACCTGGCGGGTCAGCAACTGCGCCACCAGGATGAGGAAGCGATCGCCAGCCGCGTGGCCCAGGGTGTCGTTGATGACCTTGAACCGGTCCAAGTCGATCATGGCGATGGTGGTGCGCACCTGGTGACGGGAGCTGCGCGAGATTTCGGCGATGAGCCGCTCCTCGAGCGCCCGCCGGTTGAGCAGCCCGGTCAGCTCGTCCGTCGTGGCGGCGCTGTGCAGGCGCTCCACGAGCTCGGCGTTCTTCAGCGCGATCGCCGCAGCGAAGGAGAGGGTGCTGGCCAGTTCGCGCTCGCTCTTGCCATAGGAGGTCTCGTTCATCCGCGGCCCGAGGACCAGAAAGGCCATGCGCTCGCCGCCGGCGTCCAGCGGCACCACCAACTCGGCCGACGCGGGCACCAGGCTCCGCAGCGCCACATCCTCCGCGGTGCTCACCTGGCTGCCGGCGGGGAGCGCGGCGTCGAAGCGCTCCCGGTCGATCGGGACGGGGGAGTCCTGCTTGTTGAGGGCGCGGAACCGGAGGGGCAGATAGCGATCGCCCCGGTCCCGATAGAGGCAGGCCCACCAGGCGAAGAAAACCTCGGCCATGAAGTCGAGAACCAGGATCTCGGTCTCCTCGGTGCTGTGCACCGAGGAGAGGAGTCGCGCCACCTGCCGAAGGGCGCGCAACTGGAAGACCGCGTCGTCCAGCTCTCCCTGGCGCGACTGCAGCACACTCCGCAACTCGATTGTCACGCTCAGGCTGAGTGCCAACGCCAGCGCCGCCGGTCGGACCGTGGCGGCGAGCTCCGGCATCGTGAAGACCACCAGGTCGGTCTGCCCGCTGTTGCAGCGGGCAATTTCCTCCGCCAGTTCGGGCCGGTCGGCGGGGCCGATCGCTGCCGCCGGGGTCTGCCCGTTCTGGACCTCCATCCAGATCGACTCGGAACCGAATTCCTGCACCAGGGCGTCCCGGCACCGCTCAAACAGCTCGGTGTCAGTGCGCGCCTGATGACAGGCGATGGCGAAGGCGGAGGAAAGGTTGCCCTTGGTCGGGCCAACCGGGGAAAGACCCATCCCCAAACCTAAGGTGATGGCTCCCCCCAAGGGAGCCTCAGCGGAGGCCAAGGATCTTGTGGGTCTGGAGGGAAAGACGCCAGGCCGGTTGGGCCATGCAGTACAGCACCGCCAGCCGGGTGTTCTCTGCCAGGTCGGGGCCGTCCATTGGCTGAAGCAGGAAATGCTCGAACCCGAGGGTCAGGAACTCTTCCGGGTCGCTGCCCGCCTGGGGAAACACCAGCTTCAACTCATCCCCGCTGGTCAGGACCAGGGGCGCACCGGCCTTGGGGCTGACACAGATCCAGTCCAGCCCCTCAGGTGCGGCCTGGGTGCCGTTGGTCTCGACCGCGACCTCGAACCCCTCCTCGTGGAACGCGTCCACCAAGTCGTCATCAAGCTGGAGCAGCGGCTCACCCCCTGTGCAGACCACCAGCGGAGTGCCACCCCGGTCCGGCCAGAGCGCCGCCGCGGCCACCGCCAGCTCTGCGGCGCTCGAGAACCGTCCCCCGCCAGGACCATCCACGCCGACGAAATCGGTGTCACAGAACTGGCAGATCGCGCTGGTGCGATCTGCCTCGCGTCCGGTCCACAGGTTGCAGCCGGCAAAGCGGCAGAACACCGCCGGACGACCGGCCTGCATTCCCTCACCCTGAAGGGTAAAGAACAGCTCCTTGACGGCATACATGCCGAAGCATAACCGAGTGCGGGGGGCTGGGCGCCGGTGCCGGCGCTCAGGAACTGTAGGGAGCGGGGTCGGGGATCCCCGCCTCCACGAACCCCGCCAGACGGATCCGGCAGGAATCGCAGCGGCTGCAGGCGCGGCCGGCCGGATCGGGATCGTAGCAACTGCGGGTCATTCCGTAGTCCACGCCGAGTGCCAGGCCGCGCTGAATGATCTGGGCCTTGCTCCAGGCAATGAGCGGGGCATGAATGGTGAATCGCTTTCCTGACTCGGTCCCGGAGCGCGTCGCCAGGTTGGCCACCGCCTCGAAGGCCGCGATGAACTCCGGCCGGCAGTCGGGATACCCGCTGTAGTCCACCGCGTTGACGCCAATGAACAGGTCGGTGGCGCCGAGGACTTCTGCCCAGCCGAGCGCGTGCGCCAGGAAGATGGTGTTGCGAGCAGGGACATAGGTCACTGGAATCCCCCCGGCCGCGCCGGCATCGGGCCGGTCTTTCGGGATCGCCAGGTCGGCCGTGAGGGCGCTGCCGCCGAAGGCGCGCAGGTCAGTCTCGAGGATGATGTGCGCAGCGGCCCCCTGGTGCTGAGCCACGGCCCGGGCCGCCTCGATCTCCACCGCGTGGCGCTGCCCGTATCGGACACTCAGGGCGTGGACCGAAAACCCAGCCCTTGCGGCGATCGCCATGGTCGTGGCCGAGTCGAGTCCACCGCTCAACAGGACGACGGCAGGTGGCTGCACCATCACGGCGCTCCGGGGCCGTGGGGTGCCGGGGAGGATCGGTCATACATCGTCGCGAGTGCCGGTCCGAGGCTGGGATGGATGAAAGCGAAGCCGGTGGCGATCAGCCGGGCCGGTGCGCATCGCTGACTGGCCAGCAGGAGCTCCTCGGCCATTTCCCCGAGCGCAAGCCGCAGGATCGGCGCGGGGGCGCACCATGGCGCAGGGCGTCCCAGCGCCGCCCCGAGGGCTGCAGTGAACTCCGCGTTTTGCACCGGTTCCGGGCTGACAGCGTTCAGCGGTCCGGCCAAGGTGGCGTCGTCCAGTGCCTGGAACACGAGGTTCACGGCATCCTCCAGCGCCAGCCAACTCATCCATTGGGTGCCATCCCCCAGCCGGGCACCGAGTCCCCACCTGAACGGGGTGTGGAGCTGCCGGAGCATGCCACCGGAGGGATCAAGCAGGATTCCGAATCGGGGCAACACCACCCGGATGCCCGCCGCGGAGGCCGGGGTGGTCGCGGCCTCCCACGCCACGCCGACTTCGGCGAGGAATCCGGTGCCAGTGGCGTCCGCCTCAGTCAGGACCGCATCACCGCGATCGCCATAGATCCCCACCGCTGAGGCATTGATGAGCACCCGTACGGTATCGCGCTGCGCGGCTGCGGCACGAGCGAGGAGATCGGTGCCACGGCAGCGGCTGTCATGAATCCGCCGTTTCCTCGCCGCGCTCCAGCGTCCTCCCGCGATGCTCTCCCCGGCCAAGTTGATGATGGCCTCAACCCCTGCGAGTGCGGCAGGGTCGAGCACCCCGGCTCGCGGATCCCAGGTCGTTCCCGCCGCCCCAGGGGCACCCCGCCTCAACCGGACTACCGTGTGCCCGTCGGCCTCGGCGCGGCGGGACAGGGCAGTTCCCAGGAATCCACTTGCCCCGGCAATCAGAATGCGCATTGATGGCTCATCCGGTGGAAGTGGCTCGACGCACGAGGACCAGGTCGGTGATGTTGTCCAGGGTCAGCAGGCCGGCCAGCGCACCGTCCGGCCCGACCACCGGCAGCGCCGAGAGCCCGCTGCCTCGCAGCAGCTCCAGGGCAGCCTCGAACGACATGTCGAGCGGGACCTTGGCGGGTACCGGGGCCATCGCGGCGGCCACCGTGGCCTCGGCCCCATGCTGACTGAGTCCCTGGATCAGGAGGTCCCGGGTCAGCAGCCCCTCCAGCCGGCCGAGGTTGTCGACGACGGGAAAGTCGCGCTGCTCCCCCGCCAGCAGCGCGTCGGCGGCATCGCGGAGGGTGGCGTGCACCCGAAGCACGCGAAAATCAGTCACCATCATCTGGGCCGCCCGAATGCCCCGTCCTGCGGCCCGGGATTCCACCGCCGCCGCCTCGGACTGCGCCGCTAGGAAAATGAACCCCGCGATCAGCACCAGGAACGGATCATACGCCAGCCCGAGCAACCCGAACACCACGGCGAATCCCTGCCCGATCCGCGCGGCGATCCGGGTGCCCGCCACCATCCCCATCCGCTTGGCCAGGATGGCACGGAGGACCCTGCCGCCATCCATGGGGAAGGCCGGGATGAGGTTGAATACCAGGAGGGAGATGTTGACCAGCAGCAGCCCGGTCAGGATCGGCATCCGGGCCAGGTCGAGTCCGGCCAGGGTCAGGGAGGATCCGGTCACGGTCAGCACGCCCCAGAGTACGGCCACGATGGCGGCGGTGACGGCCGGGCCGGCGAGCGCCACGAACAGCTCCTGGCGCGGCTCGTCGGGCATCCGCTCCAGCCGGGCCAGGCCGCCAATCGGGCTGAGAATCACCTCGGGGGTGCGGACCCCGTACCGGCGCGCCATGACGATATGCCCGAACTCGTGCAGCAGGATGCAGAAGAAGATCGCCAGCAGGAATGCGGTGGCATGCAGGGCGGCGGCCGCGCCGCCGGCTTGCCCGGCGGTCCACGCGTACCAGGCGACCAGCAGGAGAAAGGTTACGTGAAGCTTGACCTGGGTGCCACCAATGGTGCCAATCGTAAAGGACCAGCGCACGCGTCTCGGTTCTCCCTGGGGACTGCGAGGAATCGTGGACGGGGCCCGCACGGTCCTGCCCGCCGGAACGGAGCATACGCTACCCGCCCCCGGGGCGCGACCCCCGGGAGGGGCCCGGGCCCCCGCCCGCCTGCCTGATGCTGTCGCGCCGGGGCGTCGGGCATTACGTTTCCCACCCCTGAATCCCCCAGCCGGAGCCAGCCATCAGCGCCACGTGGACGATCAAGGATGCCGAAAAGCTCTACAACATGAAGGGCTGGGGCCTCGGCTTCTTCCGGATCAATGAGACTGGGCACGTGACGGTCCACCCGGGCGGGACAGCGGCCGATGGCCTGGACCTCTACAAGCTGGCCCTGGACCTCAACGCCCAGGGGATCGGGCTGCCGCTGCTGATTCGCTTCAGCGATATCCTGCGGACCCGGATCGAGACGCTGGCCAACGACTTTGGCCGGGCGATCACCGAGTTTGGCTATGAGGCGGGATATACCACCGTCTACCCGATCAAGGTCAACCAGCAGCGGCATGTGATCGAGGAGATCGTCGAGTTTGGGCGGCCGTTCGGGGTCGGCCTTGAGTGTGGCAGCAAGGCCGAGCTGCAGGCGGTGCTCGGGCTGGTGGATCGCACTGACCACCTGATTGTCTGCAACGGCTACAAGGACGAGGAGTTCATGCGGCTGGCCCTGATGGGCCAGAAACTCGGCCACCAGGTGTTCATCGTGGTGGAGCAACTCAGTGAGCTCGATGTCCTCCTGCGGACGGCAGATGAGCTCCAGGTCACGCCCGCCATGGGGGTCCGGATCAAGCTGGCCACCGAGGGGTTTGGGCGCTGGGCCAAAAGCGGTGGGGAGAAGTCCAAGTTCGGGCTCAGCGCCACCCACTTGATGCACTTGCTGGAGCGCCTGCAGGGGATGGGCCGGACCGACATCCTCAAGCTGATCCATTTTCACCTGGGCAGCCAGATCACCGATATCCGCTATGTCAAGACCGGGCTGGAGGAGATCGGCCGGTTCTACTCCGAGCTCCGCGGCATGGGGTTCGACATCAGCCACGTCGACGTCGGGGGTGGCCTCGCGGTGGACTACGACGGCTCCCGCACCACCCGCCCGGCCAGCATGAACTACACCACGCGCGAATACGCCAACGACGTCATCTACACCATCGGAACGGTCTGCCGGAATGAAGGGCTGCCGATGCCCCATCTCATTTCCGAGTCGGGGCGCGCGCTGACCGCCCACCATTCCCTGCTCCTGATCAACGTGACCGACGTCGAGGTCCAGGACGCTCCGGCGGCTCCCCCGCTGCGGGAGGAGCCGCATGCCCTGCTGGTGGAGCTCAAGGAGAATCTGGAAACCATCTCCGCGGAAAAGGTGGACGAGGTATTCCACGACGCGGTCTTTGCCAAGGAGCGGGCCCAGGAGCTCTTTGCCAGCGGTGTTTTCACGCTCCGGGACAAGGCCGATGTGGAGTCGTTCTACCTGGTCACCATGAACGCGCTCCAGAAGTTCGTGCAGGAGGACAAGGCCGCCTATCCGGAGATCACCTCCCACCTCGAGGCGGTGTTGGTGGACCGGTACTTCTGCAACTTCTCGGTGTTCCAGTCACTGCCGGACAACTGGGCCATCGAGCAGATCTTCCCGGTCATGCCGGTGCACCGGTTGGGCGAGGAGCCCGCCCGCCGCGGCACCCTCCAGGATATCACCTGCGATTCCGACGGAGTGATCGATCGCTTTGCCGGCGGCCGCCGCGGCAAGCCGTGCCTGGAACTGCACGCCGTGTCCGAGGACCAGCCCTACATCCTTGGCATCTTCCTCACCGGCGCCTACCAGGAGATTCTCGGCGACCTCCACAACCTCTTCGGCGACACCAACGCCGTCCATGTCCGCTTGCGTGGCGAGGGGTATGAAGTGACCGACCTGGTGCGCGGGGACACGGTGACCGAGGTCCTGAACTACGTCCAGTTCAGCGCCTCCGACCTGCTGAGCACCTTCCGGCGCAAGGTGACGAGCGCCGCCAACCTGACCCGCCAGGAGTCCAACCGATTCATCGCCGAGTATGTGGCCGGACTCGAGGGCTATACGTACCTGGAGGAGGAGCTGCCGGTCGAGGGGTGAGGTGGAAACAGCAAGGGACTGGGGAATGGGGAAGACGCGAAAGGGAGAACCGGGCCGCCGCCCAGTTCTCCCTGCTTCGTCGCGGTACCGATGTTCCCCACTCCCCACTCCCCATTCCCCATTCCCCATTC
>Ga0163153_10002159_pt1 | contig 29427 bp, 34 predicted proteins | sample OliLakLV19MP6IB1_FD_148629 | JGI IMG/M metagenome (GOLD analysis project Ga0163153, IMG submission 148629) | Freshwater microbial mat bacterial communities from Lake Vanda, McMurdo Dry Valleys, Antarctica - Oligotrophic Lake LV.19.MP6.IB-1 | ecosystem: Environmental > Aquatic > Freshwater >...
CATGCCTGCGCACGAATGAAGGCTGCCCTTGACCGCACAATCATTCATTCCGGCCTTGGCCACACCCCCGCAGGCTTCCCATCCGGAAGGCAATTCCGGTGGAGCCGCAGCAAACGCCTGGGCTCCTACCAGACTCAAGGCCGCGAGCAGCGCAGAATGGATCATGGCATTTTTTTTCATCGTGGCGTTCATGTGAGTCTCCTTTGTGAGGTTTTTTCGTTTGCAACCGCCCTATTTGCCGAACACAAACACACCGTGCTGAACTATGTCGTCGCCAAGCGCTTTACCAAACGGGCCGGAGTTTTTCTAAAAACAGCTGTGTGTCAACAGCTTGTTAGCGTTTTTGTGGCCGGAGGATGGCATAGAATGCCGGCACCTTGACCACTTCACCTGTCGGGAGGGTATGCACGGTTCGAATGTGACTCTTGTCGGTCCGAAGAAGCGAAAAACGATCCGACGGAAACAGCACGTCCAAGTTGTCTTCATTCAACATGCCAGGAGTAATCCCATACTGAAATACTCGTGCAAGGCCAGGGGGCGGCCCATACTGTTGAATCAGTTGTGCAATGAAGGGTTCAGCGGCTGCTGAAAGTTCGATGAGATACAGTGTCCCTGTTGCCCCAAGTAGCCGCTCGATACTCTCTATCGCGGTCGCCTGATCCGCAGGCGACAACTGATGCAGCACGCCTCGCATATAGAGATTCGCATCGCCAACTTCCTCGTGGAGAGCTTGGGCATCACCAGGACAGAGTACATCGAGAAGACGGTAGGAGATATTGGGGGCACCATTCTTCGTTCGGGCAATTTCGATGGCAGCGGGCGAAATTTCAGTGCCCATCACCTTCGCAAAATGTTTCGCAAGAAAACGAGTTTGTGTGCCGTTGCCACACCCCAGATCAATCAGCGGGAGCTGGGGATCGGTATAACTTTGGAATAGCCCCAAATCTTGTTGTGACGCATGAGCGGGATCGGCATCCCAAAAGATTTCACCGGACGTGCCGCTCAGCGTACTCCAAAATCCCTCCCAGGATGTCGAATACCGATTTGCTGATGCCATGAAGATTCCTCCCTTTACGACATACGACTCGCCCGGTTCTAGGCCGTGCGGGTCCCCTGCATGTTCTGTCTTGGACCTGTGAGCTCCCTGGTGCGCTGTGCTTGACTAACGTGCCTGACAAGTTCGGGTTGCTGAGCGAAGGTCAACTACGCGCTCCAGGTTGCCCTGCTTCGTAACAGATTGTCAACCCACAGCCGCTAAGGTGTCAACCCACTTTAGAAATGTCCTCTTCCTCCCACAGTAGAAATGTCCGGTTTATGGCAGCCCCGTTGGGGCCTGTGTTATTCGCTCCAGCCGCAGACGTGTGCGCCACGGATGGTTCGGCCTCGGCGTGACCGGGCGCCGAGGCGTGTGGGTCAGTTGAGCTGTAACCGCCTTGATCGGACGAGACGCGATGGCGTGATAGGTGAGGGCCCGGCCGTGGTGTGTGATCCGCATCGAGCCATCGATCCGTTCTTCCACCATGACGTGGGTCGCACGGACATTGGTCTGCACCTGATAGAGGTGCCCATGGTGCGCCACGGTCCAGTCACGGCGTAAGACCCGGTTCGTTTTCACACACAGGATGCGATCCAGATCCCGCTGCGCCGGACGTGATCGATGCAGATCGACTGGCTGGGCCGGCTGTACCTCAAACCGCTGGTTGTAGATCGGCAGATAGCGCTCCAGGAATCGGTTGGCTTCCTCCATGGTCGAGACCTCAGCCAGCCGCATCTCCTTGATCACCCGATCTTGGAAGGTGTGGAACAGCCGCTCGATCCGGCCCTTGGCCTGCGGCGAGTAGGCCGGGATCAGCTCGACGCCCAATTCGCCCAGCGCCCGCCCAAACTGACTCGTGGGTTCCGCCCCAGTCAGCTGCTCCTCCACCGTCGGCTGGGCTGGGGACTGGTAGGTCGTATGCCGGTCCGCATAGATGGCGAGGGGAATCCCATACTGCCGCACGTAGCGCTGGAAGCTATCCATCGCTGGGATCGTGCCTTCATAGTCGTAGAATCGCGCAAAGACCCGGCTGCTCGCATCGTCGATGTACGCCATCAGCACACCGCAGGGGCCCCGGCCTTCCAACCAGCCGTGGTGTGAGCCATCGAGCTGGAGCAACTCCCCCACGTGGGATCTCCGTTTTCGCCACGCCCGGTGCGGGCGCTTCCGCCGCCGAAAGTGATCGATCCCTCGCGCCGTCAGCCACCGGCGCAGCGTCTCATCACTGAGCGTGATCCCATGATGCTCGATCAACTTCTCGGCTGCCAGCGTCGGTCCAAAATCTCCATACCGCTGCGCGTATAGCGTCAGCACCGTGGCCTTGACCTTCTCCGGCATCCGCCGGTTCGACGGCTTCCCCCGTCCCCGATGCGCCAGCCCCTGGTCGCCCTCCTGCTCGACCCGCTCGATGAGTCGCCGGACCTGCCGCGTGGACAGCCCCAACAGCGCACCGGCCTGTACTTGAGTCATCTTCTGCTCCATCACGTGGCGGATCACAGGCACCCGCCGGAGTTCCTTCACACGCATGATCACCCTGTCCTCTCCGACCATTCGGCCCTCCTGAGGAAAGCCGGCAGTCTAGCAGTGAAGAGGACATTTCTATGTTGGCCAAAGCGGACATTATCATTTTGGGATTACACCCACAGCCGCTAAGGCAGTCGCGACAAGGGTTCTCTCGATCGAGCTGGAGTCGGCTCTGTTTTAAGAGCCGTCCCTGTTCCGTGTTGTCAGCGTTTCTCCTTCAAGCCTTTTGCATTTCCCTCCCGGCTATTTTCTGCCCCCTGCCATCCGCAGGCGCTTGTCGCGTCACCAGGAAGCCTCGGTTCCCCCCTGAAGGTTCCCCCCAATTTTCCTGTATGACGCGGCGCCTGACTCCTGGCTCATCGGAGGCATACCTGAAAGGGAAACGCTTCGAGTGGAACGGCATCCTGCTCGAAATCACCTATGAAAACCGGTGGGACGCAGTAGAACAGAAAACCGGGTTACGGTTGACCGTCGACATGCGCCTACGATGCCAGACATCAAGAAAGACTGGCTGCACGCCCTCGTCGCCGTGCAAAACCCACCGTTTTTGCAATGCTCGTACGAAGATGGTTGATCGGAATGGTTCGCCGCTCTCCGTTCTTAGCCGCTATTTCCGCTTCAGCAGCGTTATTAAAGGAAATAGGCTTGCTCACCCGTCGTTCCCGTGCATCGCTTGTGCTGGGCTATACGCCCTCACTTGATCCCAGGTCAAGAATGCGCCGGAACGGTAGATCGTCACACGTGAGACTTGCATGGCCCTCTCACGGAAACTGCGGCTTGAGGACCTGTCGTCTCGCCGTTAGACAGTTTTAATTTAGATGGTCGACAGGTTTGCCTGCGATGAGCCCAGTCGAGCGGGACAGACACGAACGCGCCAGCAGGACAGCCGCGCGAGACACGCGAGACCTGCAGGGTGGCAAGAGGAGGGAGGGTCGTCAAGCCTATCGGTATCAGTGATGCAAGATGGACGGCTCAACGAAGACTCTCCATCTCGGGCGTCGCTCATCAACGGCAGCCGGTGGTTAGGTGCCATTCCACTGCGGACTCGACGGCCCGCCGGCCGGAGTGTTCCGACACGTTCAATCCATTACGTTTTAGTTGGGCAACTCACCCGGATCGTAGTCGCCATAAAACCGGATCGATTCGATCTTGCCGTCTTTCCATCGCTCGACGACCGTCTGATCGACCTCCACGATGTCGGGCCGATCCGACTGCTTCCACTTCATGGTCGTTTCATAAAAAACGACGCCGTTGCCATCGCCCTGGTCGTCGATGACCGTGTCGTGGACCTCGATCCCGTGGAAGGCGGTCACCTTCTTCTGAAATTGCCGCTCTTTGTCTGCCATCTCATCACGCCCGTTCGTGACCGGCTGCGAGTTCTCCTGAATGATCGCGTTCTCGGCATAGAAATCCTTGATACCCTCGACAAACTTTCCGGCGTGAAGGTAGTCGATCAATGAGCCGTGGAGGTCTTTGAGTGACTTCATGGGTGTCCTCGCAAATGAAGGTGTTATTTTGAGTCGGTACTCCTGGTGCACTCCCTTAGACGGGATTTCCATTTTAGGCTAGCTTGCGTCGCAGCATAAGCTCGACGGCCTCGCTTTGCAACGGTTCCAGCCCAGATGCTAGTCCACGCTGTGTCCAGCGGCCCTGGAAAGGGCCGCACGATCCCTGAAACTCGACCTTCAACGAGGTGTTGAACGAGAGCTGAAACGGCTGGTTGTGTTTCTCACCTATTGGGTACGGACCTCCTCACGGCTTCCTTGGGCTTCATTCAGGCCTGAATACAGGCGATGAGTATCTTACACTTGTGTCACGGATTTTCAAATTGGAAATCCGGGCTGAGACCGAAACACGGTCACAGTTTTTCGGAAGAGATCGACTCCATCCTATGAAAGGATGGCGGTCCAAGATCTCTAAACCCGCAAACGATCCTGGCCTATGAGTTGAATGGCGCCCCGCTTCGGCTCCGCTTTGAACGACCGCTGGGTTACAAGCATGCGAAGTACGTGATGCGGAGCAAACTGGCTGGATCCTTGGGCGGCATCGGTGGGGGAAGAGAAGGGTATTGGGAAGATCAGGGGTATGAGAATGGTATGCTGATTCGCCGGTGAAAGAAGCTGTCGGCAGGGTGTGAATACAAGAGGCGTGCGAATACCCCAACCTGAGGGCACCTAGGGATCATCCTAGTTTCCTTGAATAAGCGCCGAGTCTATACTCTCGATTGTCTTCGTGAGAATTATTGTATGGGCCTGTGGTGTGTATCGTGATGCGTAAAGTGCCTAATCATCGCTGAAGGCTTGCGACGGATTGTGAACGGCTGGCATGAAGAGACGGCGGAAAAATGTCTAAGCAGCCGATACAATGTCTAAGCAGCCGATACGCGGCTGCGTTCTTTGGACTTCGCCTGTGAGCCTGTGGCCCCGACGATCCGTATCTGTCTCATCTGCTCACGTATCGCCTTCCCAACCACAAAAACCTGGGCTTGCGCGCCACCTCGAGGAAGGTGCAACTCCGACGCTGACGAATGGCGGCAATTGAGCAACGAGCCCCGTCTCACATCCGTCCAAGCCGGGCGCGGCCCTCCATAGCCGTTCCGGTTTTTCCACGTTGTTCAGGACAGTTCATCCACCACACACCTACACATAAGAAAAATGGAGGAAAAAACCATGATGAAGTACAGAACCCTCACCCTCCCAGTTGTTGGACTCTTCTTATCTGTGTCATTCCTTGTCTCCTCCGTTGTGGCCATGGAGAAGGATGGCGTCATGATGAAGGATGGCAAGATGATGATGATGAAGGACGGGCAGACGATGCCGATGGATGGCGAGATGACCATGTCAAACGGCACGAAGGTCATGAAGGACGGCAAGATGATGATGAAGGACGGGAAAGAGATGCACATGAAGGACGGCCAAATGATGATGATGGATGGGAAAATGATGATGGATGGGAAAATGATGATGGATGGGAAAATGATGATGGATGGGAAAATGATGATGGATGGGAAAATGATGGAGGGTGACAAGGGCAAGATGGGAGAAATGGGTAAGTAAGACGAACGACCGTCTCACAGATTTCTGCCCCACGGCCTGCGTTCGGTTCGCTCGACCGCAGGCCGTCCTATTCTTTCCTTCGTGCACTGCTACCCAGCGGACCTGTGCTCTATGTCAGGGGAGAGACGATCATGGGCTCACTCATCCCCGACCCAGGTCAGGAGAACAGGCCAGGCTCGGATCTGGGGATGAGGTCCGAACCGATCTCCCTCAAAGCACACGCGGCTTCCGATGGTCCCACTGTGCTCCAGGGTGTCGTGTCAGCCGCACGACCTGCATCCGCCCCGGTGGTCGAGAGGATCTACCGCCATCGATTACCCGTACGGATCAGCCACTGGCTCAACGTCCCTTGTCTCTTCATCCTGATTATGAGTGGCCTGCAGATTTTCAACGCGCATCCCGCCCTCTATTGGGGCGACCGTTCCGATCGTGACCAGCCGGTGCTCTCGATCCGTCCCATGAAGACGGAGAGCGACGAAATACGCGGTATCACCACGATCCTGGGGCACCAGTTCAATACCACCGGCGTCCTCGGCTATTCGGACGGCTCGGGCCGTGCCTTCCCTGCCTGGGCGACCGTTCCGAGCTACAAATCTCTGGCGATGGGACGGCAGTGGCACCTGTTCTTCGCCTGGCTTCTCGTCATCAATGGCCTGTTCTTCACGGCCTATGCACTGATCAGCCGACATGTCACGCGCGACTTGGCACCGACCGGCAAGGACCTCCGTGGTATCGGCAAGGCCGTTACCGATCACCTGATGTTCCGACATCCCACTGGGCATGAGGCCAAGCGGTACAATGTGCTGCAGAAACTCGCGTATGTTGTCATGCTGTTTATAGTGGCGCCGCTGATCATCTTGACGGGCCTCACGATGTCGCCCATGATCGATACGGCGTTTCCTTGGCTGCTGACGATCTTCGGGGGGCGCCAGGCGGCGCGCACGATTCACTTCATCGCCTGTTTTTCCTTCGTCGGCTTTATCGTCATTCACCTATTGCAAGTCATTCTCACAGGATTCGTTAACAACATGCGGTCGATGGTCACCGGATGGTTTGTCGTGAAACGGGAGCACGAAGGAGCAGGCCATGAAGCATGAACGAGCATTGGAACGGAGACAGTTTCTGAAGGGGACCTTGGGTGCCGCGAGCCTCGTGGTCCTTGCCGGCTGCGACAACCTGACGCAAAGCCGCTGGTTTCCTTCGATCTTAAATAAGACGGAGAAACTGACTGAGCGAGTGCAACGGGCTGTTACACCCACGAATGCCCTCGCCAAAGAATATGGGGAGGCCGACATCTCGAAGGTGTTTCCGGCGAACGGGAGTATCGATCCTGGGACGGAAGACTATGCCGAACACGTCGCGAAACATTTCTCTGAATGGACGGTCATGATCGGCGGCTTGGTTCGGATCCCGACGAGGTGGTCGCTCGCGGCACTCAAAGCATTACCATCGCGGACACAAATCACTCGGCACGACTGTGTCGAAGGCTGGAGCGCAATTGGCAAGTGGACCGGTGTCCCGCTCGGCGATCTGATGCATCTCGTTCAGCCGTTGCCCGGTGCCAAGTATGCCGTCTTTCATTGTGCCGACATTGATGATGAGGGGATCGCCTACTATGAGAGCATGACCCTGGCCGACTGCTATCACCCACAAACGCTCCTGGCCTATGAACTCAACGGCAGCGCCCTCGATGTTCCGCATGGCGCGCCGATTCGGCTCCGCTTCGAACGGCAGCTGGGCTACAAGCATGCGAAATACGTGATGCGGATCGAACTGGCTGACTCCTTGGCCGGCATCGGAGGGGGAAGAGGAGGGTATTGGGAAGATCAGGGATATGAATGGTATGCCGGCATCTGATTCGTTGAACATGTTTGGGGCTGGCCTCAAGCAGCACTCGGCTGAGAAGAGGCAAACGGGCTAGGGATGAAAGGAGCTTCATCATGAGCCAAACGGAAACAGCGATTTTAGCCGGCGGTTGTTTTTGGGGCATGCAGGACCTGATCCGCAAGCTGCCCGGTGCGCTCTCCACGCGAGTCGGTTACAGCGGCGGCGATGTGCCGAGTGCCACGTATCACCACCATGGGACGCACGCGGAAGCCATCGAGGTCGTGTTCGACCCGGTTAGGCTGACGTTTCGCAAGCTCTTGGAGGTGTTCTTCCAAATTCACGATCCCACGACAGTGAATCGCCAAGGCCATGATTACGGAACGTCGTATCGATCGGGGATCTACTACACCTCGGAAACGCAGCGCATGGTGGCGGAAGAGACGATGGCCGATGTCGATGCGTCGGGGCTGTGGCCTGGTAAGGTGGTTACAGAGGTCCGTCCGGCCGGTCCGTTTTGGGTGGCAGAACCAGATCATCAGGATTATCTCGAACGATATCCCAACGGATATACCTGCCACTTTGCTCGACCCAACTGGACCTTCCCGCGGCGATAGCACTCGCTAACTGATGTTTCACAATCTTCCCTCTTCTGAGTAGGACCTCCGTGACAAGAGAAATGCTAGACCGTCCGGGAGGATGTGTCAAGGATATGGGGGGGTGAGATACTGCTGTGTGGCATGAGAGAGTGAAGGAGCTGCCGACTAGAAGCGCGTGATGGCCTTGCTCGGCGTTTCGTTCTCGCGTCGCTCGGAGGCTCAACCTACCGAAGCATACGCCTCGCTCTTCGTTCGCTGCGGCCTTGTTGACCGGCCTTTTGAGCATCCTGCGAAGCATTTTTCTGCTGTGCCACACGTACGGACCGTCGAATCTTTTGCCTGCCAAAATAGTTTTCCCACAACCTGCTAGACAAGACGCAACAATTGATCGGCCTCGGCTGGATTATTGCTGCATTGGGTCGGGTCGTTCGCAATGATCATGGGGAACACGTGCACAACTTCCTCAGAGTCCTGCGGGGTCTTGTTTTAATTCCAAGCTGAGCGATTTTGACCAGACTATGGACTGTCCCACAGTTAGAGTGTACCTGTCATGCAAAATGTAATTCACTGAGGGGAAACTCATCATGAAAACTTTGTGGCTACGCCATCTCAACATGTCAGTAGGCGCTGTTACCATAGCACTCTGTTTGACAGTCGCTGTGTCGTGCAGTCAACGAACCGAGCCGCCTCCGCTTATCAAGCAAACTGTGCGATCCGGAGGAAGCGCCAAATCCGACGGCCCTGCCATCACTAAGAATCCGTTTCCCCATGAAACAGGGGACGCAGTGGCCGGTCGGGACGTCTATCGCTTTGAGACGTTTGGGAATGAAGGGTTCTGGACCGATGCCATGCGTCTGCCCCAAGGCGTGCTGGAGGCGAAATTTACGCCGATTCAGGCCTTGAAGGCCGGGCTTCAAGTCGATATTGAGGCGATCCCTCCAGACATGCGTGACGCCATGGCGGCGGAGTTGAAAACCGACCTCTCCCCCGAACAGGCCCCCAAGCTGAATGATGTGAAGACCACCGTCGCGCTGATCAACGCGAACGCAGTCGTCGGTATTATTCCCATAGATACAAATGGGGACGGAAAACTGGATGTGATGGCCGGCGATAAAGTCGGAGTGGCCTGCACGATCTGTCACACGATCACCGATGAATCTGTGTATAGCATTCCAGGTGGGGGATCGATCGGGCGACGGATCGATGGGCCGGCCAACTTGAACCTGGATATGGGCGCTCTCCTGGCGCTGGCGGCCAATTCCAGGGCCTATTATCCCAATCTGCAAGTGACGTTGGGCGGCAAGACCATCGGGCGGGCGCCGAAAGGCCTCACGCCAGATTCCACGGAAGCGGAAGTCGATGCCTACCTCAAGAATCGCGAGTACTATCCCGTCGGCACGTTTGATGAGACGTCCGACGGGAACGGTAATCCCGTTAAAAATACCCCACTCCTCCGGACCGATCTTGCGGCGCCCTGGGCTACCGCCGGGGAGCATCGGCGACTGGATGACATCAGTAACGCGTCGTATACGATGAATTTGGATCAGACCACGCTCGTCACCCCTGAAGGCAAGGAGTTCATGGCCAAGATCGGCGGAGCGGCGGGGGAGCAACTCACACACGATTATGAAACCATTCTGAAAAAGACGGGTGTCACGAACTATCCGTTTGTGAAAGCGACGAAAACGGGCAAGGTGGGGAAGCCGGAAAGTCTTGTCGGACTGAGAGTCGATAACAAGAAGCTCCTCGATTTGAACGCCTACCTTGATAGCGTGCCGTCGCCACGAGGCGTCAAAGTGAACACCGAGGTCGCAGCCCGAGGGAAAGAACTCTTCCGGGCCAACTGCACCACCTGTCACAACGTGGATCAGAGCACAATGGTCCCGCCGTTCCTCGTTGATCTCAAAACGCTCTGGCCCGGGTATACACCGACCATCCTCGCCCAGCGAGCAGAGCCTCTCAGTCCGATTCAAAATTCGCCCGGCACGTTCGATGACAAAATGATTGTGATCGATGCAAGCCATTACGGATCGAAACGAGGGAACGCGCTCCCCTTGTTGGTTGACCTGGATCGAACGACCCTCTTCCTGCATGACGCGTCGGTGCATAGCTTGGATGAACTGCTTGATCCGAAGCGGGGGGAGACTTCTCCGCACCCGTTCTATGTCCGTAAAACATCGGATCGCGCCGACATGGTAGCGTTCCTGCGAAGTCTCGATGCGCAGGATAAAAGAAAATGACAGGCAGCAGGATCGCGTAGAACCCGGTTCGGCAGCCATGACGTTTTCATGAAAGTAGAAAGGCGTGGCCCATGAAAGCGCTCGGTTGGTATGGGAAAGGCGACGTCCGAATTAATACCGTTGCGTCTATCCACCCTAATTCAGGAAGGCAAGGCGAAGCCGTCGTTCATCGTATCCCACGAATTGTCGCTGAAGGACGCACCCGACGCCTACAAACATTTCGATACTCGTGAAAAGGGGTGGACGAAGGCGTTGCTCAAGCCGGCGGCGTAAAACGAACTGATAAGACTCCCAACAGTGGTAAATCCTAACGTTTTTCTAGATGGAAAGGAGAGATGGACATGATGAAAGAAGAGCCGAGTCCAGTAAAGGTCGCACTGTGGGTTCGATTGGAAGCCAAACCCGGAAAAGAAGCTGACGTAGAGAGCTTCCTCCTTAATGGTCTGTCGATCGTCCAGGATGAACCCACTACGATCACGTGGTACGCCGTCAAACTAGGGCCTTCGATCTTCGGCATCTTCGATACCTTCAAGGACGAGTCGGGCCGGCAAGGTCATCTGACGGGGCGCGTCGCTGCGGCACTGAAGGCCCAAGCTTCTGAGCTATTTGCAAAACCGCCCTCCATAGAGAAGATCGATGTCCTAGCGGCTAAGCTAGCAAAGTAGGCCATGGCATGGAGATCCGCGCCGATGCTGGACGATAACGCTCTGGTTCTACCCCGGCGGTAATTGCCGGGGTAGGGGTATGCCTGTGGAACGGGAGTGAGGTTGGTGCATCGGATCGGGAGCATTGACATTTCGATAAAGAAGGCCTTCACCTCGCACGCCTTCGACATTCCTATTAAAGATCTGGCCAAGCTGGCTCAGTCAGGTCAGCCTTTCTTCGGCATTCAAGCGTCCAACGATGGGCGCGTTATGACGTTCGCGGGCGGGATTCCGCTTAAACGTGACGGCCAGGTCGTCGGCGCCATCGGAGTGAGTGGTGGGTCTGGCGAGCAGGATCAGGCCATCGCTGAAGCCGGGGTAGCGGTGTTCAAGTGATTGTAAGACTTGATTTCTAGACTTTACCTTCAATCCTAGCCTTCCATGGACGGGTGTATCTCGGTGCATTCAAGATCTAAGTGCAGCGATCGTACGTGGGGGAGCGGCGGAGTTGAGCGCTTGGATGCTCGGCGCCGGGAGGGTCATTGCAATCGATCGAGTACCGGAACGGCAGCGCATGGCGGAGCAGCCTTTCAATCGAACGATGGTCGAATAAACGTGGGGAAGGTCGGACCAGAGGAGGGGGGTCGCGGAGAGCAGAGGATGCCGTGCCGTCCCCAACCGCACGGCAAAGAGGGTGCCGCGACACCCGGTCCGAACGAATGAAGCCTCATAAACTCCCGAGGGAAGGAAGAGTGATGATGAAAGGAAAGACGACCATGGTGAAGCTCGCACTGTGGGTTCGTTTGGACGCCAAACCCGGAACCGCGGCTTTACCTGGCATAACAAATGGTCTCACTTGATGCGTCGAATCAAGTTCACGCTGAAATACCTCTTCGCCGTTTTCTTCGTCTTGGCCGGGCTGAACCATTTTAAAAACCAAGAATTCTACATGAGGATGATGCCGCCGTATTTACCGTGGCATCTCTTCCTCGTGTATCTGAGCGGCTTTGTCGAAATCGCATTGGGGGTATTGCTCCTTGTCCCGAAGCTGAAGCGCCTTGCCGCATGGGGGTTGGTGGGATTGCTGCTTGCGATCTTTCCTGCCAACATTCACATGGCGGTTCACGCTGATCAGTTTCCCGAGTTCAGCGCAGCCATGTTATGGGCCAGGCTCCCGTTGCAGGCCGTACTCATCGCGTGGGCGTATTGGTATACGCGGGGTGATTTTCATGCAGAACGTGTGGGGCAAGGCTAGGCGCAATCACCCGAGCACCGCTGGCAACGCCTGATCAGCGCATCCTGATCCAGGCCCAGTGTGAGACGCGAGCGCTGATCGCGTCGTCCGAATCACGTACGTCGATCCCTCTGCTGACGATCAACAAGACGCATCCGTCGTGCACCACTCCACGACGGAGGGAGTTGTGCGCGGGTAATCCGCCGTGGTCTTTTGGGCGAGTTGATTCTCTCGTCAGCTACTCACACTTTGCCTTCTGCGCAACTTCCGTAGCAATGTTTCAAACCTGAGCAATTGTGAACAGCTTGTCCTCTGTCTTCACGGCATACTGCCGTGAGACTCACGTCTGTGGGCAATCAGAAGAAGCTGTCAACGTGATTTCTCGAGCGGGGTCGGATGTGGGCATGGGGTTGCAAGATATTCGCGATAGCCCTTGCGCCTCCGATGCATCCGCGGCGGCGATGAAACAAGGCACGCGATGATCGCCCTGTCAGAATTTCAAGGATCACCTCTCTCATAAAGGCGTCGGAACGGCGCATGGTGCACAGCTATGGACCAGCGTTTCACATTGAAGATCGGCGATCACCTGAAGACCGCGGAGAAGAAACGATACTACAACGAACAGGTCTTCACCGAGATTGCCCCACGATATGATTTCATCACTCGAGCCCTTTCCTTCTGGCGCGATGCGACATGGAAGCGCGGACTGATACAGCAGCTCCCGACGCAGGATGCGCCCCTGTGCCTTGACCTCGCCTGCGGTACGGGGGACCTCGCGTTCCTGCTCGCAACAAAATATCCGGCGGGCCGCATCATGGGGATCGACATCACCCAAGGGATGCTGATGCTGGCGCGCCGCCGCAATGCCTACCTCAATGTCGGCTTGTCTAACCAGGATATGAGCTGCCTGGGCGCCGCCTCTTCATCCATCGACATCGTGACGGGTGGATATGCGCTGCGCAATGCCCCCGATCTAGAACGTGCGCTGGATGAAATCAACCGGGTTCTAAGGCCCGGTGGGACCGCGGCTTTTCTTGATTTCTCGCGCCCCGTCGGGCGGGTGCCGGAGCGGGTGCAGCATTGGGTGTTGAAAACGTGGACCGGGTTCTGGGGCCTGGCGCTCCACCGCAACCATGAGGTCTACAGCTATATCGCCGAAAGCCTCCAGCGCTACCCAGACCGGAGGCAACTACGCCGACTGTTTGAACACAAGGGATTCACGGTGGTGCATACGCGTCCACATTTTTTCGGCATTACCGAGTTGCTGGTCGTCAGGAAGAATACGGAATAAGGAAGGACATGTTCGTGCCCAGAGACGCGTATCTGAACGACATCTCGGTGGCGGTCCCTGCTCACGATATCCATCGAAAGTTTATCGACTTTGCGCCCTCGCTGCTGAAGGATGACCGGAGCCGGAAGCTGTTCCGACGCATGGCCGACCGTTGCCAGATCGACCACCGCTATTCGGCACTCGAAGCCAACCCTGCTCGCGGGTCGCTCGATACCGGGGGATACTACACGTCTGGCGCCTTCCCCGATACGGAGATGCGCATGCGTTCGTACCAGGCACATGCCTTCCCGCTCGCACGCCGCGCATTGGACGGATTGCATCTGCTTGACATGAAAGACGACATTACGCACCTGATCATGACGACCTGCACGGGATTTTACGCGCCGGGTCTCGATATCGAGGTCGTCGAGCATTACGGGCTGAAATCATCCGTCGAGCGCACGATCGTAGGTTTTATGGGCTGCTATGCCGCGATGAATGCGCTGAAGTTGGCCCGGCACATCGTGCGCTCCGAGGAGCGCGCGCACGTGCTGATCCTGAACCTCGAGCTGTGCACCTTGCACCTCAAACAGACGGACAGCGTCGAGCAGATGCTCTCCTTTCTCATTTTCGCGGACGGCTGCTCCGCCAGCATCGTGTCGGCGGACCCGAAGGGCATCGAGCTGCAGAGTTTTTATTCCGCCGTCATGCCGGACAGCGGCAACCAAATCACCTGGTCGATCGGCGGGAGCGGCTTTGACATGACGCTGTCCGGGAAAGTGCCCGCAACCATTGTGGCGGGATTGCCGACATGTCTCCCGGAAATCCTTGCGGGCAACGATGTCGACACATTCCGTCACTGGGCGGTCCACCCGGGCGGGCGCACGATTCTCGACGCCGTGCGCGACGGCGCCGGGATTGCCGAGGACGCCCTGAAATCGTCTCGTGCCGTGCTCCGGGACTTCGGCAACATGTCATCCGCCACCCTCATGTTCGTGCTGAAGGACATCATGTCGCAGGGGCAAGGCCGCGGCTGTGGCATGGCCTTCGGCCCTGGACTGACCGTCGAGAGCATGCTGTTTCAGCAGGCGGCCTAGCGTGCCGCGCGACTTCAGTCAACGCAGCCACGAACAAGAACTCATGGACGGAGGGATCGGCAGTTTTGAACTGTTCGATGAGTCCCTCAAGCAGATCGAAGCCGTCAACCGTCTAACGCTCGGGTACCGCCCCGTGCTGTCGTGGCTCGATCGACAGCTTTCATCCCGTGAACCGCAATCCGTGACCATTCTCGACGTGGGCTGCGGCAGAGGCGACCTGCTGCGCCGCATCTGGTCTCTGGCTCGGAAGAAAAATGTGACGGTGCAGTTGACGGGCCTCGACCTCGACTCTTGGTCGGCGCCCGCCGCGCGGCAGGCGACACCGGAATATATGGACATTGACTACCGAATCGGAAATGTCTTCGACATGGAGAGAGAGGTCGATTTCATCGTCTGCTCCCACGTCACCCATCACATGACACATGACGAATTGGTGGCATTTATCCGGTGGCTTGAGGCGCATGCTCGGCGCGGATGGTTCATCGGTGACCTGCACCGTCACCCGATTTCTTTTATTCTGGCAAAGATGGTCTTGTGTCTGGCGCCCGTCAACAGCATGATCCGCCATGACGGCCCGGTCTCGGTGGCACGCGCATTTACGGCAGGAGACTGGCGGGAGATTTTGAAGGAAGGAGGCGTGTCCGCCCTGATCCGCTGGCATTTCCCGTTCCGCTATTGCGTCGCGCGGCGCAAATAAGTGAAGGGGGGCCTTGAGGTGCCGTTCATCTTTGTCTCGGGCCGCATTGCAGCATTTGGGAGTGCCATGCACAAAGGAATGCGGGTCGGACAAACTGCTCAAAGAACGGCTGGGTCGCCTGGGACCGGCGGTCACCGCGTCATCAGAGCGGAGAGGACTACTGCAAGACACCGGGAGGCTGAACAGCGGTTGCTCCACGACGCCTCGGCAAACGAGCGCGCGCAGGGCAGTACGCGTCATGATCGCCGCGGAGGGGCCTTGAACCGCCTCAAGTCCCCTTGGATTTTGTGCGACGCATCTTCACCGAACAGGGACGCTATGGCGACGCCAAGCCGACCCACTGGGGAGTGTCATTCCGCGTGACTGAGACGGTGGTCCGCTGAGGGTCCGGCGTTGAGTCGAATTTAACGGAGCCGGCGCTGTCCACATCCCGTCCTTCAGCGAGCGCCACGCGATCGGCTCGTTCGGGACATCATGGGTAATCTCTGTATCCCATTCCATATTTGGCGCACCCGGAATCGTGTTAACGACCCCGTGGGATACCCGATCATTGATTCTCTCACCCGATCGAAGATGACTCATGATCCTCGCCAAGTTTTCTAGATGACGCCAAAACGCGTACCACTCCGCCGCAGGCTCATTCACTTCGGCTGACTCAGCCACACGAGTGGCCTCAAGCAGTGGACTAGAAGAACGATCAGCGTTCGAGGTGTCCCAATTGGTATCCAACCCGATCGACTCATACAGCGCACAATATCCTGTTGCCCCCCGGAACAAGAATGCTGCACCCGCAGCGGCTATTGCGAAGCCGGGTAACGACCGTCGGGCCAGACCTCCCATGAGCGGCGCGCCTCTGGCAACCACTGTTGTGATTTTCACGCTATCTGTACGTAACAGAAGCTCACTGGGTCAACGCCAGGAGAGCCGGCGAACAGGCGGGTCCATAACGGTTTTGATGAGGCTAGCCCCCTTCTCTTGAGAAGGAGGCTAGCCGGCGCGTGTCAGTTGGTGCCGAGACTGCGCAAGAACGTGACGACGTCGTCGCGTTGAGCGCTGTCGGACAGATAGAACGGATGCGGCGCATCGGCGCCGCGACTTGGGTCGAACAACGCGTCAAGCGACGGGACAGTGTCGTCATGCAGAAACACCGGCTTACGATCGAGATCGAGCAACAGGGGCAAGGCGGTTCCGCGCTCGAGGCCTCTGAGGCTGGCATTGACGACTGCCATCTTATCGTCGAAGAACACGCCTGGTGTATCGAGAATCGGGTTCAGCGGCGGCGTACGCTGAGGCAACAGTACGATGGGATTATCTCCCGGGAAGATGGTCTTCATCGGCACGATGAAGGTCGGCACAAACCCGCTTTGGGCAACATTGTGACAGTTCGTGCAACTGTTGGTCTGGAACGCCGACCGGCCGCGCGCGATCACGGCGGGATCGCCAGTCTTCCCGGCCGGTGCGGCTAACCCAAAGAGGAAGGCGTTCATGTCGTTCAACTTGGTGTCGTCGACACGCACACCCAACGGAAATTCTTCAGTACCCGCCTGCGCGGGGGTGCCCGCCGTCGCCTGCACAAAGGGGAAGGGCCCCGTGACGCCGGTGGCCGCGAGGACTTTTTCGTAATCGTCCGCGATTTCCTTCCCTCCAGCCTCGCCGCCCAACTTCCTCAAGAATGCACGGCCTCCGGGCGTGGTCAACGTCGTCGGGTCGAGGAGCGCCGTATACACTAGATTGCTAAAGTTATCTAACTTGGCAATCGCGCCTTCACTGCCGTAGGGGTGGGCGAGGTCTTGCCTGAACAGCGGCATGTTATGCATCGGGTCGCCATTGCCGTCGACCGAATCATCGAACATGCCGACGGGATAAAAATCCTTATTCGTAAGATACGCGTCGACCGCGGCTTCGGAGGAGTTTTCCGTCAGACCCGTCGGTGCGCGGCCCAGGGTCTTGCCGCCGTTGGCGGCGAGCGCCAACTGCAGTGCCGGGTAGTAGGCGCGGGAGTTTGTACCCAACGACACCAACGTCCCGAAGTCGAGTGTGTGCGGCGCACGCCCATCCTGTCGCTTTCCGATCGACCCGCCGTTAGGGATGTTCAAAGCCACGCCATCGGTCACGGTGTGACAGAGGGCACAACTTGCGCCCACTTTGTCACCGTTTAGCACGTCGATCTTCCCATCGCCGTTGGTGTCCTTGGCGGGTAATCCAATCACCGCATTGGCGTTGATCAGGGCGACGGTTGTGGCGGGATCGTTGAGGATTTTCGAAGTTTTGCCACTAGGATCTATCAGGAGTTCCGCAGTCAAGGCGGCCACCGTGGCGGCATCGAGCGCATCGATGTCGACATGCAGGCCTAAGGCCAACGCTTGGACCGGGGTGACTTTCTTGGCCACGATACCGGCAGGAAGACGGATCGCATCGGTCCAGAAGCGCTCGTTGCCGAACGTTTCGGAGCGAAACACCGTCTGGCCATTCGTCGCATTGCCCAGGGTGTGTGCGGGTGGCGAGCCAGGGTTGGCCGGACCGCCTCCTGGCCCGCCGCTCACTGGACCGGGTGCCGGCCCGGCGGCGTCATCATCACCGGAGCAGCTCGCGAGACCCCCGCCCAGGGCCACGAGGGCCAAGCAGACTATGACACGCGGTTTCCATGGGCTATGCATTCTCATCTCAACTCCTCCTCGTCTGACTCAAAAAACATTATGTATCAGGCATAATACGTACTGTCTATGCCCGCATGAGATGATCATTAATAAATCAATTAAAGGGGGCGACGTACTGGTGAATTCCCTAGTGTGAGGAGCATGCCCTAGAGCCAGCCCCTGGCTCTTCTGGTGTCAATGGTTCGCAATTGCCCTTCCCCATTTTGGTGAAATCGCTCCAGTCAGGCGTGACCCGCCAAGCGTGACGTGCGGGCGACCACTCTTGAACGAGTCCTGCCTCAGCCAGACCTGATCCGCGTCGCCGCTCGTCCTTGACCGGTGTGGCAGTCTCGTGGATCCACGTGAGAAGCGAAGGGCCTTAGACTACCCGCGCGTGATGCGATGAGTCTGTTCAAGATTGCTCACGTTTATATCATTACGTGATTCACCTATTTTTAGCCCACGGATGAGATATCAGCAGGCGGCAGGGACTCCGGCGTGCAGGACCCCCGTGACGCGTGCACGTGCTGAGACAATAATGTAGGAAATTGGAGCGCGGAACAGCAGGACACAATCCTGGATGAGTGGGGAGCATAAAGGACGGCCTCTCGCTATCGAACGTCGCGGGGGAAAGAAGCGGTTCTCACTGCGCTGGTGGAGAGATGTTCTTTGGCAGCCCGACTGAGGACTGTGTGAACAATGATGATCGAGAGGGACCGACTGCGACGGAGCGAGTTCCCAATCGGGAGCAAGATCTGGGGCAACGCCTTCGTGCAGGTCTCTTTGTAGCTAATATTGAATCACATTCCAATTCGAGACCGCGCATCAGATGCTCGGTTCCCTTTTCCTCATCACATCGTCAATCGCGTCGCACAAGTCTTCGACGGCAGACTCTTTGGTGACATACCTGGATAGGCCGGCGGCCCTCATTCTCTGCGCCATGTCCGTATCCTCATGCACGGACAGTCCGATGACGGCCGTGTTTGGAAACTCTTTCTTGATGTGCCTGGTGGCCTCGATGCCGTTCATCAGAGGCATGTTGATATCCATGACGACCACATCAGGTTTCAACACACGCACCGCATCAATCGCCTCCAAGCCGTTGCTCGCTTCCCCCACCACCTCCAGATGAGGGACGCCATCGACGATACTCCGCAAGCCCTGTCGGAGCATGAGGTGATCGTCCACCAGCAGGACACGGATGGATCCGTGCGAGTGATCCTGTGGCGTATATTGACGGCGTGCTGCAGAATGGTCCGAGGATCGGCGGGTGGGCTGTTCAGAAGACACCGGATTCACCTCTGCCAGCTCAGCGCTCGTGGTGAGCGGAAGAATCAGGGTGGCGATGGTGCCCTTGCCGGGGGACGAGTCCATATCAAATCTGCCGCCCAATGCGGTCATGCGTTCGCCAATCGAAAATAAACCGAATTTGGATGAGGTGGGGGACGTGCTATTGTCTGCTGCGAGCGAGGGGGTGAGGGTCTGTAACAGATCAAAGCCGCACCCCGCGTCCTGTACCTCCAGGCGCAGGATGCCATCTAGGGATCGAAGCCTCACCGTGGCCCGGTCGATGTGTCCATGTTTGGCGACATTAATCAACAGTTCACGGACGGATTGAAACAGCAACACCGCCTGACCCTCTGTAATCGGCGGCAGACGCAGGGATTCCGGCGCCTCGATTGCCACCGCGAGTTGGTACCGCTGCATGTGCTCAGCCAGCCACCGCAAGGCCGTGACCAACCCGAACTCGCGCAAGACCGAAGGACTAAGGTCCGCGATCAAGGTGCGGGTATACTCCAGCGATTGATCGAGGACGCGTTCCGTTTGCCTGAGGAAATCGCCACATGCGCGAGCGTCTCCGACGACGCGCTGGGCTTGCCCCACGTGTATCAGCCCCAAGACCAGCAATTGCGCCAGATGGTCATGCAATTCCGTCGCCAGCTTGGTACGTTCTCGGTATTCTGCGAGATTCAACTCGGTGGCCAGCCCCCGCAATTGTTTCTGCCTCGAGAGCAACTCTGCCGTTTGGTGTTCGACAAGTGTCCCCAGCATCTCCGCTCGAATGGAGTCGCCGACATCGAATAGCAAGCCTCGAAACTGCGTGGCACGACTCTCAGGCCGTCGCAGGCGCGCGAGCATGGCCAACCAGACAATTCGGCCGTCCGACGCGATCGCTCGATAATCAACCCGGAAATCCTTCCGGGCCGACACGGCCTCCTTCCACATACTGACGGCCTGCTCTCGATCCTCAGGGTGGATCAGGTTCACCCAAAAGTTCGGCTCTGTGAGCCACCGTTCAACCGGATATCCGAGTATCGCTTGAGCCCGTTGGCTGACGAACGTATACCCCCAGGGATCGGCATGCGCCTCCCAGACAATCGCGTCCAATCCTTCCAGCAGATCGAGATAGCGGGCTTCGGACTCCTCTGCCTGCTCCTGTACCCGCAGCGCCGCCAGCGTGAGTTGCTCGTTGGCGTCTCTGAGGCGAGACTCGGGCCGCATTCCCTCGTCAGTCGCATTCGATCGCTGCTCGTTCTGCATGCACAACCCTTCTCGCCTCGGACGTCAGGCCTGCTTCGGCGGCGGGTCGTCACACCGCCGTGGAGTGCCGGTCATCAGGCCCTCATACCCCTGGAGCCCCTCGCCGATGACGAGGCCTTCGTTCGTAATCTCGTACAGTCTCAGCTCCTTGCTATGTTGGCTGCCGCGGAGCTTGACGATCGCCATCATCCGTTTGAGCTGGCCGTCGAGTTCGATATAGCGCTGCAGGAGGATGCCGTCGGTCAGAAAGGCCGTCCCGTGCGGGCTGAACCGTAAATCAATGTAGGAGTCCACCAGTTCTACCGTCAAGAGCAGGGTGACGCCCATCGCGCTCAGCGTCGCGACCATCCGGTGGAGCGTCTCGCGGAAGTCCTCGCGAAAGCCGGGGGCGAGCGCCAGCTCTAAGCCCGAGAGTGAGTCGATCACGACGCGCTTCACCCCATGGGCCAGCACCACCGTGCGGACCTCCTCCAGCGTCTCATCCAGCGACAGGTCCAGCGGCCGCAGATAGACGACATGCAGCGCACCCTCCCGGATCTGTTGCGCGACCACCTCTCCCAACGGGTTGGTCTTCAGATAGTCCGAAGGACGCTTCTCGAAGACGGCGAGGAGACCGGGTTCCTGCCGGGCGAGGCCCTCGGTGAGAAACTGCATCGAAAACACCGTCTTCCCCGACCCGGAAGGGCCGGCCACCAGGAGAGACGACCCGGCCGGGAGCCCGCCACCCATCAGTTCGTCGAGCCCGCGCACGCCGGTCGCCACGCGGTCAATGGCTTTGGAGCTCTGACCGATCTTCTTCAGGTCCTCGGCGCTGACTTCGCTCGGGATCGGCAGACGCGGGAAGACTTGTACGCCGTTGCTGGTAATCCGAAACGTTTGCAACCCTGGGACCGGTGCTTGCCCACGCATCTTCACGACCTGCAGTTTCCGCACCACGGAATTCCGCTCGACACTTTGTTTCAGCCAGAGAATGCCGTCGGCCACGGTGAAAATGGGATTGTTCTCTTTCTCGGCGTCCTGGTATTCCCCGACCAAAAACGTGGTGGCTTGCCAGGCCGTCAAATACAGGGCGAGTCGTTGCACGAACCCCTGCAGCGACAACTCCTCTTCGCGCACATCGGCAATCTGAGACGCACGAATCACGGAGCGGAAGGAATCGACCACGACGAGGCTCGGACTAGTCGCTTCGACCTCCTTCACGATCTCCTCCAGCACCTTCCCGAGTCCCGCTTCCAGAATCTCGTGTTCGATCGAGATGAATCGGAGGCTCGTGTTGACCTTGGCCGGATCGAAGAATGCGAACTGTTGTTGATAGCGGAGTAACTTGAGCGGCGGTTCGCCCAAGACGGTGATGTAGAGGGCCGGACGTTCCGGGGTGGCCAGAGTAAAACAGATTTGGTGCACCAGCGTGGTCTTCCCGGCTCCGGGACCACCCGCGAGGAGATTGAAGGAATATTCGGGCAACCCGCCACCCAAGGCTTCGTTGAGCCCCGGGACTCCGGTGTCGAGTTGCACGATGCGGACTTTCTCATTCATGCTTGCCTCTCCTGTGACAAGGGCGCGCGCAGGACCGGCCATGCGTCAAGTACGAGTTGCCGGGTCAACGGCTCACCAATAAAGATCATCAGCACGATCGAAGACTCCCGGCCGATATCCAACGGCTGCTTTTCAATCAAGGCGCCCACGGCGTGTAGTATGCCACTTGGCTCAGCAGCCAATACCTCGGCATAGTGGGGAAACGCCGTTTGCGTGAGCCAGACACTTCGGCGAAAGAGCGTAACGCTGCCCAGCACGCCCACTAAGAACGACACGCCCGTCAGGACTTTGGTATGAAACGCGACAACGGCGGAGGCTAGTCCCTCGGAATCTTGGATCGCCCCCATCTCCTCGGTCATCAGTTGACGAGCCAGCTGGGTCACTGTGGGAGTCTCGTGCATCACCCGTGTCACCTGCCGCGCGTCTATTGGTAGGAGGACATTATGAGCTCGCTTGCACGGGAAGAATATCCGTATATCGCCGAGAATACAAGCGTGGGCATCGCTTTCTGATGAGGAGACTTTGGGGCTGCAGGTGACGCTTCTCGGCCCCCAGAGCAAACCCGTGGATTTCAAAGCAGAGAAGGAGAACCTAAGACGGTTAAATCGATGGCATAACGCAAATGCCAGCAAGAGAACCAACGAATTATTTTCTCCCTCTCTTTCGCCACTCCCATGGCCTTACGTGTTACGGGTCGTCCTACAGTTTTTTGATCCTCCCTGCCAGCATTACCCCGCGGAGTGAGCTGCATCCTCATGATCCGATGATCATCGGGTGTGCGAGGCCTAGTCACCCTTCGTTTGCGGAGCAGGGTTCGGGCCACCACAGACCATATTGGCACCTCGACTCTTACAGCCGCAGCGGTTTCAGTCACCTTGGCTTCCCTCTGCCGGTGCAGATAGAGCATCACGCCCCCTGGGAGACAATAGGATCAAGGAACAGAAGAGAAAAATTGAGGCGGTACTGAAACAACCGGTGTAATAGCACAGATCACGTAAGGTCACGGCGAGCCTGGCAATTCCTGCTACCCAATTCCTGAGTGCCCGACAGCGAACCTGCGGTGACTGCTTTAGCATGAAGTCATGATCCTAGAAGGGGCAAACCCGAGACCGTCATCCCGAATATCAGCCAGGAAACACTGGCAGAAATGATCGGCACCACCCGCTCAAGAGGCAGCTGCTCTTTGAATACATTTAGAACGCTGGGCTTCATTGACTACCATGGCGAATTGCACGTGCACAGCTCGCTCCGCAACAATGTGCTGCACGACTCATAGGTGCATCCTTGAGAGTGATTCATGTCAAGCCGGCTGCTGAAGTTTGTTTGTCATTGTTCACCTTCAAAGGTCTTGCTACTGACAGCAGCCACTTCGCCTCTTGAATCAGTGACACGTATTCCTGCGCCCTGAAGACTTCCAGCCCCCGTACATCGTATCGACGTCTTCCCATCAGGCGGTCCGTCCTAGCAATCCTGTGCGGTGAGCAATTTTGACCAGACCGGCGTGTCTCTATGCGGCACAATCCGTCTGGACACGCCTGATCAGTCTTACACCAGACGAGAGAGACGAGATCATGAATTGGAGTGCATTCAGCTTCGGCGCGTTCTTACATCGGGCGAAGGAGTTTTTTTATCTCGCCGTCGTGTTTGTCTTGTGGTTCTGGGCTAGACCATTTTGGGAGCGCCTGTATCAAAGAGCTGCATGACTGGCACGCGGGTGTAGAAAGCAACTTTAACAAGGAGGACCTATGACACCACACGCATAGTGAAAGAGTGGAATATCGGTACATCGCATATTCGGTGGAGCGCGTCTCTACCGATGATTCTGCGTAGGAGCACCGCTGAGGAGAAATCCGGCGCAAGAGAGACAGGTACGAGCGCTGTATCTTGATAGGCGAGTAGCGTCCCCGCTTTCCTGCCCCGCGCTTCAGGTTCGAGCCGCTTTCACATCACGACAATCACTAGGCATTCGCCTAGCTCCGCTGAGTCTCCGGAGCGCATACATTGATCGATAGAAAGTCTACCCCTAATTCGAAGAGGCACTCAATGTGTCGGCGGAGACTGCCCATGATCAATGAGAAACTTCCTCAGTTCATAGAGGTCGGGAAACAGGTTGAGCCGCTCGATGGCAACGCCTTGCAGCGGAAAACTGAGATCGTGAATCAGGACACAGAATGGGACTCCGAGGTCACCTGCCAGACGCCGTATCACCGAACCGTTTGGGCGTCTCAACCCGGAGCCACTGAGGGGATTGTGAGCTTCCACGCGATCTCGTATGTCATGTCAAAAGTGCTCGTACAAGTACCCGATACCTCTGAAGATGTTGCCGAACATGTGGGAGATGGATTGGGAGCGATGTCATTCCGCGTGCAGAACGATCTGGAGCGATTTAAGGCATTCGTCGAAACAGGTAGGCAAGAGACAGGAACGGCGATCGATAGCGTGCCATACCAGGCTTTCCCCTAGTGCTAACGCTGTTCGTGGGTGGATAGGTGAAGGCACTTCGGACCACACGCAACGGTCGACTTGAAGCTCAATATATGAAGAGAGCATCCTTAAAAGCAGCTAGGAAAAATCCTAGTTCAATCGGAGGTGAGCGCGAGCGGCTGTATCTTGAATAAAAGGTAAAGACAGGAGTCGACATGACACCTTCGGACAGTTCTTCACTACTCGGATCAGAATTCTCTGACAGAGCAACGATTCATGACGACATTCGTGCTTTGATCTTGCAGAACAACTATCCTTGCGTCGCGGCTATCCAGTCGGTGCTTCGGAATGACCATGTGATCGCCACGTATGACCAATTTGGCAGCGGCACTCACTGGCAGCAATTGCGCGCCGACTTGCTTCAGTATTTAGCAGTGCAGCGGGCCACTCAATCTCGCTATATGAGCTTTTGGGCGGTGTTTACCGCCCCCCCTCCACTTCCGGATAATGAAATCGAATTTGAAACAAAACTCTGGCGCGAACTGTCGCTGCTGTCTTCGGAAGAGGAACAACCGATTGATTGGGGTAAGAATAATGCATCCGATCCGAACGATCATGCATTTTGCCTAAGCCTCAGGGGCGAGAAGCTATTTGTTGTCGGCCTGCATCCACAAAGCTCGCGTGTCGCCAGACGATTTGCACGTCCCGCCATGGTGTTTAACGCGCTGTCGCAATTTGAACAATTTGAGAAAGACGGCACCTACGGGACCATGGTCAACACCATTCGCCGCCGTGAGCTGAAATTCCAAGGATCGATCAATCCCATGGTGCTGGCCCATGGAGATGTGTGGGAGGCGATTCAATATTCAGGACGTGACAACCCCGACTCCTGGACATGCCCGTTTCATCTCATGAAACAACAGGATAAACCTCGTTGAAATCGACGTGCATTCCCGCGCAATCCGGAACCAGCTTTCGACTTCGCATTCGTGAGGCACTCACGGTGCGGTCACCCACCGGAACGCAAGTCGCCGATCTGTTTTGTTTTTCACACGAACGACCGAGTGATGCGCTCTCATCAGGCCGGAGCATTGATTACAACGAGACCGTGCGTTTCACCACAGGCCATATCTTATTTTCACAGGCAGGAGTGCCGTTGCTTGAGATTGTGGAGGATTCGTGCGGCCAACATGACTTTTTAGTGACCCCTTGCAGCCTTCAGATGTTTCAGATGCTGGCCAACACTCATGAGTATTATCCCAGCTGTCACGAGAACCTGTGCCATGCCTTTGCCCAGTTCGCTCGACCACCGGAATTGATCTCGACTACATTTAATATCTTTATGCATTATGAAATTGGCCCGAACGGGAATCTGCATCTCCGTTGTCCAAGCAGCAAGTCAGGGGATTGTATTGTCTTTCGCGCGCTCGAAGATGTGATTGTCGGACTCACCGCCTGCGCGGACCCAGCGACCAATGGCGGCTGTTGTAAGGAAATTGAATACGCGATCGTAGGCTAAATTCCAACAATGGCACATAAACTCTCATAGGGTTTTCTGTAACCGCCGGATCGATAAGAATATCCCGGCATTTTGCCGCTCCCAATTTGAAGGCCTGTTGAGTCGGTCAATTTCGGGAGCTGGATTCCGATGAAATCCTTCTGCCGCTCTTCCGACCAATCATATTCGCCCAACAGATTGATGGACCCCCACGCGCGCAGCTGAGCTAGCCATTGTGTCATGGTCAATCCTTCCTCCCGGGATGAACGCGAGGGCGTGGGGAGCGTATTCTGCCACGCTCCTTACCTGGCTCACGCGCCAGCCACGGCGACGATCTTCATCAGATCCGTCTCGGTGCGTTGACAGGACGGGCAATGGATGGCCTGGTGTCTGATTTCAGGAAAGACGATCTCCAGGCCCAGCACCCGCAGACAGCGTTGGACTGAGAGCTGTACGCTCATAATCGGTTTGCCCGGTGCTAATCGTCTGGAGGACAACCATTCATGTGCGAGAGACTGCAAGTCGCCGATGGTGTCGATCCCACGCTGATTCAGATCGCGGTACGCCGTGGTAATGAGGAGCAGACCCGCCACAGGTTGCGCCGCAAAGTGCGTCGCCGTGTCCGTCGGGACCCGCTGCCCCGTGGTGCGGGCCAGCAAACTTTTGGTCAAGAGGCAATAGGTTGCATCGAGGACGACGAAGGCGCGTCCGTCGAGGGCTGCGACGATATGTCGAATCAAGGTGTCGTCGCATCGGCGCTGTTCGCGGATCGAGTGGCCCAACCGCGCCGCCCGGTCGGTGACGGACGTGCCCGGGCGGGCGCGGTCCCACTCGGCCTGCCCCCACGGGCTGAGCTGGGCATAGGCCAGGTCGATCGCCGAGCGCCTGGTCGGGTGGTGCATCAGAATGTCCAAATTGAGCGTCGCCAACCGATCTTTCTGCATCGCGGGGGTTCCTTTCTTCCGGTGAAGGGTGAGGGATGCCATCGCGACAATCGAGCCACGCGCGCGACAGCGTGTAGTTATGGGGCCGGGCAGACGTGTTCACCATACCGTAGAGGTAGGAGAGCGCGCACAATAGGGGGGACGGTGCTGTCTGTCGCCACCATAGCACCACGCCAGGATGCGCCGTGCCACTCCACACCCGGCACCGTCTTACCTATCGCCAGATTCATTGTTTAACAGCAGGATCTACCATGTGCGGACGGATCACACAGACGGCGACCTCTGAAGTGATTGCGGAACAGTTTCATCTTCAAGATCTTCCGCTGTTCACACCCCGCTATAACATCGCCCCCTCTCAATCCGTTGCAGGGATTCGGATCAATCATGAGTCCTCGGCACGCGCGTGCACCATGCTTCGATCGGGATTGATTTCGTCATGGGCAAACGATCACAAAATCGGGGGTCAGTGCATCAACGCCAAGACGGAGACCGTCGCCGAGAAACCCGCCTTTCGGGCGGCGCTCACAAGGCGCCGGTGTCTCGTGCTGGCTGATGGCTTCTATGAATGGCGGGCACAGGGGACAGACAAGCAGCCGATGTGGATTAGTCTGAAGAGCCAACGGCCGTTTGCGTTCGCCGGATTATGGGAGCAGTGACAGCACATCCTTCTTCAGTTTCGATAATGGTGACTCGTCGAAGCGTCTGATGCTGAACGGCTCGCCTCAGTTCGCTTTCCAGCCTGCAATCCTCAGGGGTTCCATTCGAGAGACAACATCAATGAGACATTCTTTCTCAGACCATGATTCTGTCTGCTCACCCCGGTATCCTGGGGCCGGGTGTTCGTGAACCGAACCCTCTTGCGTGGTGTCGGCCCTCGCGGGCGGCAATCCCTTTCGAGGGTAAACGGATTGGCCTCGATCGTTCGGAATCTTCTGAGGCACCGCGTGCGGACACGCCGTGCCGATCAGGGAGGCATCGTCGAAATCGACCGTGCCCAGGCTGCTCCGGATGCCGTGAACGTGCATGTCCCACACATCAGCGGCGTTCCGCTTCCACGCTCGATGACCATTACTTCTTCGGACAACCCTTCAGGAAGTTGTACACAGCCATCGGATTGAACCACAGCTGGGCTTTCATCGCTTCGTACTTGGCCAACGCCTTGCTGCACTCCCCTGGGGCATTTCCCACAGCCGACAAGCACACCAGCGCTTCGCATGCGAGGCGGGCATCGCCTGTCAGGATTTGCGCCTGTGCCCGTGGTGTGACCACGGCTTGCGCCAACACCATCAGTACCGACGCGACGAACATCATCTTGATCCTATTCATGTTCTCACCCCCTTTCTGTTGTGACTCATGCGCCTCCGTCCCGCTGTCCGGGTCTTCGTCATGACGAAGACCCGGTGTCAGCGCTCCTGATCGCGAGGGCGCACCCGCTCTTTGAATGGCTCCACGATTTGTCGAAATGCTTCGTGAATCAATGTCGGGTCGCCTGATCTGGCGACTGTGGGATCTTCAATCAATCGCTGTGGGGTGCTCCTCGATGCCGCCCGATTCCATGCCTGCGGACAGATCTTCGTATAGTCGAGCTTGTACTCGGCTTCACGAGCCAACTGTGCCAGCATGGTGAGGGTGCTGCGGCCGTTGCCTTCAGGAAAGGGATGCAGATAGTTCAGTGTCACGTAGGTGGCCGCCAGCATGGTCGTGAAATCCTTCTCATTCAGTCCCTTCAAATGATTCCTTTCGCTCAGGAACTGGTGGGTCGCGTGTACCCCCTCGTTGATCCTATTCGCGGGGGCAAAAGTGCTCATCCATCGGGGATCGTCAGGGTCCCGCTTCCCTACGTTCACCGTGCGTGTCTGTCCGGCCCAGGCATAGATGTCAGAGAAGAGATGCCGGTGAATCGCTTCAAGATGCGGCAGATCGAAGGTGCCGGCTATGGGCGTCATGTCCAGTTCTGCGAGGCGGAGATGCGTGATGGTATATTCCGCCTGTGCGAGATCTCGGGCATGCATGATGCCGAGCGTATTGATGAGCACCCCTGTCTGCGGATCGCGGTAGGGATCACTCATGCGCGTCTTCCGGCACGGGCCTTCTTTGCTCGCACGATGGCGCTCACCGCCTCTTTACAGGACATCCGACCCTCGATCACCGCGTGCTGAATCGCGTCCATCCCTGGCGGTTTCTCCAGACCGTCAAGTCCGAGGATGGCATCGGCTTGTCTGAAGGCTTCGCGCCGTCTGTCCTCGTCAGTCATGTCCTCCTCCTTTCCTGTTCCTCTGTCCGCACCAGCCTGCATCGCACGTACGTTCTTACGCGCACGACACTGATCGCTGAGGGTCTCGTGCAGGGCACGCTCGATCCATGACGGGAATAGGGTAGATGGTGTCTTTACGCCATGGCCTCGTGTGCGAGCACTACCCCGTGGCCTGTGCTGTGCCCGCAAAGCCCGTCACGTGCTCGGCTCGTCACGGTGCGCGCTCGACACCTCGGCCATTGCCGCGTACCCCCTCTCATGGTGGCCTTGGCTCTCCTCGTCCTGCGAGAGAGCCCACACCACATGCTTTTGGAGGTACCATGAAGACACCACCCACCCCATTCACCATTCACGTCATCGAGCCGCATGATGT